>Ga0183096_1003129_pt1 | contig 10417 bp, 10 predicted proteins | sample Biomet5_FD_127791 | JGI IMG/M metagenome (GOLD analysis project Ga0183096, IMG submission 127791) | Microbial communities from bioreactor (seeded with sewage sludge) at LBNL, California, USA - Biofuel metagenome 5 (version 2) (version 3) | ecosystem: Engineered > Bioreactor > Anaerobic >...
GCGGGTGGTCGATGCCTGGGTGGCCAATCCGTACTTTCAGGCCTTTTGTGGCGAAACCCGTTTCCAGTGGAAATTTCCCTGCAATCCTTCGGAGTTTGTCTATTTTCGCAAACGGATTGGCGAAGATGGAGCGCGCTTGGTCTTTGAGGTCTCGGTGGCGCTGCACGGTGACGACGCCAAGGAAGCTGACGTCACCGTCGATACCACTGTCCAGGAAAAAACATCACCTTCCCCACCGACACGAAGCTCCTGACAAAAATCATCAAGAGATGCAGGAAGATCGCTGCCGACGATGGTGCGGCGGACTGGGCACCGTTAAGCATCTGCACATTACCGGCACTGGATTCGACGGGCACGGATATCCGTCTCATCCAGGTCGGGGGACAGCAGGAGGCGTTTACGGATTGTAGCCCCGAAAGTTGTAAGGCATGCAACCTTCAGTCTCTCAACATGCTGTTTTCAAATAATAAATATCATACGGGTGGCTACGACCCAAGAGCCAGAGGCGCCTATTCATGGGACAGGCTCTTCGGTGCGCTGCACGCAACCCACCAGCTTCTACCGGGTGGTTGTTTAGTAAAAATTATCTTGGAACTATAAGCTGTTAAGCGAAGAGCGTGGCTTCTCAGATCGGTCGCCGCGATTTCGGACTTGCGCTGCATCCGTACCGAGGATATCTGATTTCAATCATGCACGATGCAACTGTTCGTTTTTAATTTTTGTGTTTTTCGAGATGGCGTCGGTGGGATCCTTGTAATTTTCCCCTTGTGTCGGCGCGGAAAAACATGAGGGCGGAGGCTTGGTCTCGGGCGGGCAAGCCCTACCCGGCGGGCAGCTGCATTCCGGGCAGCGTGCCCGAGAGAGGAAGGATACAGCCCTGTTCCGTGGGCGACCTGACAAGCTTAATTCCTGATCGCCCGTTGGCAAAAATGCGAGTTGGTGGCGACAATCTCCGTGAAGAGTTGTGTGCCTTTTTCAAACGCTTGGGATCTCCGCCAGAGTGTCCCGCCGGGTTGATTTTGAGGCATTGGTCTTTTTCCCTCATGGGTTGGTCGGGTCGCTTGAGATCGCGCCGCTCGGGGTGTCGTTGGCACTTGTTAGGATAGGAATCCCTCCGAAGAATGAAATGACTACGGATACAATTGTGCAAATTTCGGACCGCATCCGCCAGGCGAGGCAGCGTCTCGTGAGGATGCATTACGAAGCGGGAATAGGGCATCTTGGCGGCAACCTTTCCTGCCTTGACGCCATGATGGTGCTGCATCACACGGTCTTGCGCCCTGAAGACGCCTTCGTTCTTTCCAAGGGCCATTCGGTTGGTGCTTATTATATCGTTTTGTGGTCTCTCGGTCTTCTTTCAGATGCCGACCTCAAGACTTTTTGCCGCGACGGCACCCGTCTGCCCGGTCACCCGTCCTGCCATGCCCAGCCGGAGATCCTTTTTTCCACGGGAAGCCTGGGCCACGGCCTTTCCCTGGCCGTGGGGCTGGCCCTCTCCGGCAAGCTGCGCCACCGGCACAGGACTGTCTGGTGTCTCATGTCCGATGGGGAATGGCAGGAGGGTGCCTGCTGGGAGGCACTGATCCTCGCCCGCCGGAACGACCTGGACAATCTCGTCGTTCTCGTGGATGTTAATAGGTTGCAAGGATTTGGTACGACAGAGGATGTGGCCCGATTCAGCGACCTGCCAGAGCGTATTGCCGGCTTCGGAGTTCAGGTAACCCGGGTTCCCGGTCACAACGTCACGGAGTTATGCTCCGCCCTAAGCCCCGTGCCCGGCCACGGCCCCCGGGTCCTCTGTCTCGAAACGGTCAAGGGGCATGGCCTCTCCTTTTTCGAAAACCGTATGGAATCGCACTACCTCCCGCTCACTGAGACTCAGTACCTCCAGGCGCGGCAAGAGTTGGCGGACTTGGCATGAGAAAGCCCTTCGCCCAGGCAGTGGCGGCATTGGCGGCTTGTCCCGATATGGTTTTCCTTACCGGCGACCTGGGGTTTCATGCCCTGGAATCCGTCCGGGACGCTTTCGGCGAGCGATTCCTCAACTGTGGCATCGCTGAGCAGAATATGGTGTCCATGGCGGCGGGCATGGCTCGGGATGGCTGGCGCCCATGGGTTTACAGCATCGCGCCCTTTGTGTATGCGCGGCCCTTCGAACAGATCAGAAACGACATTTGCATGCACCACCTGCCCGTACGCCTTGTGGGCAACGGGGGCGGCTATGGCTACGGTGCCCAAGGCTCCACCCATCATGCCTTGGAAGACTGCGCGGCCATGTCCGCCCTTCCCGGAATGCGGGTGTTGGTACCTGCCTTGGACGAAGACATCCCGGAAATGGTCGCGAAACTCATGGAGCTTCCCGATCCGGCCTATTTTCGTCTGGGCTTCGATGAGTCCAAAGGAAGGATCGCCGCCGGGCCCTATGCCCCGTGGCGCCGCGTTGCCTCCGGTCCCGGGCTGGTGCTCTGCGTGCTTGGCCCTCTGGTCTGGCAGGCCTGCCAGGCCGCCGAGGCCTTGCCGCCGGAGATCAGGCCCGAAGTATGGGTTGTCACCGAGTTGCCGGTGCGCGAGGTCCCGCCTCCCGATGCCTTTTGTGACGCTCTCGCCAGCAAGGGGGCGCTGTGCGTCGTTGAGGAGCATTTCGCCGATGGTGGCCTGGGTGCCCAGCTCTTGCACCACCTCTGCCTGCGGGGCTGCGCTCCCCACAGGGTTGCGCACCTCTGTGCCCATACCTATTGTGGGGCTGGGCATGGTTCCCAGGCCTGGGAACGACAGCGCAATGGCCTGGATGCCGAAGGCATTGTCGCCGAGATGCGCCGGATTGTTGCGAGCGCGTCATGAAGCAGTTTGCCAACCAGGCCAGATCACTTCCCGGGCCGATCCTGGTCATTGGCGCGGCGGGGTTCATCGGCGCGAACCTTTTTCGGGCCTTGTTCCGATATCGCGACGATGTGTTTGGCACCGTGCGGCACATGGGCCTGTGGCGTCTGGAAGGTGTCCCTGGGGCCAATTTGCCGGCCATCAACCTTCTCGACCCCAACAGTGTCAAGTTTGTCCTCCACAAAATCAAGCCCAGGACCGTCTTCAACTGCTCCTCGTTCGGGGCCTACTCCTTCGAGTCCGAAGTCGATCTCATCCACCGTACTAACTATGTCTCTCTGATCAGCCTGCTGACGATCCTGCGCGACCGGGACATCGCCGCCTACGTCCACGCCGGCAGTTCCTCGGAGTACGGGCTCAACTCGAATCGCCCCGAAGAAGACACTCCCTTGCGGCCTGACAGTCATTACGCGGTTAGCAAGGGCGCGGGCTCCCTGGCCCTGGCCTATTACGGCAAGGTCCTTGGGCTGCCGTGCGCCAACCTGCGTCTCTATTCGGTCTATGGCCCCTACGAGGATAGCTCCCGACTCGTCCCGACCATTGCCTGGAATGGGTTGCAGGGGCAGTTGCCGCCTTTCGTGCAGCCGGAGACCTCGCGTGATTTCATCCATGTGGACGACGTATGCAGCGCTTTTGTCGCTGCCGTAACCGCCATGCGCCCGGAGCTCTACGGGGAGAGCTTCAACATTGGCACGGGGGTGAAGACGACCATCGGTGAGCTGGCGGAGATGGCCAGGGCGCATTTTGGCATCAAGGAGGAGCCGAATTTTTGGGGCATGGCCGGTCGGTCCTGGGACCGCTCGGACTGGTGGGCCGATCCGCATAAAGCCCGAGAGGCACTGGGCTGGCAGGCCGCAGTGCCCTTGGCTGAAGGGCTCCCCGCGACCATGGCCTGGTGGGCGAAATTCTTCCCCGGACACGATGTCAAGGCCTTGTCCAAAAAGGCCGCGCCAAGCCTGGAAAAAACCAGCCTCAGCGTTGTGGTGCCGGTGCTGGATGATTCGGTCGAGCTCCTGCAGACCGTTCATGCGGAGATTGTCGCGGCCTGCGAATCATGTGCCCTGGACTACGAAATCATTTACATCGACAGCAGCGCCAGTCCGGCCATTGTGGAATGCCTTCGCCTGCTCAGCAGTGAAAGCGGCCGCGTCCGGGGGGCGGTGCTGTCTCGGGATTTCGGCGTCCATGCAGCCTTGCGCGCGGGCATGAATCTCGCCTCCAAGGAGGGATGCGTCCTGATTGAGGGCTCTCTCAAGGACCCGCCAAGTCTCATCCCTCGGTTCGTCGAGGAATGGCGAAAGGGGGCGGCCGTGGTCTACGGCATTCGTGTGGCGCGCAGTCTCAGCTTCGGTATGCGCATAGCCCATGGGATCTATCACAAGATATTTTCCCTATCGTCCGAAGTGCGTGTTCCGGAAAATGCCGGTATATTTTGTCTCCTTGACGCGAGTGCCATGCAGTGGGTGTGCCAATGCCAGGAAAGCGATTTTTATCTGCAAGGTATTCGGGGCTACATCGGTTTCAAGCAGCTCGGTATAGAGTATAAGGAAGGTCCAAACCTGGCAAGAAACGGCGCCATGCCCTTCAGAAAAAAGTACCTGCAGGGGAAGCAGGCGCTTTTCGCTTTCTCCAAACTCCCCCTGAACTTGATGCTAGACCTTGGATTCCTCTTGTTTTTTTGCGCTGTTACCCTTGGAGCCGTGACCATGGCCAAAAAGCTGCTCTATCCGGAATACATTCCCCAGGGCAGCACTCTCATTGTCTTATTGCTGTTGCTTTTTGGTACCTGCAATTTGTTCTGCATCGCCATTGTCGGCGAATATGTCGGCAAGATCATTGACGAGGTCAAGCGTCGGCCGCGCTATATCTATTCCATGGATATCAATCGAGGCCGCGTGTCCCTCTGGGAAGCCGATATCGACAAAAACAAGAGGCCCATCTGATGCTTCCCCGACTCGTGTCCATTGTCTTGCCAGTTTACAACCAGGCCGACCACATCGGCGCAGTCGTTGCGGCCTATACCAAGGAGCTCGAGGGTTTTCCGATCGATTACGAGTTCGTTCTGGCCGTTAACGGAAGCCGCGACAGTTCGCATGCCGTGTGCTTGGATTTAGCCCGGTCCGATGGTCGTGTTCGCGTTATTCACAGCATCACGGGCGGATGGGGGCTGGGGGTACGTCTGGGGCTGGAGGCCGCCCGGGGCGACCTGCTGTGCTACACAAATTCTGCCCGTACTTCCGGGCAGATCCTGCGCCAAATTCTTGACGAAGCCCTGCACCATTCAGGGCACGTCGTCAAAGCCAGGCGGATGGATCGCCAGGGGCTGGCTCGTCGCCTGGGATCCTGGCTCTACAACTGGGAATGCCGGTGGCTGCTGGGCACGGACGGACAGGATGTCAATGGCACCCCCAAGTGCTTCCCCCGACAGTTTTCCGGTCTCCTGACGTTGCGGGAATCCGGCGATCTCCTTGATGCCGAACTCCTCGCCCTTTGCGCGCGGCATGGCTATCCGGTAGTTCAGATCCCCGTGGCATTCCCACCCCGTTTCGGGGGCAGAAGTACCACCACCCTGAAGTCCGCCCGGAAGATGCTGTTGGGCGCCTGGAAGCTGTGGCGACGTGTGCGACGCGATGCCTAGGCGCACGCGCCCTGTCACGCCGGGGCAGCATTTCGCCGCCCAGCAACAGGCTTGGCGGCAGCCGGCCCAGGCGGTATCGTTATGGGAGGGTGCGGCCTCCTTTCCCCCCGAGGTCTTCGCGTATACCACACGCGGCGCTTGGTGGGACCTGCTTGAGGAGCTTGGGCTGTGTGTGGTTTGCTCGCGGGAATACGAGAATCTCCTCATCGGCCTCAGCGTCGTGAACAAGCGCCCACTGCTCACATACTGGCCACTGCCCCATCCCTCGGGCATCGCGGTCTCGCCCCATGGCCAGGGCATCTGGGTGGCTTCCACGCGCAATCCCAACCAACTCGTGCAGTTTTGTCCTTCGCGCGGGTATTTGCCGCGATGCGACAAGCTCGCAAGGCCTCAGACCGCCGAATTGCTCCTGCTCCCGGTTTCCAGTCAATATTTTCCTGGCGGCCTCTACTTCCATGACCTTGCGTTCCTGGGCGACCGGCTGCATGCCAATGCCGTGGGCTGTAACGCCATCGCCGCGTTCAACGACCGCGGTGGTTATACCCTGGAGTGGTGGCCTCGCTGTCTCGACGGAAACGAGCATCGATTCGCGGTCAACTACCTCCAGCTTAATTCCATCGCGGCGGGCCCGGATCTCGCCGCAAGCTTTTTTAGTGCCTCGACGGATCATGCGTCAGCCCGACGGCCCGGACATCGGAATTTTCCCGTAGACCGCAAGGGCGTCATCTACAGCGGTGCCACCCGAGAGGTCGTCGCGCGTGGGCTGACCCGACCACATTCGGCCCGTCTCCTCCGCGGGGAGATCTGGGTCAACAACAGCGGCTACGGGCAGCTTGGTCTCATTGAGTCTGGAGGCTTCACGCCGGTAGCCACACTGCCAGGATGGACGCGTGGGTTGTGCTTCCATGGACAGTACGCCCTGGTGGGGTCATCCCGGGTTATTCAGCGTTTCAAGCAATACGCGCCGGGTGTTGACGTAGAGAAGAGTCGTTGCGGGCTTCACTTTTTGGATGTGGCATCCGGCAAGGTGCTTGGCAGCCTATTTTGGGAATACGGCAATCAAATTTTTGCCGTGGAATTGCTTCCCGTCTCCTTGGTTCAGGGGTTCCCCCTGTGGGCCGGTGGTAAGGGGCATCGAACTAGTAGAACACAAGCCCTTTTTTATTCATTCGACAAAAATGCAATGCTTGCGGGAGAGGACTACCATGCGGAATGACTTTAAGCTTATCATGATTGGTGCCATGTATGAAAACGGTGGCAATACCACGCATAGGTTTCTCGATGGCCACCCACAATTGTTTGTTTATCCGTACGAATCCCAGATTGGCACCCGTCTTGTGCAAGATAATCTCAGCAGTATGTTTCCACTCAAGTATCGCTGGCCCGTATTCGACCTGGATGCGACTCCATATGCCGACTACAAGATGATTATCGACGAGGAATGCAAGGTCCGGTCTAGGACGCCCCATGTCAGTAAGTTTCGCCATATATCTTTCGATTTTTCCGATGATGAACGTTGTGAAATATATATTGACATCATCAAGACGATCGGTCGGTCCCGGGCCAACAACATACAGGCCTTCTTCTCAGCCACGTTCAAGGCCTGGAAGGACTACAAGCTCACGGGGGCGCAAAAAGTATATGTGGGCTACAGTCCCATCATCACCGTTGATGCGGACAAAATTCTTGTCGAGTTGCCTGAAGCGCATTTCCTGCACGTCGTGCGCAACCCTTGGTCCGCGTATGCCGATACGAAGAAGCGGCCGGTACCTATGGGAATCGACAAGTATATGCTGGGGTGGACGCTGAACCAGCAGCACGCCCTGTATTTTGCGAAGAAATACCCAGATAGATTCCACATCGTCCGGACCGAGGATGTCATGGCCAATCCGCGCGAAACCCTGGGCTCAGCGTTGGAAAAGATGGGCCTTGATAAGGCAGACTCACTCAGCAGCCCCACCTTTAACGGTGCCGCCCTGTCTGAAGTTTATCCTTGGGGAACGATCCGCAACGCCTCGACCGAAAGCAATCTAAAAACGGCACAGGAACTGTCTGCGGAAGAGCAGGCCTTTATTCGCGACTACTGCTGGCAGTATCTTGATGCATTCGACTATACACATATCCTTTAAGTAGATTGAAAAATAGTCCAACAAGGCGCTGCGTTGTAAACATGGAGATCGTATTTTCACCCAAGAATGGTTTCTTTTCGGCTGGGGATGACCGCCTTTGTATTTCGCGACGTAATGCTTATGACAAACGCGGCGGAACCGTATCCCCTGCCAGCCACAATAGCAGAGGAACGGAATTTTCCAACGCATCCCCAGCAGCATAAATCTTTGCCGCCAGTCCGCCACGCGGACGTCCGATGTGTTGCGGCACTTATTTTTTGGTTCTTCCGACTTTTCCATGGGGAGGTGACCGGCTCAGGTCAGCTCCGGGGGCAGCTCTGAAGAATTATGAGGAGGAGTGAGCGCAATGCGCTTGGTTATGGGGAAGCCGATTGTCATGGCAATCGTGCTGTCATTCATCGGGACGTGTTTTCTCTTTTGGGCCCAGTCCGAGAAGGGATTCGGGCGGGGGGATGAGGGTTTTCTCTGGTATGGCGTGCAGCGGGTAATGCAGGGAGAAGTGCCTATTCGGGATTTCGACGCTTATGATCCCGGCCGGTATTATCTTTCGGCCGGACTGATGGCCCTTATGCACAGCGACGGAGTGCTGTCACTGCGGACCACGCAATACCTCATACAATTTCTCGCCGTGGCCTTGGCTCTTTGGATCGTGGCCTCCCAGGGACGCCAGCCCGGGATCGTCATGCTGGTCCTGGCTGCAGTCATATTTTTTGTCTGGATGATCCCGCGTCATAAATTTTATGATATATATATTTCTATTATTTATGTTTTTCTGTTGCCCAAATTGCTCCGGCAGCCTTCGCGCCGGCAGTATTTCATAACGGGAATCGTCGTTGGCGTGATCGCCTTTTTTGGCCGCAACCATGCCCTTTACGGTTTTTTGGCTGCGTTTGCCTGTATGATCTGGTTACGTGTCGTCGAACGAGAGGGCTTACCCTTGACTTCAGCCACGATTTGGTATTTCTCGGGCATGGCCGTGGGAGGATCGCCGTTGCTCGGGATGATGCTGATACCGGGCTTCGCTGAGGCCTATTGGAAAAGCATCCTATACATTTTTAAACTTAAAAGCACGAACATCACATTGCCGCTCCCCTGGCCTTGGGCTTTGGATTTCAAATCCCTGTCATTCGATGCAGCGTTGCGAGCCTCCCTCGTGGGAATATATTTTATGGCCATTGTCTTATATGGCTTCGTAACAATTTTATATTGCCTTATTTATCGAAAAAAAACCGATCAGTCCAGGCCAGTCCTCGTTTCTACCTCCATACTTTCTCTTGTCTATGCTCACTATGTTTTCTCCAGGGCCGATATTGAGCACTTGACCCACAGCATTTTCCCAATGCTTATTGGTCTTCTAGTATTTTTTACATCTCGACGCCCTTTTGTCAAATGGATGGCATCAAGTCTGCTGTGTGCAACAAGTTTTTTTGTCGCGTGCATCTATCATCCTGGCTGGCAATACTTGGTCGCTGGTGATTGGGTAACAGTGACCATGGACAACGATCATGTGATTGTCGATTCACGCACGGCCCGCCAATGGCGGTTGCTGGAGCAGTTGGTCAGTCGATATGCGGCAAATGGTGAAAGTTTTCTCAGTGTGCCGTTTTGGCCCGGGGCCTATCCCGCCTTGTCGCGAAAATCGCCGATGTGGGACATTTACGCGACGCGGCCCCGATCCATCACATCCCAGGAGCATGAGATCACAAGGATTCATAACGCTGCTCCGCGTTTTGTTTTTCTGTGTGATTATTGTTTGGATGGTCGCGAAGAACTCTGCTTCAGAAATACCAACCCTTTGATTTATCAATATATTGAAAAAAATTTCAAACAGATTCAATCGGAACTTGCACCTGATTATTTGGTTTTTGTTTGGTAGGCTGGCGCCAGCCCGGGCCTCGAGCCGGGAGGATGGGGAGGGTGGGTAGCACAACCGGCGACACGGCCGCTTTCGCCGCAGCCAACTTGGCCTGCTCTGCTCCTGCCCGACCGCTTACGGGCCTTGCCATGCCACACCTCCTTTCCGGGCGTGCGATAGTCAGCCCGATGAATGCCCGCCAGGCAATCCTACAGTGACTACTGTTTCATTTTTTGTATCGAACGTTTGCATGCTCACCGTGCCGCCCTGCGCTTCAAGCATTATCTTGGCGGAATATGTTCCTATCCCAGTACCTTTTGCTTTCCCTTCGGTAACATATTTTTCAAAATTTTTTTTCGGATGGCTTCCGGCACAACGCCTTTGTTTTTGATTTCAATCCGGCAATTTTGCCCTTCGACAATGTTTACTTGAACGTCAGAACCTTCGGGAGCCGCCTCCAGGGCATTACAGAGCAAATTCTGCAAGGCCGGGCGGAGCAGCCGCGCATCGAAATGGCAAAAATACGTCGTCGTTGGTTCCAAACATGGCGCTTGCCGTTCCTTCGCCTGAACTGGGAAAAAGGGGCCGGACAGAAAATTTTTCATTTTTCGCGATGGAAGGACAGTCCCGAGACTTACTAGAGCCTAGCCTGCAATTGCAACAGGCACTATTTTAACAAGCCATGCCCCCGAGAGTCCGGGAATGTCGCTGCCGGACGGGGCGGACCTGTAAAACCAGGGAGTCCCACCGTGGACGGGGCGCACCACCGGGGGCATGGCTTTCAAAATGAGACCGCTGCGTAATTCTTTCAAATTGCAGTTTTCCCCGTTCTTCATGTTCGCGAGGCGGCAGTTGTGGCTGATTTTTCTCCAGGCCGGCCAGGATGTTTTCGCCCCGTTGGCGGCCTTTGCCAGC
>Ga0183096_1003134_pt1 | contig 10407 bp, 9 predicted proteins | sample Biomet5_FD_127791 | JGI IMG/M metagenome (GOLD analysis project Ga0183096, IMG submission 127791) | Microbial communities from bioreactor (seeded with sewage sludge) at LBNL, California, USA - Biofuel metagenome 5 (version 2) (version 3) | ecosystem: Engineered > Bioreactor > Anaerobic >...
CGTCAAACCGACCTCCCGCAGGAAGTCGCGCACACGCTCAAGCGCATACTTTTTTAGCTCTTTCTGCGGATGCGGCTTGTGGATGCTCAAGAGGGCTTGCCCGAGGGAAGTCCGGATTTGAGAACCTGGCCCCTCCCTGAATGTCGCCCCCTTCGCCCGCAAAAGGCTCTCGACTTCCGTCCAGGTCACATCCGACCGAGTAGGGTTGTCGAAGATCCGCTTGAGCGTTCGGAGCTGCTTGCTGTTCATGAAGGAAGTGGTATCATTTTTGGTGGCATTGTCAAGGGCTAATCTGAAATACCAAGGGAAGTCCTTCCAAGGTGTAGCGCCAGGCTTCACAGGATGGCCCTGTTTTCGATTTTTCGGCTTTCCTAAGACAATTTGTCGCCTTGATGACGGAAAGGGGCTCAAACGGGCGATTTGAAGGTTTCCGGTCTTCCCTTCCGAGCTAAGGCGAAGCCGAAGCCGGAAGGCCGAACGAATCCGCGAGGGAGGGGTTGTCTTTTTCCGAGAAGGTGGCGGCCAGGTCCCACGTTGCCGGTGGCTGTCTGGCCATCCGCTCCCGACCACGTTGCCACGCGCACCGTGCCCTTGAGACCGCCGAAGGTGTGTCTTTTGGGAACGAAGCGACCTGGCTTTGGCCGGAGGCCGGTTTCCACGAAACCTACTTATATTATTTTATTGATCTCCTATGTAATAATTCAATTTGCTTTTTTACAATTTCCTTCAATCCATCTGATGAAAATTCAATCTCCTTAACAATTTTACCACAATTCAAACAGTAGTAGGCCGCCGTGCTTTTATTACCATACACATAGTCATCATGTACGTGCAACTCCAAATCGCAAACAGGACAAAACGGCCTTATATTTTTTACACGTTCATACCCTATATTTTCCCACCTCCATTTTATATCTAAATATTGAATAGCATTTATCTTAGACCATGCTGGAATTTTCCATTTATTGATATACAAATTAAAAATTTTAAATACACATAAACAGAATGCCAAAACTAATAAGACAAGAACCCAATTGTAAGTGTTTGTTTTTGAAAACAAAAAATAATAGACCAAACCGAAATGTTTTAATAAATTATTCCAGCTTATATAATAAATCGCCAACACAACCCCTATCAAACCAACAAATCCAGTTGCAATAACTTTGCTAAAAACTGGATCATGCCAAACAAAATTAAGGCATTTTTTTACAATATTTTTTAACATGTGAAATTCCAAAATAATTATTGTCGTCGTTCCTTCCAAACTTTCTTCAGCCACGCATCCTTGGGTCCGCCAGGGTGGCCGCGCATGGCGTCGGCCAGCTCATCCGGCGAGAGCCCATCGCGCCACGTCTCGAACTGCGCTTGCTCGGCCGCGTGCCTCGCTGCCGTGACCGCCTTAGCTTCGGCCTCGGCGTCCTTGGCCGCCTGTTCTTCGGGCGACACGTAGCTCTTGGGGCGACGGTAGTAGCCGGTACGGGCAAGGGACCGGAAGACCCAGGAACACGGATCGGCCACGGGCTGGCCGTCTTTGTCCCGCATCGCGTCGTGCTCAAGCTCCCATTCGGCATGATCAAGGCTTTGAAGCACCTTGTCGGCTGACTTCCCCAGTTCGACAAGGGCCTGGGCGATCTGCGCGAGCTGATCCGGTCCGAAGCCGGAGCGGGCGAGGTTGGGCCAGGTCAAGGCGATCCGTTCAGAGGTAAGAGAGATAGATAGATTTTCTCTATCTATCTTTTCCTTATAAGGGGGGGGAATCTTGTCCGTTTGACCTGTCCAGGAATCTTGTCCGTTTATCCTGTCCGGTTGTATTGTCCGGCCATCTTGTCCACTTATCCGTTCGTCCTGTCCGGTTATCTTGTCCTCTTGTCCTGTCCTTTCATCCTGTCCGGTTTGAGGATGAAAAGCGAATTTCAAGCCACGCGAGCTCCCTTGATACCAAGCCTGCTTGGTCAACCATCCCAGGGAAACAAGCTTATCAATTCCCCGGCGAACGGTTCGGTACGGAAGGCGCGTTTGTGCAGCAATGACGTCATAATTAGCGATATGGGAGCCCTGGCGCATGAAGTATTCGAGGACGAGTTTTTGCCCGGATGTCCGGGGGGCGGAACGGTGCGGTAAGAGCAATGGAAGGTTTATATCCTGTCCGTTCATCCTGTCCGCTTGTACTGTCCGTTTATCATGGCCGGTTGTGTTGTCCGGTTGGCTTGTCCTTTTGTCATGTCCGGTTACCTTGTCCGTTTGTGTTGTCCGTTCATCCTGTCCGCTTGTCTTGTCCTCTTGTCCGCTTTCCTTGTCCGGTTGCCCTGTCCTCTTGTCCTCTTGTCCTGTCCAGTTGTCCGTTTGTGTTGTCCGTTTGTCCTGTCCGCTTTCTCTGTCCGTTTGTGTTGTCCGGTTTTCGTTTTGGGGCTCGTCGGCAGAGGAAGATTTTGAGGAGGAAGACAAGTGCAGAATTTCGGCAGGAATAGACGGCAAGGATTTTCGCTGACTGGATGCGTTAGCGTCCAGTTCACGGACGATAGCGCGGTGCTCGGCTCCGATGGAGGTAGCGGACTTGGCCGATTCGCGGAGTTGATCCCGCAATGTCTTTCGGGCCATGGCGGCGACTCCTCACCTACTCCTGGAGTAGATCAATCAATTCCGTGGCGAGCTTACGAAATTTGGAGGCAGCAGCGGACTTCGGGGCAGACCGCAAGACGGTCTGTTTCAGGGCCTCGGATTGCTTCACGGCTGTGCATCGCGGGACCATCGTTTCAAAAACAAGTCCCTGGTAATCTTCGAGGATTCCGGCAACGAATGCGCGATCCACGCCTTCCCGGCGGTCCACCTGATTCAATATCAGCCGCAAAAAACGAAGATTGGGATTTACTTCTTCTTGGACGTATTTGATTGTGCGAATTGTTTTATCGAGTCCTGATGTAGCGTAGCGGGAACCGCCAGTAACAGGACAAATCACAAAATCAGCGGCGGCCATTGCTTGCAAGGAAAACAAACCAAGATTTGGTGGACAATCGAGAAGTGTAAAATCAAATCTGTTCGTGGCGTATTGGCGTAATCTTTGATTTAAAAGCTGATACCCTTTGTCCTCTCTTGCAAGTAATTCCGGCTCAAGAGAACCGGAATCTTCTGTATTTGGTAAAAAATGAACTCGATCATATTGTGTTGGGTAAATACATTTACTCGGATCAATCCCTTCACCGTCCAAAAGTTCGTATAATGTAGCATCCGGGGCGGTAGGGAAAAAATTAGAAGTGGCATTACACTGGTTGTCCAGGTCGGCAACCAAAACGGAAACACCTTTGTTTGCCAGTGCATGGGCAAGGTTCAGTGTGATCGTGGTCTTTCCGACGCCGCCCTTGTTATTGACTACCGCAAAAACCTTCCCCATCTCCCCGCCTCCATGTCCGAATATGCTTCGCGATTAGCATTTTTTTCCCAATGATGGCAATATGCTTTGCCCGAAATTAAGCCTTTTTTTTGCCGATTAGGCTGACGAGATTGGGCCGGGGGAGAGGGGGGATGGGAGATTACGCCGCTCGGGCGAACTTGCGTTCCAACTCCATCACTTCTTCGATTTCTTTAATGATTGTTTGCTCTTGTTCTTCCGTCCAGGGGGTGAAAATCGCTTTCAAGATTTCCTCGCGCTCGGCCGTGATCTCGGGCTCTTCCTCCGGCTCTGGGGCGATTCGGTAGGTGATGGTTGGGAATTCCTGGCCAGACCAAAGGGAGGCGTCGAAGGGCAGGGAATAGGATTTGCAAAAGTTCAGGACCGTGGGCAGGTAGCCCACGGCGGCCTGGGGCGGTCGCGCCCGATAATGGCATAATTTTTCGACGGTGTTACGCTAAAAAACTAGTTTCCATAATACCCCTTTAGAGACATCCCAAACCAACCATTTCAAGCCCTTACCCTGACCGGACCGCAGCGAGGCCGCCAGGAACCCCTCTTCCGTGCGCCCCGCGCATACGATGCGGCAGGTTCGTATGCAGACCTCGCACGCCATGACATTTCCGCCTGCGTGATAGAACTTGTAGTCTCATACTCAGTGGCATAAAATATTTAGTTGTTCAACGAGGCAACTGGAACTTCGCCAAAACCTCTTCAATATGATCGCGGCTAAAAAATGTTTAAATACATAGTAAGAGTAATAGAACCAGCATAATTCGAAATTCAACATCTTATTTGACAATGCACTATTGTTCAATACTTGCGTGTCTTTACGAACACAAACAACTAAAAAAGGTTTTTCCGAATGCAATGGACAACCCCATGGAGGCTTCTCTCGCCAGTTATGGAGGAACAGTAGGACACAGCTTTTTAACTCACCTCAAAAATTATATACAGAATTGGTGGATTGCAGTACTTCCTAGGTCACTACCTCCTAAGAACGCCTTTCCGTGTTTAGGGCCGAGGGGGCCAAGCGCGAGGAGGAGCAGCGCAGGCAGGCGGAGAGCCGGGGAGAGAGGGCCGAGGAAGCGGGGAAGGGCGATATGGAAAAAGACAAAAGAGCTTGGCTTGCAGTTCGTCCCGATGAGGATGGAACTACGTGGCCGGAACAGCGGCTTGCTTATGGATGAGGGGCATTTTAAAAGGGCGGAGCTTTTACTCGAGGATTTTTTAGCTTCGCCAATGGGAGGGGAATGAATAGGAAATCCATAAAAGCATTTTTGGATGCAAACGTTATAATTGAGGCAGGGAAACCACCTGGAGGCCCTATCTTTAAAAGATTAGTTGATCTAGTTGAGTCAGGTTTTGTCGAAATAATTACGACTGATCTGACTAAAGATGAGGTAGTAAAGAAGCATGCAGAAAATGCTTATAACGTTATAAAAGAAATAGGGCGTGATCATTTTAGAGACACTGTAAAAGATGCTACTGGCGTTGAGCTGCCACAAATATCGAAAGAAGAGGTAAGGCGGCTGCTGTTTGAAAAATATTTCATTTCTGTTGGGTATATGTTTGAGCGCGTGAACGCAAAGTTGCTCTTGATTGATGCTATAAAGCCGTCAGAAGTCTTTTCGAGCTATACCCATAAAAATGGGTTCTTTTCTGGCGAGGGCAAAAAAGATCAATTTTCAGACGCTTTTATTTTTGAATGTATTAAAAAAGAAACATCAAAAGATTTGCCAATAATCATTGTCTCAAAAGATGGTGACTTTGATGGACCGTCAAAAAGTGAAGAATATATATCTGTGGTCAAATCTATTGATGGGCTTTTTAAGGAGCTTGGGTTAGAAATTCACGAGCCAGAGGTTGAAACTTTTTTAGAAGAAAATCATGATGCGGTTGTTGAAAACTTTGACTCTGAATTGAGAGGTTGGGGTTTGCAGGTGTCTGACATTGAGGATGCGGAAATTGAAGATCAAAACATTACTCATATGGAGTTGATGGACTTAGTTAGCTTTGGCACAGTTGGAGGCGGGAAGGAAATTCTCGTTACTGGTTCTGCAATTATCAAAGCCAATGTGTCTTATACTCACCCAGATTGGGAAAGCGCAATTTATGATAGCGAGGATAAGGTTTCTGTACCGTTTAGAGATGTGAGCGGTGAAACCGAAGTTGAAATTAAAGCGCAAATTTCTATGTTAATTGGTGTTGGTGATGATGGAAGGCCAAACAAGATAAAGGAAGTCGGTTTTAGGAATGACAAATTTGTATGGGTTAAACTAGATCCATATGATGCATATTCCGATTATTAGGGTGGTGCTGGTATTATGGCCTTCAAAAGACGTACTCTTGCGCAGATTGCAGAGATGATATGTGGCAATTCTGGGAGTGATGGGGCTTTTTTTCGCTACAGGAGCAGCAGCTTTCTAACGGAATTTTTTCAGGATTGCGAAACAGACTATGTGCATGACGGAACGACTCGAAGTTATTGGGTCGCCGACACGCTTCAAAAAATTATGGCAGAGCCTTGGCCGAACGCAAACACGCCGCCGGAAGCATTCTCGCTTGCTATTAGAATGCTTATGGACCAAGGCGATGCAACAAACGAAGGACCAGAGCGCGAGGGTGCTTTAGCCAATTTGAATGCGGCACTTGTCCGCGAAGGATTCGAAGCTTTTTATGCCGACGACGGGCAATGCTATTTGCGCCACGTTGCGACGAACCAAATAGCAAGGCCCTCCCCTAATCCGCACAGACCCTTTTCAGCCGCAGAGCTGAAAAAAAGAGAACAGCTATCAGCGTATCTCGCCGGAGCGTCCGAAGACGAGTTGATCCAAGAGATTTTGTTGCCCCTCTTCCGCCAGCTTGGCTTTCACCGTGTTTCCGTTGCCGGGCATAAAGACAAAGCCCTTGAATACGGAAAAGACATTTGGATGCGCTACACCCTCCCGACGCAGCACGTTCTTTATTTTGGCCTACAGGTGAAGAAGGGAAAACTTGACGCCGCCGGGATGAGTAAAGCGGCCACCGCCAACATTGCCGAAATACATAATCAAGCTTTGATGATGCTCGGGCATGAAATCTTTGATCCCGAGATCGGCAAGCGCGTCCTTGTGGATCATGCTTTCATCGTGGCGGGTGGAGAGATCACCAAGGCGGCGCGGAACTGGCTTGGCAACAAACTTGACGCCACCAAGCGCAGCCAGATCATGTTTATGGATCGGGACGACATTTTGAACCTGTTCGTCGTTACGAGCCTTCCCTTGCCCGCCGGGGCACTCCCAGAACCGGAGACCCCGGCAGACACCGACGAATTGCCGTTTTAGCTGGAGGCCATGGATAAAAAAAACAATTGTTTGCCAAATTTGTAGTTATCTTTTCATGCCGTCATAACGGTCATTTCTGCTTCAATAGTGTCATCGTCAGCCTCAACATCTTCCTCTGGGAAGGTACCTGTATAGGCTGTTTTCAAGTCGCTTGTTCTATGAGTGATAAAAGTCGTTTTTGTCTGTCCGCCATAAATCCATCAAAATTATCAGCCCGTAAAAGTAATGGGTCAATTAAATGAGATGTTAGATTGCCTTTGAGCTTTTAGTGCTCAATTGAAGGTATTTTTTTGTCTCCGCGCTTTAATTTTACGCCCCTTTAGGAGGTAGGAAACGATCTATCTGGGGTCATCTCAGAAAACGGATCGCAAAGTACGTTAAGCCAGTATGGGCGCCGTCACCCAGCGGTAGAGCGTCGGAATAGACACACCGAGGTTCTTGGCCACGTCCTTTGGGGGAACACCGCTGGCAAGCAGCTTCTTGGCAGACTCGATCTTGCTGGCGGCCATCTTGGGTTAGTGGACCCGGACCCGTTGCCGTGAACAAGAAAAGGGTGCTTGGCCCATTTTTTTTTACCACTTTAAAACAATCTTTTCCGATGAAGAGTGATCCACCCTCTTACGTGGGGCGTTTCGACATCGTGAACTTCTCCTTCTCAAAGGATTATCTGTCCACGAAATCGGGTCAACTCCAAACCAAGTAAGCCCATCAGTGAATGATCTTTTGCCCCGCTTCGGCGGAGCTTGCAGTTCCCTGGTGGAGCAGAGCCCGAGAAGGGGGCAACGCCCCCTTCTCGGATTTCTTGCGCGTCCGGACGCGAATCTTCCTCGCGTCCGGACCAACGTTCCGCACCTGGTTCTTTGACCAGGCGCGCGAGGCTGGCCAGATCCTTTGCGGCTAAAAAGCGGTGTTGGGATCTCAACTCACAAAAAATGAGTGTCGCAGGTCCGGAAGATCCCCGGGAAGATCCTCGCGTGGTCGTGCCGGCGGGGAGGTGGAAACGTGCGCGGCCTGCATACGAACCTGCCGCATCGTATGCGCCGGGCGCACGTTTGGAGTGTCCCGGGTCGCCTCAAGGCGGTCCGTTCAGAGTAAGAGCCTGGGATGATTGAGCAAGGGATGTCTCGGAACGGACGTTATGGAAACATCGGAGGAAGAGAGTAACACGCTACACTAGCATACCACACAAGATGCACTCATGACACACCGAGCTCGGCTTGGTCGGCGCAGCCATTAGCCACCGGATCCCACGACCTTTATCGTGTACCCGGAGGGGTAAGGTCACTTCATCGAGCGACTGTGGCGCTCTGTGAAAGGAGAGCACATTTACCTGCGGGAATTCAAAACCAGCACGGGGGCGTCAAGTGCTCGGAGACGGACCCCGGTTCAATAATGGGTCGTGACCGCATACGGTTTTTGACGGCTGTTGCCCAATGGACGTATAGTCGGGACGGTTACTCGGCCTCCAAAACGGCATACGGACCACCTTAGTTGAAAAAGGCCAGGACGGAATGAACCTTACAACAGACAGCTAACCGAGGACCGCCAATGCAGTCAAAAAAAAGCCCACTTTATTCTGTTCTGATTTTTTTTATTTTCACAGCAGCACTGTTAATTAATATAATGATGAACAAGAATACTGTGTTTGCAACAAGTGTAAAAGATTATATTAAGACAAATAAAAATTCAGAAATTTTCATCAAAGACAACGCTTTGTTTTTCTATGGTGTAAAATTAACCACAAAAGGAGGGGATTTTTTTGAAGGGCAGCGCTTGTTGACGGCGACATATAAGGATAAAAATATTATCAAGGAATACTCATTGGATGGAGATATTGCGGATGCAAAAATCGAAAATAATTTTCCATCTCAAGGCATGACAGCTCTAATTTTTAAATTATGGAATGGAGGCGCGGTCTGCTGCTGGGGACAAGTCGTTTTTGTAAAAAATGGAAATAACATTATATATGCACTTATAGATGAAGGAAGAATCCCAGATGATGTTAAGAACCAAAAAAACGGGACAATAAAGATATTTGATAACAGATTGCTGCAGTTTCAAGCAAGTAAAGGCAACACCTTTGTTGCATTTGCTCCTGGCGATGCTCTGCTTCTCCCAAGATTTATCGTTTTTGAAAATAATTCTTGGAGGGCAGATAAAGAGGGAGAACTTTCCGCTGCATATAAGAAAATGGAGAATGAATATATTGACAGGGTTCCTGCTAAATATTTAAAACAAGATAAAGATGTATACGAAAATGAATTACAGAACGCAAACGTATACAATGCAATGATGAGGACATTTTTTTGCCTGATGGAAGGGGGGCCAGATGAACACTGCCGTACTATGCTGCAACAAATTCTCAATGAAAAAAGCAAACCGCTTTATAGACAACTGTGGGCCGGGGTTGTGGAGAAAGTTATGTGCTTTAAACCTATTCATGAATCAGCGATATATTAGAAATATCCCCAATATTTGAAGCATATTTTGCCTACTTTTTGATGCTCTGTGTGTATTGATAACATTTATATATATTATTTTTCATAAAGACAATAAGAGCCATAGGTATCCACAGGGTCGCAATGGTGTTTCGATTTAATACCATTATCCGCTTGTCTTTATTTCGATGCTGGGCAGACCGTATAGAGGAATGGCATCTCCTGCATCCTTTATATGCTATGCTTTGCCGATTCCTAGGAAAATTCATCCCTGCGCCTATCAAAAGGAAATGGAACTCTTTCTCACACGAGCAACAGCTACTCCTTAAAAATATTGGAATAGGCCTAGCAATATCGTTTTTTTTGCATATTGGCCATACCACTCCCTGGATGCAGGGGCATATTCGATGGGCCATGGATTGGACCATGGATATGAGCGCGGGTACGCAGTCCGGTTCAGGCGCTGGTAAAGATATATATGAAAAAATATATGCATTTATAGACATTGATGCTTCGCAGTACAAAGCCTGGGGAGAACCGCTGTTTACGCCCCGGGACAAGCTCGCCAGCCTGATACGTGGGAGCATGGCCGCAGGCGCCCGGCTTATCGTCGTGGATATCGATCTGACGCGGTCCAGCCCCGACCCCCGCCAGGATGCCGTCTTGCGGGATTACCTGGCGAGCTTGGGGCGCATCCCCCAGAAGGAACGGCCGCCGATAATTCTGATGAAGTCCATGTGCATAGGGGAGCCGCGCGGTGACGCCCTGCCGCAATTTCGTGACAGCTTTCTCGACGATGTCGTATCCCGGACCCCCGGGCTGTATTGGGCCTCCCCCATGTTTTATGTGGATGACGATCAAATCATCCGCTACTGGCGTATGATGGAATACTTTACCACCAGAGAAGGACCACAAGTCCTACCTTCAGCCCAGCTCCTCACCTATGCGCTGCTCATGCCTGGCGAGGAAGCCGACTCGAATGCATACGAGGCGCTTCGCGGGCAATTAGCAAAGATTGGACCCGCGGATGCGTCGGAAAACGTCGGCAACGATGACGACGGTCGCCGCATTTCCCTCGGCGCATTGACCTTCCCCCTGCATGAAAAAAACCTTGAAAATCGCATACTCTATTCCATCAAACTCGGCATGCCTTCACCGATGGTGGCAACGCGCAATGGGGACCAGCCAATTTTCTTGTGCATCCCCTCGCAAATCCTGTTCAGCCCGGATGGCGCACAACGTCTCCGCAATCACCTCT
>Ga0183096_1003137_pt1 | contig 10394 bp, 8 predicted proteins | sample Biomet5_FD_127791 | JGI IMG/M metagenome (GOLD analysis project Ga0183096, IMG submission 127791) | Microbial communities from bioreactor (seeded with sewage sludge) at LBNL, California, USA - Biofuel metagenome 5 (version 2) (version 3) | ecosystem: Engineered > Bioreactor > Anaerobic >...
TTTATAGACAGTTCTTCATGGTCATAGACTTTTTTCGTTTCAGACGACATTTTTGGCTTCTCGCTCTTTACGTTCATCTTCGGTCATGGCGCTGTCAAGTGTGAATGACATGAGTTTTTCCTGTGAGGCCTCTGTATTCAGAAGTTCGCCTCTTTCATATCCGTGATGCATAAAGATAATACGGTCACATAGTGACAAGACTTCCGGCATCTCTGAAGAAATCAATATAATGGAAACACCTTTTTTCGTCAGGTCGTCGATAATCTTATAGATCTCATTTTTCGCCCCGATGTCGATTCCATGAGTCGGCTCATCCATAAATAGTATTTTAGGACTATTCATAAGCCAGCGGGCGACAATAGTCTTCTGCTGATTTCCGCCGGAAAGGCTTGTAATCGGCGCTTCGATTGATGGTGTCTTAACGTTAAGCTCTTTTTTCGCTTCTTCAGCGAGCCCTTTCAGTGCTTTCTTTTTTAAAATCCCGCCTTTTGCCGCGCAACGCTGATAAACAACAAGCATATTCTCTTTAATGTTCATTTTTAAAAACAAGCCCTGAATCTTCCGACCTTCCGGTATCATGCCGATACCATGCTTGATGGCATCATCACAGTTTTCAATTTTTACGTCTTGCCCATTGATCTGAATATTCCCACACTTGCGTTTATTGGCGCCAAATATGCACTGCAATGTCTCGGAACGTCCGGCTCCGACGAGGCCTGTCAGACCAAGCACCTCTCCCGGATAGAGATCAAACGATACATTGTTTACCTTTCCGGACATATTGTACATATTTCGTACGGAAAGAACCGGCTTAAGGTTAGAATAATCCTTAATAAAATCTCGTCTGTGAGCACTTTCAAATTCACGGCCGACCATCATACTCACCATTTTATGTTCGGTCATATCCTTTGCTGGTTCTGTGGAGATATGGTGTCCGTCCCGAAGAACTGTGATGGTATCCGCTATCGTAAGAATTTCTTCAAGTTTGTGAGAAATGTAAAGGACCGATACGCCATCTTGGCGAAGCTGACAGACAATACTGAGCAAAAATTTAACTTCCCTGTCCGTAAGCGACGACGTCGGTTCATCCATGATCAGCATCTTTGCATTGTGCGACATCGCCTTGCCTATCTCAAGAAGCTGCTGTTCGGAGACGCTCAGATTACGTACAATGGTCTTCGGCGATATATATTCAACGCCGAATTTTTTTAGTAAATCTTTGCAGTCGGCGTTCATTTTTCGATAGTCAATGATGCCAAGTTTATTTACAGGCATCCGATTCATATAGACGTTTTCAGCAGCGGTCATCGAGGTAGCCAGAGAAAGCTCCTGATGGATCATAGCGATCCCCGCACGTTCGGCTTCGTTTGGATTAGCAAAGTGGCACTCTTTACCCATGAAACTAACAGTTCCTTCAGTTGGAGGATATACGCCGCTCAGGATGTTCATGAGAGTGGATTTCCCCGCACCGTTCTCACCAACAATGGCATGCACCTCTCCCTTCTTAATGTCAAAAGAGACATGATCCAGGGCTGTCGTACCGGGAAATTCCTTGACGATATTACTAATCTTACAAATAATCTCTTCGCTCATAGCAACCTCCATGAAGTGAATGTTGGGGAGGAGGCGATCGTCTCCTCCCCTCATTCAAACGACTATTATGTATTACTATTTACAATCAATGATATTTTTGAGCCGTTTTTCTATTTAAAGAGCTCGGGGAACAGAGTCTTTATATTATCAGGAGTGGCAATAACGGCATCGTAAGTGTTTTTCTCCTGCGGCTTTGTACCAGCGCACTCAAGATTGAACGCGTCAACGATAGGCTGATAGCCTTGGTTGAATGGATCCTGGTCAATGCAGAGGGAGATTGTGCCATCAGCTATATAGTCGGCAACAGCAGACAGACAGTCATGGCAAATAAGTTTGATCTGGCCGGACTTACCAGCATCCTTGATGGCCTGAGCAGCTCCGGAGGGGCCGCCAGCGGTAACATAGATCGCGGAGATATCAGGGTTTGCGGTGATGATGTCGGTAGTCAAGCTATATGCTTTATCGGCATCGTCGTTATTTTCATATTCGCCGACAAGAGTCAATTTGCTGTCTGCATCCGTATTGGAACGGCAACCTGTACGACGCTTCTCATGGCCGTAAACGGAGAAACTACCGGTGATGATGGCATATTTGCCGCCGTCCGGAAGAGCATCAACAATCGCTTTGCCCGCAGTCTGGCCGGCTGCATAGTCATCCATGCCGTACCAAGCAACACGTTGCGTATCGGGCAGATCACCGTTGAAGCAGAAGACATCGATGCCGGCTTCAATGGCTTTATTGACGCAGTCGTCAAGCTCGCTGGAAACACCGAATATGCATATGGCATCATAGCCGGAAGCCGTGCAGTTCTCAATTGCAGAGGTCCATGCCATCGCATCAAAGGACTCAACAGAGATAACGTCGACTTGGCAGTTGCGATCGCCAAGAATCGACTTAGCAAAATTCTGGCCTACCATAACGGCTGCGCCCCACGGATTGTTCTGAACGCAGATGGAAGCGATTCGGATAGGTTTATCGGCTACCTTATCGACAGGCAGGGAACGTAGAGTTTTGCCGGCAGGGGCTACGATATCAGTAGCTTTAGTAAAACTCCCGCTCGCCGTAGCGGACTCGGTGGTAGCCGCCTCGCTGGCAGTAGCCGCCTCGCTGGCAGTAACTTCACTGGAGGATGGCTCAGCAGAGCTGTTGCTCTTTGAGTCAGAGCAGGCAACCAAACTCAAAACTAAGACAGCCACACACAGCAGGGACATAATGATTTTGATTTTCTTCATCTTTCTACATCCTTTCAGATATTATGTTTAACCCCTGTTAGGGAAAAACCACATAAGTAACAATACCGGCTAAAATACCAGTGGATAAGATCAGCGTGCTTCGCGTTTTTTGCGCATACAGTCGACAGCAACAGAAGCGATGATAACAAGGCCAAGGACAACCGTCTGCCAATATCCGGGGACAGCGACCTGAACGAACAGGTTCTTCAGAAGCGCCATCAGGATAGCCCCGAGCATGACGCCGAAGATGTTGCCTTCGCCCCCTGCCATGGAGATACCTCCGATGACTGCCGCCGCTATGGAATCGAGTTCGTACCCCGATCCGTAAGACGGGCCAGCCTGTTTCAGCTGTCCCATCATCATCAGTCCGACCAGCGAACACATAAGGCCGCATATTACATAGACCAAGATGATAATTCGATCAGTGTTGATGCCGGTTAGCTTGGCCGCACGCGGATTGTTTCCAACAGCATAAATGTTGCGGCCGATCACGGTATATTGGGTAAACAGCCATGCCAATATGATCATTACGATCATGACAATGACCTGTATCGGCACCGGGCCGATATATCCGCCGCCCAGGACAGAAATCCACGACTCACCATACTTGATCGGCGTACCGTTTGAGAGCAACAGCGCAACGCCGTCTCCCACGCTCAGCATACCCATTGTCGCGATAAATGGAGGAATACCTATCTTTGCAACAAGCAAACCATTGATAAGGCCGAAAACAAATCCTACAGCAAAGATGATCAAGAGTACGATTAGGGGAGGGATACCTCCTGATTTCTCATTGACATAAGTAGCAAAACAGATGCTCGTCGCGATAATCGCTCCCACGGAAATGTCAATGCCTCCGGATATGATGACAAGTCCCATACCGATAGACAACACCGCGTACTGAGATGCCTGTTTAAGAATATTAAAGATATTCAGCGTTGTCGGAAACGAATCCGGACGGACTATACTGAGATAGATTCCCAAAATTATTATCAGGAGGAAAACAATAACCTCCTGGTGTTTGAAAAATTTCTTAGACCCGTTAAACCTGATCGTTTTGGCTGCTTGATCCATACCAAGTGTTCCCCTTTCATTATTATCACATGTTTTGGATATCGGAAGCGATGTTCATCGGCGTACCGAATTTAAGGTCTCCGTAAAAGTAAAAATAAAACTTTTTGAATGTTCTTGCGTTATTTTCTCACAGATTTTGATACGTGTCAAGTCCATTTAAGAAATAATGTTTTTTCTATTGTCCCTAAACAAAATGCTTATTTTTATGTGCATTTTACAAAAACAAAACACTGTAGCTTTGGTCTTTTTTGTGAATAATTGCAAAATAAGCGGCTAAAGCCGCTTATTTATCCCGTCTTCTATATTTCTTTGGAAAAGGTTATGAGAGTCACCAATTCTTTGTCTATCTAAGGATTTCCCTCAGATTTTCGTCTGCTTTTTTGAGTGTGTTCTCCGGTGTGTCGAGACCTTGGATGGCTGTTCTCACAGCTCGGCCTATGATACGTTCCAATTCTGGCATCAGCCCGCTGACGGCCGTCCTGCCCGCCGGAAGGTAGCGACGTCCGATATGTTTGAAAGCCAGAAAAGCGTCCGATAACCACGGATAGAGTTTGGCCAACTCGGCGCTGTCGCGTACGCTCGTATACGGAAGGATACGGCCCATGGCTGCGCTCGGCATTGCCATCTGGATGCAACAGCTCCATTTGGCGAACTCGAAGGCTTCCTCCTTATGAAGGCTCTCGCTATGGATCGCCATCCCCCATCCACCTAGCGTGGAGAACCCCCCAGGGACTAAACTATGCCCAATTTTTCCCGCGATATAATCCTTGTCGCGCTCCCAAAGGCTTGCGGCATGCTCAGAAAAGAGCACCATCATGGCTGCGTCTCCACGTCCAAAGCAAGCAGATTCCTCGTTCCACCACCAGTTTATGGCCTCAGGCGGGGCATAATTGAAGCAATCTATATAGTTTTTCAGCGCGTTAACGCACAGAGATGTATTCAGTTGCGTCCAGTCTCCATCCTTGGCAGTCCCGGCCATACCCCACATCCGAGGTAAAAACTCGCATACGGCTCCGTTATATTCGTTTCCGCCGAGCGTTGTTCCATAGAGCGTCTCCGACTCAGGGTTATACTTTCGTGTGAAAAACCGTGCCACCAGATTGTACTCTTCCCATGTACGCGGGACCCTCAAATTTTTTTTATAAAGTTCATAAAAATGGCGCTTGTTCTTCAGCGATTCAAAAAGATCCTTACGGTAATATAGCAGTTGTGCTGTGTAGCTGTATGGAAGAGCGTACATCTTATTCTTATAGTAGCAGTATTCGCGCAGTACGTTGTTTTGAAAGGCATCGACCGCGATATCGTCCTCAGAAATATATTTCTCCAATGGCTCCACAAAGCCGCAGTTATTCATCTCTGGCGCCCATGCAAGATCCGTGCAGAACGCATCGATGTCGCCATGACTATTTTCAATGGTATTCAGAAGTTCGCCATATTTTTTCAGTTCAAATTCCACTTCGATGCCGGTCCGCGCCCGAAAATCATCCGCAAGCGCATGTACGCTTTCGCCTACTTGGTGGCCGCTCTGCAACAGCACGCGTATTTTGCGCCCTTTCCCATAGTAATTCCCGAACTGACTTTGCTTTGGTGGGCACGGGACATTGATCATGTTCATAAACGGCTTTGTGCTTTTATCGTTGTTAATTCTGTCAATCATGTGGGAAAACGCCATTTCGCCGAGTCGTGTAACCGGCAGTGGGATAACGGTCTCCCCCGGAATGACGCTAGGCCAGTTACTGCCGCTGAATATTACCAGCCGGGGACGATCGCTCATTTTCATGCATGAGAGGGACAGAGCCTGTCTGACCCCATCCGCGCAATGGTCATCCGTGATGTAGATGACATCCGGGCGTTCCTGCATGTTCATGAGATTATTCGCAGCGCGCATATAACTTTCTACATTATTATCTGTAACTTTAACATACTCATTCCGTATCTGTACGTTCGATTTAAAAAGGGCATTAAAATAACCGTCTATGCACCCCGCTTCAAATGAATATATCTGCGGACCGGTTATAATCGCGATCCTGTTCGCCCCTTTCTTCACCTGCTCCTGGACACTGGACCGGATCAAATTTCGTATCTCGAGGCCGAGGAAGTCGTTTTCGGCGACTTCGCGCAGCAAAAATACAAGCTTGACGCTTTCTTCACTCAGTTTGGAAAACAAATCAGTGTTATCTGGCTGACACGTCACAACGATTGCGCTCCCCATGCCAAACGCTTGGGCATTGGAGAGCACCTGACACTCCCTATACGGCATGTCGTCCGTCAGGCAAAGATTGACGCGTATTCCTTTATCCAATGCAATTTTGTTGATCGTCTCAAACAGGTAACCGAACAGAGAATTATTCAAATTCGGCATTACAACATGGATCCCTTGATCAACCTTTCGGTTTTTAAGGCTGCGCGCCAAAGAATTAGGTTTATAGCCCAACTGCCGCATAGCCTCCTCAACCTTCCCGATCTTATCCAACGTCACTCCCTGTGACCCATTCAACACATTGGATACCGTCCCGTGGGATACCCCTGCCAATTTCGCCACATCCCGCATTGTAGCCATAGCGTTCCTCCATCTTTTATATGAAAACCCAGTCCACTGCAAAGCATAAAGCGCTTTATCTGTTTCGTTCCAAATTATTGAGTTCCAATGTTATATTGTCCGAACACATACCGCAAAAGTTTAAAATGCGCGGTTATCTGTAGCCTTAGTTGTCATCGTCCATCCCCAGATCATAGATATCTTTTAAGCAAATGCATCAAACAAATTTATTTTTACAGCCAGTTCATCGTTTTAACCAAAAATTTTATCTTTATTGCCTATTTTACCGTTTCTCCTCCGTACTGCATCACATCGGCCGAGTCAAATAAATCAAACAAATTATTATAAAAACAGATTAATATTAACATAAATTTATTCATTAATCAAACCGTTCAATCATTTCATTCTTGAACGTTCAAATTTTTAAAGTTCAGGGCTTGTTTTTTTGCTGATTGCTATGCTATACTGACCGTAATGTTTTTGTACGTTCCAATTTTTTATGCAAGAGGTGCTGTTATCATGAAATTCGGTACTATTTATTCTTACTGGGGAAGCGAATGGAAATGCGACTATCCCAAAACAGCTCAAAAGGTGAAAAATGCCGGATGTGATATTCTTGAGGTCGGCGCCAGCCATTTGCTGAAGATGAGTAAAAAAGAACTCTCCGCACTCAAGGCCTCAAGCGAGGACCTCGGCCTAATACTTACCTCTAATATCGGACCGTCTAAGGATCAGGATATGGCCTCGCCCGACCCGAATGTGCGTAAAAACGGTCTGAACTCCCTAATTGATATTCTGAAAGCCATGGAAAAAATAGGTTCCTCCTCCTTAGTAGGCGCCATGTACTCCTTCTGGCCCTGCGATTTCTTGTATATCGACAAAAAAGCGGCATGGGAAACCAGCATTGCCAACATGAAAAAGCTGGCGCATGTCGCAGAGGATCTCGGAATCTGCCTATGTCTTGAAGTACTCAACCGCTTTGAAACCTATATCATGACCGATTGCTCAGAGGCCGTTGATTACTGCGGATATGTCGGCAGCCCTAACGTCAAGATCCTGCTGGATACGTTCCACATGAATATCGAAGAAGACAACATACCCGATGCCATCCGCTTGGCCGGTTCCCTGCTTGGGCACCTGCACGTCGGAGAGGCCAATCGAAAGCTCCCCGGCCAGGGCTCCATGGATTGGAAAGAAATCGCTAAAGCACTCCACGATATCGGGTACGACGGGAACGTTGTCATGGAACCCTTCCTGCTGACGGGTGGAGCTATTGGCAAAGACATAAAAGTATGGCGTGATTTGTCCGGTGGCGCTGACGAGGCCAAATTGGACTTGATGCTAAAGGAAGCTGTCAGTTTTCTGCGCACTAGCTTCGAAAGCTAAGCTTCAATGACCAAAATATAGGTCCTGCGGCAGAGGCTTATGCTCAACTTCTGATACGATTCAATTTGCAAATGATTTATTAAACCTAATAATAATTTTACCATCTGCGTGCGGATGAAAAGGAGGACAAGTATGAGATTCGGCATTTTCTTTTCGTACTGGGAAGACGACTGGAAGGGCGACTATTTCAAGTATGCCAAAAAGGTAAAGAAGCTCGGTTTCGACGCTCTTGAGGTCTCGGCTGGGCAACTACTGGATATGTCCGAAGGTGAGCTTAAAGAATTGAAGGCTCTGGCGGCTGATTTGGATCTGAAGATATCCGCAAACCTCGGGCCTCCGAAAAAGTACGATATATCTTCGAGAGACCCGGAAGTCCGTAAAGCCGGCCTTGAATTTTATTCCGACCTGATGAACGCCATGGACATAATGGATTGCCGCAAGCTTATCGGCGCTCTGAATTCCAGCTGGCCTTTCGACTTCTCCGATCTTGACAAGCAAGGTTTTTGGAAGCGTGGCGTCGAGAGCCTGAAGATTATGGGTGCCGAAGCACAGAGCCGTGGGATCGACTTATGTCTGGAAGTTCTCAACCGCTTCGACGGCATGATTCTCAATACTGCCGGGGAGGCCGTCCGTTTTTGTGAGCAGGTCGACTGTGACGCGGTGAAAGTTCATCTGGATACTTTCCATATGAACATTGAGGAAGACTATATCCCCGATGCTATCCGGCTTGCCGGCAATCGTCTCGGCCATCTCCATGTATGTGAAGGCAACCGTAAGCTGCCGCATCCCGGCAAGGGTTCTCTGGATTGGAAAGAAATCGGAAAAGCGTTGAAAGACATCCATTACACCGAGTTTGCCATCATGGAGCCGTTCGTGCGCATGGGATGTCAGGTCGGCAACGACGCCCATATTTGGCGCGATCTTTCCGGTGGCGCCGACGAGGCGAAGCTGGATCAAGACGCTGCGGCTTCCGTCAAATTCCTGCGCATGGCGTTTGAAGCCTAAATACGGCGGAATCAAAGGAGAAAGACATGATCATTGATATTCATACCCATCCCGGTTTTATTCAAGAGATTAGCGGCGACCCAAAACAAATTGCGTTTCGCCGTGAGAATATGTTTCTGTACAAGCAGCACATCTGGCCGCTTGAGCTCTTTCTCAAGCAGATGGACGCAGCCGGCATCGACTGTTCCGTGCTCCTGCCCGAGGATATGACCACCCGTGCCGGAAATGCCGTCGTCACCAACGATGAAATTGCAGCTCTCGTCTCCCTGTGTCCGGACCGGCTGATCGGCTTTGCCAGCGTGGATCCGCACCGGGATGATGCTCTGGAAGTTCTGGAGCGCGCTTTTTCCGAACAAAAGCTGATGGGGCTCAAACTCAATCCATCGAGTCAGGGCTTTATGCCCACCGACCCCATCATGAAACCCATCTATGAGACATGCATCCGCTACAATAAACCTATCCTCTTTCATGCCGGCATGACGTGGATTAAGAACAGCAGTTCAAAATATTCCCGGCCTACCGTCTTTGAAGACGTGGCGCTGGATTATCCCGAGATGCGTATCTGCCTCGCCCACTTCGGATGGCCCTGGGTCATGGAGACTGCCATGCTGACGCTGAAATATCCCAACGTCTACGCGGATACAGCATTGCTTTATTTCGATTCGCCAAAACAGTTTTTCCGAACGACGTTCAACCAGCAGTTGGGCGAATACTGGATCGACCGCATGTTGTACGATAAGGTTATGTTTGGTTCCAACTATCCGCGAATTGAACAGAAGCGGATGATTAACGCGGTTAATGAACTGACGCTGAGGCCAAAGCAGAAGCAGATGGTTCTCGGCGGTAACGCGGCTAGATTTATTGGATTGGAGGGCTAAGCGATGGTGAAGCACTATGAAACTTTTGTTATGACGGAGGACGAATACTGTTACCAGTATATTGGCGACATGGTGAAGGGTTTTGTTAAAGATTCCGGCATCCAGAGCGGCATCGTTACTGTTGTGACCGCTCATACCAACACCGGCATTATCGTAACCGAACCCCTCGATTGTATACTGAGCGATCTGGACGTGTTACTCCATCAGCTTGTCAAAGACGACGCCGAGTATTCGCATGCCCATTTTCTCAACACCTACGGACGGACGTCGGCTAACGCCTACGGTCACCTTCGCTCCATCCTGACCGGAAACAGCTGCATCTTCCCGATTCAGCAAGGCAAAATGCTGATGGGCGAAGCGCAGGAAATCGTATTCATGGAATATGACGGCCCTCAAAACCGTAAGGTCTTTGTTGACGTCATCGGTGACTGACAGGCGGTCTCGCCACGTATGAAAAGGAGAGCAATAAAGCATGAGTGATTATTATGATATTGTAACGATCGGGGGAATGTTTGTCGAGATCATGCGCAAGGAGTTGGAAAAGCCCCTGTACATGCCTGCCGATTTCACGGGCCCCTATCCCAGCGGCGTTGTCACCATCTTTCTGAACGCGGCGGCCAAGCTCGGCAGTAAATGCGCCATTCTCGGCGCGGTTGACGACGATGGCTTCGGCAAATGGGTCATGGA
>Ga0183096_1003138_pt1 | contig 10393 bp, 8 predicted proteins | sample Biomet5_FD_127791 | JGI IMG/M metagenome (GOLD analysis project Ga0183096, IMG submission 127791) | Microbial communities from bioreactor (seeded with sewage sludge) at LBNL, California, USA - Biofuel metagenome 5 (version 2) (version 3) | ecosystem: Engineered > Bioreactor > Anaerobic >...
ATGGGCAGTTGAGTTGGGTGAAGACAGGTTTTGGGACGAGTTTATCCACATTGATGAGGAATACTTGCCCTGTGAAGCACCGATTGTGCTGTTTGGTATGGTCTTGGGTCTTTATTCAGCGGTTACTTAGGCATGGGCATCCAGCCCCCCGCGCCCGAATGGGGCAATATGCTTGCCGAGTCGATGAACAGCATTCGCTCTTATCCCTTTCTGGCGATTTACCCCGGCATGGCCATCGTAGTGACCGCGCTGGCCTTCAATCTGGTTGGCGACGGTCTGGCCGACGCCATCGATCCGCGGCGCCGACAGTAGCGGCGCATCCCCTTCGCAAATCACGGGAGCCCACCCCTCCCGGGTTTGAATAATAAACAGGAGGAATCCATCCATGAAAAGAGCTCTCTCCCTTGCCCTGGCCCTTGCCATGATGCTCTCCGTTTTCGCCTTCGGCGGCGCAGTTGCGGAGGACAAAGACACGCTGGTCGTGCTTCCCTACATGGCAACCGAAAACATGAATCCCTACGACGGTTTTGGCATTGATAAAATCGTCCGCTGCCAGCTTTTTAACAGCCTCTGGCAGTACGACGACAACGGCGTCGGCAAAGCCTGCCTGGCGGAGAGCTGGGAAGAAAGCGAAGACGGCACCTATATCACCTGCAACCTTCGCAAGGATGTTACCTTCTCCGACGGTACGCCTTTTAACGCGGACGCTGTGCTGTTTACCTACGATCTTGCCAGCAAAAGCGCATCGCTGGGCTACACTACGCTCAGCGTCATCTCCAAGATGGAAAAGATAGACGACTACACCGTTAAGATTTACAAAGCGGCGCCCTACTCCTCCGTTGAGGAGTACTGCGTGGAATATCTGCCCATCATCTCCCCCACCGCGTATCAGGCGGATCCCGAAGGCTTCGCTACTAAGCCTGTCGGCACCGGCCCCTACGTGCTGGATCACATGGACAGCGCTACTAACTATATCTACCTGACTGCCCGCGATGATTACTTTGAAGGCAAGCCCGGCATCAAAAACATCGAGGTTCGCGTGCCGCTGGCCAGCGCGGTTGCGCTGGTTGCACTGGAAAACGGCGAAGTGCAGATTGCCGGCCCCACCATGGGTAACGAAGATCTGGCCATTGCCGCCAAAGAAGGCTTCACGGTTGAGAACGGCACCGGCTGGTCCAGCGTATCCGTGATGACCTTCGGCGCGCCCTACACCACCGACCCGAACCTGCGCAAAGCCATCTGCTACGCGATCAACCGTGAAAACGCCGCCACCTACAACGGCAACGTGGACACCACGCCCGCCAGCGACTATCTCTCCAAGAAAATCCTTGGCGATCTGGCCGGTGCGGTACCCGCGCTGCAGTATGATCCCGACGCGGCGGCAAAAGCGCTGGCGGAATCCAATTACAAGGGTGAAACGCTGGAGATCAACGTCTCGTCCAGCTACACCAACATCGCCACTTCTATCCAGGCGGATCTGTCCGCCATCGGTATCAACACTACGATCAACACCGTGGACAGCAACACCTGGAGCGCCAAGCTGGAAGACGGCAGCATCGGACTTACGCTGGAAGCGATGGGCGTAGCCTACTCCTCCCCCGAAGAGATGATGGGTTACTTTGCCAACGGCGGTTATTATCAGGGGCTGGGCCTCACCACCTCCACGGATGAACTGGACGCCGCCCTCAAGTCCGCCGCCACCACGTGGGATGCCGCTGCCCGCCGGCCCATCACCATTTCCGCGCTGGAAATGAGCCGCGATCTCGCGTATATCTACCCCCTGTTTGAAACCTCCATGCCTTTCGCCCACAGCGCAGACCTGCAGGGCTGCGAATCCATCTGGGCCGGCACCTATAATTACTACCTGTGGAAGTGCCACTACGCCGAGTAAGCGAAGCGGGCTTCCCACTGCCGATACAAGAGCAGTTTTCAAATGGCTTCCCTTCTTCTCGCGGAACGGGGTTTTCCGTTCCGCGAGAAGCGGGATGTCGCCGACTTAACGGCAAGGATGCGAGGATCCGCAGGCCGGACGTTCGCACCTTTGCCGAAAACAAACAAAGATCAGGCAGGTGGAATGGAATGACTGAGAAACCATCGGATTTGTTGCTCGCTGAAGACCTGCAGATCGCCATCCGCACCAAAGGGCAGACCCTGTATCCGGTGAACCGGCTGACGCTGCGGATTCCTCCCCGTACAGTGGTAGGTCTGGTAGGCGAAAGCGGGTGCGGAAAAAGCATGACTGCCATGGCGATCATGAGTCTGCTGGCACCGTCCGTAAGCATCAGCGGCGGACATATCTTTTTTGAGGGAGAGGAGATATCCACCTATACCTCCAAACAGATGCGCCGGATCACCGGCGACCGCATGTCCATGATTTTTCAGGAGCCCATGACCAGCCTGAACCCTGTCGTTCGCGTTGGCGTGCAAGTGGAAGAAGTATTGAAACTGCACACCAGTCTGACAAAGAGCCAGCGGCGTGAAAGGGTTCTGCAAATGTTCCGGCAGGTGAATATTCCCGAACCGGAAGAACGGTACTTATCCTATCCGTTTCAGCTTTCCGGCGGTCTGCGCCAGCGGATCATGATCGCGATGGCGATGATCTGTGAGCCAAAACTGCTGATCGCCGACGAACCCACCACCGCGTTGGACGTAACCATCGAAGCCCAGATTCTGCACCTGATGCGGGAATTGAAAAGTAAATTTGATACGTCCATCCTGATGATAACCCATAATCTGGGCATCGTATCGGAGCTTTGCGACCGGGTGAATGTGATGTATCTGGGTGAAATCGTGGAATATGCGGATACCGACGACCTGTTCCGGCATCCGCTTCATCCCTATACGGAAGGGTTGATCCATTCCGTGCCGGTGATCAGGCCTGAGAAGGACCCGCTGGAAAATATCCCCGGTATGGTGCCTGATCTGCTGCACGTACCGGAGGGATGCCGCTTCTGCGAGCGGTGCAAGTATGCCTCGGAACGCTGCCATCGGGAAAAGCCGGATTTATACGAACCGTTGCCCGGCCACCAGGTACGCTGTTTCCGCTTTGAGCGGGGCCTGAAGGAGGAATGACCGTGGACGCGAAAACCGTTTTGCTGGACGCACAACATCTGACCAAAACCTTCAAAGCCGGTAAAGGCCGCGTACAGGCCATATCCGATGTTTCCCTGCAAATTCACAGGGGGGAAACGCTGGCGCTGGTTGGTGAGAGCGGTTGTGGCAAGTCTACGCTGGGCAGGCTTCTGTTAGCCTGATCGAACCGGACGCAGGTACCGTAACGCTGGACGGTACCGACGTGACCGCCCTGAAGAAAAAAGACCTGCGCCTGTTTCGCAAACGGATGCAGTTGATTTTTCAGGACCCTTACGCATCGCTGGACCCCCGTTACACCGTGGAAGAAATTATCGCCGAACCCCTTCGCGCTTATGGGATTCGTGGTGCGGAATCCCACGAAATCGTGTTGGATCTGGCCCACAAGGTGGGCATCAATCCGGAGCATCTGAGCCGTTATCCCCACCAGTTTTCCGGCGGCCAGCGGCAGCGTGTCGGTATCGCGCGCGCAATTGCGCTGAATCCCAATCTGGTCGTATGCGACGAACCGGTATCCGCGCTGGACGTATCCATACAAGCTCAAACTCTGAACCTGCTGCACGACCTGCAAAAGTCTCTTGGTCTTACCTATCTGTTCATCAGTCACGATTTGGGAGTAGTACATTATATTGCCGATCGTGTCTGCGTGATGTTTTTAGGAAAATTGTGTGAGATCGGTACAACCGAACAGGTGTATTATCATCCCCGTCATCCTTATACCCGTTACCTTCTGGCCGCAACTCCAAAGATTGGTGAGCACGAAGAAAAAGAACTGCTCACCGGCGAAATTCCTTCCCCCATCAACCCGCCCAGCGGCTGTCGTTTCCGCACCCGCTGCCCTCTCGCGCAGCCCCGGTGTGCCGCCGAAGAACCGTCGCTTCGGGAGATTGAAGGTCGCCTGTGCGCCTGCCATTTCCCTTTGGCTGATTCGTCGCAGGCTTGAGTTTTCTCCCTGTTCTTCTTGATTTTTAATTGCGGAGCGTGAACAAATGAGAAATTATCCCGACGTGCCCAAAAGACCGGTTATCAACCGATACTTCGATGTGGATATAACGGACCCCTACCAGTATCTGGAGGATAAAACCTCCTGCGAAACGCTCTCCATCGTCGCTGCTGAAAACGCCTATACCAAAGGCTGGTTTGCAGGGCATCCGGATTTCTCGGCAGAACAGCTGGAACAGGAGCTTCGCCGGAAAGATGCGCAAAAAACCCGTGAACTTACCAGCGTCAGCGAAGCCTGCGGCGCACGCTGCGGAATGCGCAGCGTACAGGGCGGCCTGCACGAAGTGGTTGCGCTGGATGAAAAAGTGCGCGTAACAGACGTTCTCCTGACCGAGGCAATGCTTGACAATCGCATGCACCTGTTTTCAGTTACGCCCTGCCCCGCCAAAGCCGGTCTGTACGCGGTGCTTGGTGTGATCCACGGGCATCCCCGTTGCTGCGTAATCATATGGGACGCTGAAACGCATCAAACGCTCGCGGAGTTGGACGGAACCTTTGGTTTTGCATGGAGCCTCGATGGGAAAGCCGTGTTATACTCCGACGCCGAATTGGACGCGGCAAACAGCCGTAATATCAATCGCGTGCGGCGTTATGACTGGCAGACTAATAAACTGACAACATTATATACTTATCCGGAAAACGCTGTGTTTATCCAGACCGCACCGGTTGACGGTGGCTGTTTCTTTCAGGTGCTGCTTACCTACGATGATACGTTGGTTCTGTTTTGGGACGAAGTTACCGGCTCCGTTACCCGTTTAAATAACGGCATGGGCTCTTATATGTATATCGGGTCGCAGGCAGGTCGGTATTATTTCGTCACCAACCACGACGCGCCTCTTTCCCACGTGGTATCCATCCGCACCGCGGATGCTACTGTGCCGGACAGCCTGCAAAACGATTTCACCATTGCGCTTGCGGAGAAAAAATCCCTTCTCAGCGCTGCCGGTGTGGTTCCTGATGGTCTGCTGACTCTGCACAGTCAAAATGCCTGCTCCGTGCTGACACTTAACCGGTTTACCGGTGACGCACCGGAGGATATCCCCCTGCCCGACCGTTATGGATACGCATCCGGCGAGGAGCGACTGGAAATATCGGATAGTGGGCACCTGTTTCTGAACTTTGAAAGCTTTACGCAACACTCCTGTGTGCTGGAGTACGACGCGCACACGCACGCCCTGACCCGTTTTTCGCAGGGACCGGAACGGGATGTGTCCGGTATTGTTGTGGATCAATGCTTTTTCCCCGCGAGGGATGGACAAAAAATACTGGTGTATCTGGTACGGCAAAAGGACCTGATTCCTACCGGCAATACTCCGGTGCTGATGTACGGATACGGCGGTTATTCTGTCTCCTCCAACCCGTGGCCCGTTGACCTGGTAACCGGTCACGACATTGTGGAATGGGTGCAGAAAGGCCGCATATACGCGCATTGCATCATCCGCGGCGGAAACGAATATGGTACACGCTGGCACGAAGCAGCCATGAAGGGCAGTAAAAAGAACGCCTTTCAGGACTTTATCGATACCGCGCGGTATCTGGTCGCGTCTGGTTGGACCAAACCCGCAAAAATTGTCGCAACCGGGTTGAGCAATGGCGGCCTGCTGATGACCGCCGTTACCACTATGGCACCGGACGCGTTCGGCATCGTTGTCGCATCTGTCCCCCATACCGATATGCTCCGTTTCCGCAACGATGACCGCGGCATGATGTACATCACCGAATACGGCGATCCGCTGGAAAGCGAAGCCATGTTCCGCTATATGTATTCCTACTCTCCTTACCATAATATTCGACAGGGGCAGGTTTATCCGGCATTATACGTGCAGACCGGTGAAATGGACAACAATGTGCCGCCCTATCATGGCAAGAAATTTGCTATCCGTATGCAGGCTGAGGCCAGCGAACAGAATCCGGTTTTGCTTCAGGTGCTGGCACATGGCAGCCACAATCGTGGCGTTGGTGACGAATATTATCAGAACACCGCTCAAATGCAGGCCTTTGTGGAAATTCAGCTCTCCTGACGGGCCTCATGCAACAGGAGAACTGATTTCACGTATCGAACTCACGAACCGTTCACTTTCGTATCTCCATTGTCAACGGTTGAGCGAAGGGGATGGTTGCGGTGATCCGGGAATTACAGCCTTCCGAAACCGGTACGGCGCTTGAACTGGCGTGGCGGGTATTCTTGTCCTTTGAAGCTCCGGATTATTCGCCCGAAGGCGTTGCGGAGTTCCGAAAAAGTCTGGATGATTCGGATTTTGTCGCTCGGCTCCGGTTCTTCGGCGCGTGGGAAGCAGATCGTCTTATCGGCGTACTGGCCACACGGAACAACGGTGGTCACATCGCTCTGTTCTTTGTGGATGAGGCTTTCCAGAGGCAGGGAATCGGGCGGTCGCTTTTCACCTATGCAAGCCTGCTCAATCCGTATGACAGGATGACCGTCAACGCTTCCCCATATGCCGTACCGGTTTATCAGCGCCTTGGGTTTGTTGAGACAATGCCGGAGCAGGTAACGAATGGGCTCCGTTATACGCCGATGACCCTCTCCATTTCCCGCGCGGATACCCTGTGCCCCTGTGGTGCGGACTGCACCGCATGCGAAAGGTACCCCGTGCAATGTGCGGGTTGCGCCACCATCCGAGGTAAGGTCTGGTGGACAGAATATACAGGGCATGATGTTTGTCCCATTTATACCTGTTGCGCAGAGGATCGCCATCTGTTACATTGCGGCAAATGCGCGCAATGCCCATGCGATCTTATCCGGCAAGGCGATCCGACCAGGACCAAGGCGGAAAACCGCGCGCTTTTGCGTTCCCAATTGGAGAGGCTTTCCATGATCCCGCACTCTTCTGTGGTTCCCAGATAGCATGTTTTACTGAATGGGCTATATAAAAAGCTCAGACCTATTGAGGTTTGAGCTTTTACTATATTATGCCTGACTGTTCTACGCGCTCAATGCAATTTATGCTTTTTACAACGCTATCTCCATCTTAAGAAACCTATCCGCTGGCGCTCCAGCAAACCGTTCTTAACAAGAAAACCCCGGTAATTTTTCTCCAGAGAAGGGAAAATTTTATTAAACTCTGTAAAGTCAGCCTTTTCGTAATAATACATCGGATCCTTCGTATCATCAAACTCCTGCGGCAGCAGCATTGGTAAGTGAAAAAAGCGGCACATTTCCGCCATGCGCTCGTCCCTTACAATAAAAAGAGCAGGCGTCCGGTTGAGCATCGCGATCACGTTTCCATGGAACCGGCTACCGATAGCGAACTGATACCCAGCCATCCATTCACGCCATTGCGCAACGCTGAAAAATACCCGGCTCTGCCGCTGCAGCCAGCCGTCCAGCATTTCAAAGAGTGGCGGATCATTCAAGTGCTCCGGTTTCAGCGGCAACGCCGTCTGTTCCGCGAATCCCCAATCCCGCTGCGCCGCGTACCGTAGAAAACGGCGTTCCCCATCCGGTAGCAAGTCGTAAAAAGTACGGAAGTTTGCCGCCACACGGTCGAGTGTCCGGATCTCCTGCCGTACGATACGATGCTCTCTGTCCAACGAAAAGTAAAGCGAAGGGCATCCGATGACACGCATATTGCGAATTCCGTAGCTTTCCAGAATACCGGCGGTATACTCGCCCCGGATTCCCATCTCACAACGTTCCGAAATTTCCATCAGAAGACGCACGGTATTGGGATGGAGGCGAACCGTTTTTTGCCCGGCATATCCCTGAATACCAATACTGATCGGCACCAGTTTTTTATGCCCAATCCGATTCAGCATTGACTGAATCATCGGATATTCCGTATTTTCGCAAATCCAGGACAAACCAGCTGTGACAAAAGAATCGCATTCCGACAGATCCGCTTCGGTGGCATCCTGCGGATCACATGCGACCGGAACCGTGGGAAGTACATTTTTCAGCGCCTCAATATAAAGAAGGTTGCCAGTATTCTGCTCCACCTGCCGAAAACGTTCGGCAGCCTCCAGATAGGGCAGTCTTTCAGTTGGGTACCAAAACAACCCGACTTTCTTCATGAACCAGCTTTTTCCTTCCTCACGAATTGATACATCTTCTTTACTCCTTTATACCCGAAACGGACCATTTTGTAAAGAGCCGGTTTGTCCTTAAGCCGCATTTTCGTTTTGTCCGCAACTTTGCGCACCCGCGGATGTCTGGGCGGCGCAGGCGGAGGAGGAATCACCGGCGCTTTGGGCGCCGGCGGGTCGAGAGCGTCCACCTGTCTGCGGACAAGCGCATAGATGCCGATCTTGGGACATCCGCCATACACATCGTCCTCGAAATAGCTTCCTTCAAACATGCGGTGATCCGCCGGAAGGGCGCAGCGTAAAAAGCTTTCGAATGGCATGGAAACCTGCTGAGGCGAATAAGGCAGCCCGTTTCCGAAACGCTCCGAATAATCCCGCACCATCTCCAACGCCGCTCTTTGAATCGTTTCTACCACAAAAACCGTAGAGTAGCCGGGTTTGGTTGTTTCAAAAACCGGAACCGGCTGCCCATCCTGTTCGCGGATCGCAATACAGGCGGGTGTGAGGCTGGATAGTAGATGTTCCCGAAGCATCCCCGACATGGCGGGCGGTATGGAGTAAAATGTGCTCAGTCCAAACCCGCTCCGTTTTTGCAGCTGCATACATTTATTACCGTCATCGTGAATATAGTAGGCAAATATCGGTTTTCCACAAGCAACGTCTAATGCCGACAACAGCCTGCCGCTATACCCCATATCAAATACCGCCGCATCCGGCGCGCACAGGGGTTCGTAGTATTTCCCCAGAACTTTCAGAGCGTTTGCATGCTTCTCCGAATCATACCCCGTCTCGAGGAAAAGGGATAAAAAGCGATGCAAATCTTCCTGTGTGCTAAACCGTTCCCGCCAGGGGAGTCCCGCTTTCTCCGCTGCCTCCTGAAGTTTGGAAAGCGATCCGTCCTGAAAACAGAACCCCAGCAACTCCGTAATTGTATCCGGTGTGTGGAGCCTGTAAACCACCGGAATGGCAAACAGGTCCTGTGGGGTAGCCAATATCGCAGGCATTAGGCATTTCCGGGAAGCCTGCATTTCGTGAGTACGAATCGGCTTCATTTCGTACCTGTTCAGCAATTCCACCGCCTGTTGCAGCAGGTATCCGTCGCGGGCCAAGAAGTAGATGTCACGGTGTCCCCGCAGGGCCGCCTCCTTTAAAAGCCAGTGAGCGACGCCCAGCAGATGCATTCCCACGGCGTAATACCCAACCAGCGACGGAGACGCATTCCAATCCGTATCCGGATTGAAGGAAGCATATCCATTGTCGAAAAAACGGTTGGCAACCAGCTGCTGCATCGCGCCATAGGCAATGCCGTGCGCCCCGGCAACCCCAAAGGATTTCATGGCAAGGTCTCCAACCCGGCTTAATCGGTTAGTTTTTACGCCTTCCGTCTCTCCGTTAAACGCTTTTCTGGGGTTCGGAAGCAGCATCGCGGCGATGCCCAATTTTCGGGGCGCATCCACATCAGTTCTCGTGTTATCGCCGATATGCAGCATTTTCGCCGGATCAACACACAGGTCCATTAAAGCCGTTTCAAACAGATTCCCTGTATATTTCAATAGCCCGAAGGACGAGGAAAGATAGAGGCGTTTAAATCCGGTATAGTTGTTACTACGTAAAATGGAACGTACCGTGTCCTCATCCAGATACATATCCGAGATAAGAATTACTGTCTTCCCCATGCTCAGCGCCAGCTCGTACAGTTCCCGGCCGGCAGGGCGGGCCGTGCACAGCCAGCGTTCCATATCTTTCTCCGCCTCGTACATTCTTTGGGCGCAGAAATCACTCAGATGGTACGTATTTGCAATTTCGCGGTATATCTCCTCCAGTGAAATATCCTCCGGCGCGGCGTCGCCAGCCTCCGCCGCTTTGCGTCGGGCCAGTGCTTCCCCCGCAATCCGCAACTCCGAAAAGCCGACAATGTGGCGGCATTCCATCGCTTCGTCAAAAACCGGGTTCAACAATTCAAACAGGTCCTCAGGCTTTTCAAGCGGCCGCCCGACCAGCGTATCAAACACATCAAAGCTGATTACCTGATACCGGTCGCTCATGATCTCCCGTTTAATCGCCTCATATCCCCCGTTCCAGGGGGATTTCGCACGATCCGCGAAAAAATCTTCAGGTTCCAGGGGCTCTTGGTATCCGGGGCAGAACGTATCCATTGCAGCATCTGCCGACAGCTTCTCCTCATCCTGAAAATGATGATCGCCGAAGTGTCGCCACATGCGCGCATAATATCGTCGGCCGTTGGCGATCGCTTCCT
>Ga0183096_1003140_pt1 | contig 10390 bp, 3 predicted proteins | sample Biomet5_FD_127791 | JGI IMG/M metagenome (GOLD analysis project Ga0183096, IMG submission 127791) | Microbial communities from bioreactor (seeded with sewage sludge) at LBNL, California, USA - Biofuel metagenome 5 (version 2) (version 3) | ecosystem: Engineered > Bioreactor > Anaerobic >...
TTGCGTCATCCTGGAGCTCAACGGTCAGAGCTACCGGAACCAGGAGGCTCAAAAACGGAATGCGGTCTCACAGCCTCGCGGCGATGAAGACGGACGCGGGGCCGACCTCAAACCCGAAGATCACATGGCTGAGGCCGAGGTGGATGCACAAAAATAGTTGTCGTCAGTGCCCAAGAGTAATTGACGCTGAGCAGGATATCGCCACTTCCCACTTTACCCCTATTTTCTAAGCCGCCACACTTCTTAGCGGTGCGATTCTTGCTTATGTTCTGTATAATAAACACAAAGGGAGCTTTTTGCCTATGTCGGGTGCCACGCATTCCATCGACCTTGCTTCTGTTCGACCCGTGACCGCTACGCTCAAGGCAGTGCCTCTTGCCGAAGCGCCGGAAGATCTTTTTCAACAGATTATGGCGGCGAAAAAAGAGATGCTCGAGAATGATTATCGTCAACCTCCCGCTATTTCGAAAAACCCAACCTACTCCAAATATGCCAGTATTGTCGTCAATGGAAAGGTGGTTGCTGAAATAGATAATCATGGATTTGTTGAGACATCCAATGCCATGGCTGGGGCTTGCTCCGATGCAATCAAACAAGCCGACTTCATTGCAGGTGTATCAAGTGGCCCTCTACTTGCTAAAGCGCGCGCAGAAAGCATTGCTAGATCAATCAATGGGTCGATTGTCATGGCTAAAACGGCGATATCGCAGCAATCCTTTGATGCCACACCACAACCAACGGTGACTATAAATTATGATGCGATGAAAAATGATCCACGATATGCAGAGCTTGAACAACTTCAGAAAGCACACAATACCTTTTTAGCGCAGAAAATGACCCAAAATGATACTTATGCTTAAATAATTTCAGTAGATTCTGGTGGCAATCCCCTCCTGTCGAGGCCAAATACGCGGCCAAGCGCGCTGTTGGAGGGCAGCCTGGACGTCGACACTACCTTTAGCGACAATAATCTGCTTTTCCCACTTCACCCTATTTTTTCGCACATGTGTGCTGAAAATCTCGGGGTATGACTTTTCAGTTTTCTACCTCCCTGGCGGAGCTTTGGTCCGCCATTGGCGCGACTGTGGCGTGGGGTGCAAGCTATGACTGCTTTTCTTGTTTATTCCTTTGTATTATAAGTTATATGGGGCTGGTCTGGACCTACCCGGAGGCAAATGTTCAGTCGGCCGCGTAATTGACGCCTCCTTTCTCGTTGACCCAAACCGTGGAACGTACCAACCTCTGGAGTCGCGTTGATTCACAGTTAACGGTCTAATGCATTGAAATATGGTACAAAAAAAGCATCCTCTCACAGTTCGAGCGATTCCTTTTCAAGCAGCTGCTATCCTTCGCGGCAACCCGTCTTTCTCCCAGAACCACAGCCATGCCGGAATGCAATTCACCAATCGCTCCTGGGAGTTCTCCCGGTGACGGGTAGGAAAGCGGACCTCATGTTCAAGTAGACGCCTTCGGCGCCACAAGAGGAAATATTAATGAGCAATGAATCCAGCATAAAAGAAAAAATCCTAAAACCATCCGAAATGGACAGTGATTTCCAGGTTGAAATAAACAGTGTTCCTATCCGTTGGGATCTTAAAAAAGGAATCCTGTCATTTTTTGGAATAAATTCTGCTCTTTTTTGGACAGACCCATCTTTGATAAATATGTTAACGCCTATTGTGGATGAGCTTGGTAAAGACCTATTTCGTCTGATTGTTGCCTATTCATCCAGTCTTGGTACAAAGGAAGATTATAACGCCATGATTTCAACTCTGGCGGACAATTTTGAACAAGGGTTTTTAGCTTGGGGCCGAGCGGTGTCTTCAGCAGGCTGGGGATGCTTTGAACTACCCGAGTACAATCCGGAGCAGAAACAGGCAGTAGTTATCGTGCGCAATTCATGGGAACTCAACGCGCAAAGGAATCTTCCCCCTGAAAAGCAGTGGGGAACGCCTTTTATGCAGGGTAAAATAATCGGAATATTCAGCCATGCCTTCGGCACTCCATGCTGGGCGAATGACATCTGTTATTACGATTCTGTAAGTCCCTACACGGAAATTAAGATTTTCCCCACCAATGTTACCATTGAGGATGAATTAAAAAAACTGCGCCATGAACGCATGCTGGAAAAAGAAGGTAAGCTTGCCGATGAAGTTGACCGCAGGACCAGACAGCTGCAACTCGCTAATAAAGAAATTAAACAGTATTCAATTGCACTAAAAGAATCAGAAACAAAATACAGAAATATTTTTGAAAGTTCTATTGATGGGATTTTTCAAAGCAGTTTCAACGGGGAACTACTAACTTTCAATCCAGCATTTGCTAAAATTATTGGATATGACTCCCCTGAAGAAATGATCTCATCGATACGCAATTTAAGAACACAATTCTATTGTGATGCTTCAGATCGAGATGAATTTCTTGAACGGATTCGTTCAGATGGAATGGTAAATGATTTTCAATTCAAAGCGTATCGTAAAGACAAACAAATCGTTCATCTGTCCCTGAATGCTCTTGCAGTTCGAGATGAACATGAAAATGTTAGCTATATTGAAGGCTCCATAAGAGATATTTCAGAAAAGAAGGAGATGGAAGAACTCAAAATCGCAAAGGAAGCTGTTGATAAGGCCAGCCAGTTAAAAAGCGAATTTCTTGCCAACATGAGCCATGAAATTCGCACCCCAATGAATGCTATCATCGGCATGACCCACTTGGCCATGCGGACAGAACTCACCCCGCAGCAACTCGATTACCTCTCGAAGATCAAGTCCTCAGCCCACTCCCTTCTTGGTATCATCAACGATATCTTGGATTTCTCCAAGATCGAAGCGGGTAAGATCGAGATAGAGCACATCGACTTCACGCTTGATTCGGTGCTCGACAGCCTCTCGAACGTCATCACGCTCAAAGCCGAGGAAAAGGGGCTGGAACTTGTCTTTTTCGTTGCTCCGAACGTTCCCCGGTTTCTTGTGGGAGATCCCCTGAGATTAGGACAGGTCCTCATCAACCTGGGAAACAACGCCATTAAGTTCACCGAGTCGGGGGTGATAACGATAGCTGTAAATGCTGAGGAAATCGTAGGTGACAACGCTCAAGTCCTGTTGAGATTTTCCGTAAAGGATACGGGCATCGGGCTCACGGATAATCAGATGGAGCATCTTTTCAAGTCTTTTAGCCAGGCAGACAGCTCGACTACCCGTGTATACGGCGGCACGGGGCTTGGGCTGGCCATATCCAAGAGGCTGGTTGAAATGATGTCAGGCGATATCTCGGTTACGAGCCGTCCAGGACTGGGCAGTGAGTTCAGCTTTACCGCCAAGTTCGGCAGGCAGAATGACTGCCGAGCCTGGAATAAAACGGGAGCCGAGTTGAGAGGGCGTCACGTCCTGGTGGTGGATGACAATCCGACAGCACGAAAGGTGCTTGATGCAATGCTCCAGGAGTTCGATCTTAGAACCGTTTGCGCCGCATCGGGTGAAGAGGCTATACATCAACTGAGCCAGGCCCAAAAAAAGAACGATCCTTTCGATCTGGTGCTCATGGACTGGCAGATGCCCGGTATGGATGGAATCGAAGCCATTCGCCACATTCGATATTCCGATGCGTTCACCCGGATACCCATAATGATCATGGTTACCGCCTATGGCCGTGAAGAGCTGTTGAGTCGAACTCAAGAAAACGATTTGGATGGCTTTCTCCTGAAGCCGATCAATCCGTGCGTTCTGTTCGACACGTTAACCGATGCAATTGCGCACAAGGAAGGCAGTGAGATTGTTTCTCCAGAAAAAATCAATATACTTCACTCCGAAACGATCGAGAGTTTCTCCCATGTCGAGCCATCGCCATGCAGTTTGAAGGGGCGCGTGCTTCTGGCGGAAGACAATGCCATCAATCAGCAGGTAGCTCAAGAAATGCTCGAAGGTCTTGGCCTATCAGTCAGCATTGCATGCAACGGCCGCGAAGCTGTGGAAATGGCCGGACTGGAGTCCTATGACCTTGTGCTCATGGATATCCAAATGCCCGAAATGGATGGATACCGGGCCACTGGTGAGATTCGAAAGATAGAGGGCTCAGGCGAGCTTCCGATCATAGCCATGACGGCCCATGCCATGCGCGGAGACCGGGAGAAGTGCCTGGAAGCCGGCATGAATGACCATCTGGCGAAACCCATAGACTTTGATGCCCTCAGGAAGACCTTGGCAAGGTGGCTCGCAAAGGATGATGAGGAGAGAGTTGCATTGTCACCGACCGTCTTATCTGGCGAATTGCAGCTGACGCGGCACGATGGGGGGCGTGCTGATGGAGATAAGGGCTTGCTCCCTGAGGTGCTGCCCGGAATCGACATGGCGCTGGGCCTGAGCAGAGTGCGCAATAACCAGCGCCTTTACCGAAAGCTTTTGCTAGAGCTCCACAGGGACCACGGACATGACGCCGCAAGCATTGGTAATGCCTTGAGCAAGGGCGACAGGGAAGAGGCCCGGCGACTGGCTCATGCTCTAAAAGGTGTCGCCGGAAATCTTGGAGCCGTTCACCTTTGCGGCGCGGCCGGGGATCTGGACAGTGCCCTGAAAGGTGCTGCGTTGACCGGGGGAGAAGAGGGTTTCCATGAGGTTTTCATCCATTTTTGCTCCGCTTTTGATGCAGTCATGTCCGCCCTGGGGCAAATCGAAGAGCACGATGCGGAAGGTCATGACCAGACCGGGAGGGACGGCGATGTTGCATCCGATGGACTCCGGCCTATCGATGCGGCCCTCTTGCGGCCGCTCCTGACGCAACTCAAAGCGCTCCTGGATGATGGCAGTCCCCGCGCGTCCGATCTGCTGCCTGAAATTCATAATATACTAGGCAGGTTCAGTAACCACCTCTATGCCCTTCTTTCCCGTCAGGTGGAGGAATTTGCCTTCGAGGACGCTTTACATACTCTCGCCGAGCTCGAGCAGGCAATTGCGCCCTAAGTCCCATAGGATAATTGGAAAAGAAGGAAAATAGTAGTGACCAAGGCCTTGCCAAGGATACTGATTGTCGAGGATGAGCGGACCAATATCCGGATACTCGATGATCTGCTGAAGGACCATTTCCTGGTCAGCGTTGCCCTGAACAGCCAGCAGGCCCTCAACCGGGTATTCTCCGACAATCCGCCGGACTTGATTCTGCTTGATGTCGGTTTGCCCGACGTTGATGGGTTTGAAACGTGCCGGCGGATCAAGGAGCGCGAAGAAACTAGCGAGATCCCGATCATTTTCATTACGGCCATGAGCGATGAGGAAGATGAGCGCCGGGGGTTGGAGCTGGGAGCGGTGGACTATATTACCAAACCGTTCAGGCCGGCCCTCGTTCTTACACGCCTCAAGAACCACCTGGAATTCAAGCGCCAACGGGACTTGCTGAACATTCTTTCCAGTCTCGACGGTCTTACCGGTATTCCCAATCGCAGGCGTTTCGAGGAATTCCTGGATCGTGAATGGAACCGGACCCGCCGGTCGGGCTCTCCCGTATCCCTCATACTGGCAGACATCGACCACTTCAAGAAGTACAACGACAATTATGGCCATGCTGTCGGCGATGACTGTTTACGGGAAGTTTCCTCCATAATCGCCGCGACGGTAAGCCGCAATACGGATCTGGTCGCCCGCTACGGTGGGGAGGAATTCGTCTGTGTGCTGCCGGAAACCGATCTCGAAGGCGCGGTGATTTTAGCCGAGAAAGTGAGGCAGGCTGTTCGGGCGGCGAAAATCCCCCACGCATTCTCCCCTGTCCGGCCTCATGTGACCCTCAGCATGGGGGTCGCCTCAATGTCGGCAGTCAAGGTCGATGGAGGTCCCAGGCAGCTTGTCGAAATGGCCGACGAGTGGCTTTATGTCGCCAAGAATAAAGGCCGTGACCAGGTTGCTTTTGATCTCCGCAAAGAAACTGAAAAAGATGTTCTTGCCCGGAGCCTTGCAAAGGATGAACGCGCTACCAGAAGACCGAAGCAGAGGATACTGATTGTAGATGATGAATCGATCAATGCAACGGTACTGGACGCCATTTTTAAGTCGAAATATGAAACGAATGTCGCACTGACAGGTGAGCAGGCCCTGAAACGGGCAGTCAGAGAACCGCAGCCTGACATTATCTTGCTCGATATTCAGATGCCGGGAATGGATGGGTACGCAGTTTGCCGGGCGCTCAAGGGAAATCCGGCGACACGGGACATCCCTATCCTGTTCATTACCGTACTCTCAGATCAAGCCGAGGAAAAGAAAGGGCTGGAGCTCGGGGCGGTGGACTACATAAGCAAGCCTTTCAATCCATCGATTGTTCTGGCCAGAGTGAACACACATCTGAAGCTGAGACATATTCTCACTATGCTGGCTGAGCGGAACAGGAATCTCGAGGAGATGCTGCATCTGCGGGAGAGCGTCGAGCGGGTCGCTCACCATGATCTCAAGCGGCCGCTGGCTCGCATCATCGAACAAACCGAAAGGTTGGGAGCGGCCGGTTGCGAGGGGCTTCTTTCCATCGAAGCGAGCGCTTTCGAACTTTTGTACATGATCAATCGCTCTCTGGACCTGTGGAAGCTTGAGCGTAATGTCTATGAAGTTGACTTTCGCCCTGTGGATTTAGTGAAAGTGACATCCGACGTGATTCGTTGTGTGGACCCATTGTGCTGCCTGAAAGGGGTGCGAATTGTCTCTTCGCTGAACGAATCGGCGGTCGGGGGCAGCGAGTCGCTGATGGTCGATGGGGAAGAGCTTCTCTGCTACTCGATGCTTGCGGACCTGATTAAGAACGCCGTGGAGGCGAGCCCTAAAGGAAAAGAGGTCAGCATCGTCTTTTGCCCTGGAGAAAAAAGCGTGGAGATCCGCATTCACAATGAAAGTGCCGTTCCTGTTGAGATACGCGGCAGTTTTTTCGAAAAAGGAATCACCAGGGGAAAAGAGGGGGCCGGCGGCCTCGGCGCCTATATCGCACGACTTATCGCAGAAGTCATGCGAGGCGCTCTTGCCATGGAAACCGATGATATATCCGGGACATCTGTAACAATTCGTCTGCCTCGCAGCGAGACACTGGCATTGGGGCATACTCAGCCCGGCTGATCGCAAGGGCCTTTCGCGGAGAGGTTGAGCTAAATACTTCTCGGTAAGCGCGCTATCGGGTGCACTTTGTCGATCCAGGGGAAAGAGGCAAAACTCAGGGGACGGCGGTAAGGGCTTTCGGATCAAGATATTGGGGCACTTCTCCTTGATGGCGTGATTCAGGCTAGCCTCTTTCCATGGTCATCATTCTGTCCAACTGGGTCAGAATACTTCGGGTGTGCTGGCCTGGCCCTGCCATTTGGCAAATGTGCGATTATCTGCGTTTTTGAAAGGTCGTTCCCTGGGCAATGGCAGGCGTCTGTCATGCCGAAGGACAATTTTTAACTCTAACACCAACTTCGCATATTTTATAGAGTTTTCATCTCTCCCGCCACCCCGGCCCACGGTTAGACCGCGCTCGCCATAGTCGATTTTCACTTATTTCAAGCTGTTGGCATAGAACCTCTTGCTTTTTTGCTTCCGTTTATAGGAAAAGTTGGATATGTGATAATTCATGCTGTGGATATTTTATCTTAATAAGAATCCTGGCATGTCGCAAAAGCTGATCAATTTAGGATGGAGCGCTTACTCTTTTATATTTGGTTCAATTTATAGGGACCACTGTGATGCAAACATCGGACGTTCAAATGCATTCAAACATTGCGAGTAAATGCATATTCTATATTTTTATTTTTACCACACTAGCCATACAATCTATTCCTGTAATGGCTGCGTCTACTCAAAAGATATCTCTCCAGCTGCAATGGAAACATCAGTTTGAATTTGCAGGATTTTATGCTGCTAAGGAAAAAGGGTTTTATAAGGACGCAGGTCTTGACGTCGATTTTTGTGAATATACGTCTGATACAAATATTACAGAAGAAGTTCTTTCTGGTAAAAAACAGTTTGGAACCTGGGATTCACAGCTCATTGCCGAGCGCTTACAGGGCAAACCGATTAAGCTTGTAGCTAACTATTTTAAACGATCTCCTCTTGTTATCCTCACAAGTACAGACATCCGCTCCCCAGCGGAACTACGTGGAAAAACAGTAATAGGACCTCCCAAAGATTTTGAATCTGCCGGCATTCAGGCTATGTTCCGACAGTTCGGATTAAGCAAAGAAAATATCACTATAGTTCCATCACTTTCTGGAGTTAATGACTTTGTTTCCGGCAGAGCAAACGCTATGACTGCTTTTCTCACAAACGAACCCTATTCCGTCCGTGAAGGTGGCAAGACATTTAACATCCTTGACCCTAACAATTATGGGGCTGAATTTTACGATCTAAGCCTTTTTACTTCTGACTCGTACGCGAGAGAACACCCCGATACAGTCGAGGCTTTTCGCGATGCGTCCAATCGCGGTTGGGCCTATGCGCTCGACCATCCTGATGAAATTATCGACCTGATCTTACGCAAATACGACTCACAGAACAAACGACGTGCCAAGCTGCAATATGAAGCCACCGAAACGACCAAAGTCATGCTACCCAAGGTCTACCCTATCGGTAGCATCGAACCGGATAAACTACGTCGTATGGGGGAGTTGTTCGTTCAATTTGGTCAAGCGAATTCATTAGATCCACTACTGAATTTCGTTTTTGGCGCTGAAGACGGTCATCCTGCAACGATGGTATCGAAACTTGTGCTTAGCGATGATGAAAAAGCTTATTTGTCCCAGCATCCAGTCGCACATGTTGTCATGGTGACCGAGAATCCCCCCTTCTCGTTTGACGAAGGAAGTGGAAGCAGAGGCTTTGACCATGACTTGTTACGGCTGATCTCCAACAAGACAGGTTTGGCCTTCCATAAAGAGTACGGCACCTGGGAGACAATCCTAGCAAAATTTATGGAAAATCAAGCAGATATCATTACAGACATCTCCTATAAGAAAGAACGAGAAGACTTTACTCTGTTTACAAAACCTTATTTTGAAATGCCAACAGCCATTTATGTTCGAAGTGATTTTAAGAATTACAACGGGATCCAAAGCCTCAAAGGGAAGAAAGTTGGTTATACGAAAGGTATTTACTACGAAAGCAATTTACTAGCGTTGTCTGATATTGAGTTTTTCGGGTTTGAATCTAGTGAAGAGATGGTTAAAGCCTTATTGTATGGAAAGATTGATGCCATCATAAATAATCTTGCTAGAATCAATCATCTTATTACAAAAAATGGATACCTCAATATCCAATTGGCCGATGAACTCAAGTTGCCCGGCGTAGGCAAGGAGGATCTTCGTCTTGGGGTGGTAAAGGACAAACCCCTTCTTCGGTCCATCTTACAGAAGGGGCTTGACGCGATTAGTGGCGATGAGCGCCAAGCCCTGATCAGTCATTGGCTCGGGGTCTCCACAGTACGTAATAGCCTCGTACCATCAAAAATTGAGCTTTCTGAGAAGGAGAAGGCCTGGGCGCAGGGACATTCCACCATCCGAGTTGGCAACGAGACAGACTATCCTCCCTATGATTTCTCTGCTGGTGATCAGCCGCGCGGCTTCAGCATTGATCTGCTCAATCTGTTGGCGGAACGACTTGGCCTCACGGTAGAATACGTGACAGAAGCAAATTGGGAAACGTTGCTCGAGATGTTCAAGCAGGGCAGGCTCGACCTACTGCACACCTTGTCCCAGACCTCTGAGCGCGATACCTACGGTACATTTACGGACATCTATATTCGGACCCGGCCAGTGTACGTCACCCGTGTGGGTAAACCTGACGTCTCAACGATTGAACAGTTGCGTGATAAAACCGTAGCTGTCTGCACGGGATGGTGGGCTGAAGAGTTTTTGGCAAAAGAACATCCGGAAATCAAGTTGGTTTATGTAAAGAATCTGGAGGAAATGCTCGACGCTGTCGCCACAGGCAAGGCCGACGTTCTCGTCGATGAAGAAGGTTCTGTCCGATATTGGATTCGCAAAAATAGACTTGGCACCGTAAAAATTAGCGGCTGGGCCAAAGCCTTCGATCGCGGCAATGCTGAGGGATTCAGGTTTTTTGGCAAGCGGGATGCGCCTGAGTTGGTCTCCATGCTCAACAAAGCCCTGGGTTCCCTCACGCCGGATGAGCTTGATACCTTGCAAGCCCGCTGGTTCGTTCCCTCAGGGAAAGTTCCGGAAGCCCAGGCGGCACCGCACATCGATCTCACCCAGGAAGAGCAAGCGTATTTGGCGCAAAAGAAAGAGTTCAAGATCTGCGGCATTCCCGACTGGATGCCCTATTCGCGTATAACGCCGAAGGGTGAGTATGAGGGCATCAGCGCCGACATGGTAGCCTTGATGCAAGAGCGCCTCGGTCTCCGGTTTGTCTTAACTCAAACAAAAAACTGGGAG
>Ga0183096_1003145_pt1 | contig 10363 bp, 7 predicted proteins | sample Biomet5_FD_127791 | JGI IMG/M metagenome (GOLD analysis project Ga0183096, IMG submission 127791) | Microbial communities from bioreactor (seeded with sewage sludge) at LBNL, California, USA - Biofuel metagenome 5 (version 2) (version 3) | ecosystem: Engineered > Bioreactor > Anaerobic >...
GGATTCGCCGTCAACCGTCGCCGTAATGGCCACATTGGCGGCAAGGTCGCCCGAGCAGATCAGAGTGGTCGCAACGCCGGCCGTGCTCACGGACACGTTGTCGCACACATTTTGCGGCGCCACATTCATGTCCAGGTTATCGAGAAGCCGGCGTGAAAATTCCAAAGAAAGCTGGGATTGGGCGGAAGCGAGCAGGCTGGAAGCGGCCTTACGCCGCGACGCGTCCACTAGGGAATTGTAGCGAACGAGAGCATAGAGACAAAGAATCCCCAGTATCACCAAGACGGCAATAATTTCGATCAGGGTAAAACCGGATACGGCCTCCGGCCTTTCGCTGTCAGCCCGCCCTGAATCCACAGACTCGCCTCAAGTGGGGCGAAGCGGGGTTTGCCCCCGCCTCGCTCCAGGCTGCACGCAATTAAGACCCGGATTTTTCTGGGTTATTCCATGTACCGTTGGCAGTTTGATCCTTCACGGTAGCTGTAATGTTGACCGTTGCATCAGCAGCTTCCCCCTCGCAGGTCACGCTGGCAGTTTCACCGGCCGTTCCGATAGCGACATTTTTACATTCACCAATAGGCACAAAATTCCAGCTGCTGTTGAGCTTGGCGTTGGCGTACCCCATGGACAGCTGCGACTGGGCAGCAGCCACCAGACCGGCGGCGGCCTTTTTGCGCGCCTGATCCTGCATATCAAAGTACTTGGGGACGGCCACAATGGCCAGAATGCCGAGAATGACCAGCACGGCAATAATTTCAATCAAGGTGAAACCGCCCTGCCCCCGCGCCCTTTTTTGCCGTTCAACCATCATGTTCCTCCTCGATCGTGTTTTACTGGAAAAAGCTGCCAGCCGCAGTGCCCCGGCGCCTGCCGCAATGACAACCGCACATTGCGCATCAAGCTGCGCCAAACACTGTGTTTCTTTGGATGGAGTCCGCTCTCCGGAGCATATCGCCGCGCACTGCGGCACATCACCACCGGCCGGAAAAGTCTCTGGCCCCTCCTACAGGAAAGACCGCCCCTCTGTCTACGGCCCCAGGCCCTGATTCCCTGCATCCGACGCCCATCCCGGCTGTTTGCCTACCGATGCAGGGCCACTTGCGTCAGATCCCACATGGGCAGGAAAATGGACAAGGCGAAAAAGCCTACCACGCCGGCCAGCCCGACGATCAGCACCGGCCCCAGGGCGTCGGACAGCCTTTTGACGGCATAGGCCACCTCGGCGTCGTAATGCTCGCTTATGGCCCGAAGCATCTCGTCCAGATTGCCGGATTCCTCGCCCACGGCCACCATGGTCACCACCATGGGCGTAAAATACCTGGCCCGCTCCAGCGGCCCGGCCAGGCCCTGGCCGGAACGGATCAACTCCTGAATCCGGCGGAATTCCTTGGCGATGGCCGCATTGCCGATGGTGCCGACCAGGATGTCGATGGTGGTCAAGACCGGCACGCCGCTCGCCTGCAGGATGGCGAAGATGGAGGCGAACCGGGACATGGCCGCCTTCTGGAACAGGACGCCGACAATCGGAATGGCCAGAAAAAACCTGTCCCGGACCACCCTGCCCTGTTCGGTGCGACAATAGAAGTACACCCCGGCGATCACGCCCGTGACGCAGACCAGCAGCACCGGCCAGTAACTCACCAGCAGGTGGTTCAGGAACAGGGCCACGCGGGTGGGCAACGGCAGCTCGACTTTGGCCGAGGCGAAAATCTTGGCGAAAACCGGCACCACATAGGCCAAAAGGAAAAAAAACGCCCCGAACAAGGCGATCACCACGGTGATGGGGTATTGCAGGGCCGATTTGATGTCGGAGGTGACCTGATGCTCGTGGCTGATGATGGAGATCAGCCGTTCGAGCACGGCGGGAAGTGCCCCGGCCGCCTCGCCGGCCCGGACCATGCTGACGTAAAGCGGTGAAAAAACGCCCTTGTCCACGGCCAGGGCCTCGGAAATGGACACGCCCTTTTTCACCTCGTCGGACATGCGGCCGCAGATCTTGCGCAGACGCGGGTTTTCCGTCTGCTGTTCCAGCACGCGCAAAATCTCGATCATGGACAAGCCGGCCCCAAGCATGGTCTTGAACTGCTTGGTGAAAAGGATGAGCTCCTGGGGCTTGACCCCGGTCAGGGCCACTTCCAGCCGTTCCAGGAGACCTTCCTCCTGGCCCAGTCCGCCCCGGCGCACGGCCACGGGAATATAGCCCATGCCGGCCAAACGCGACTTGGCGGCCTCGGCGTCGGCAGCCTCCAGTTCGCCCCGGATGGTGTTGCCGGACTCGTTTATGGCTTCATAGGTAAATTGCGGCACCGCACCCTCTTCCCCGGCCCCGGCTAGACCATGACCGCCGAGGAGGCTTCCTCGAACGTGGTCTTGCCTTCCAGTATTTTCAGTCGTGCGTCATCCTGCAGCAGTTTCAGCCGCCCCGTGTCGGCGGCGAAACGGGTGATCTCCCGGGCCGAGGCCCGCTTGGCAATGAGGTTTTGGATATCCTCGTCCATGACCAGAATCTCATAAAGCCCGAGCCGGCCCCGGAAGCCGGTGTCGCCGCACAGATAACAGCCCCGGCCGCGCATGAAGGTGGCCCCGGACACGTCCTGCATGTTCCAGAAGCGCAGCACCTCGGGCCGCGGCGTATAGGGCTCGGCGCAATTGGGACAGACGCGGCGCACCAGCCGTTGGGCGATGGACACCACCAGCACCGAGGACACCAAAAACGGTTCGATGCCCATGTCCATCAGCCGCATGACCGCGCCGGCCGCGTCGTTGGTGTGGACGGTGGACAGGACCTTGTGACCGGTCAAGGCCGCCTGGGTGGCGATGGCGGCGGTTTCGGCGTCGCGGATTTCGCCCACCAGCACCACGTCCGGGTCCTGGCGCAAGGTCGAACGCAGGGCGCTGGCGAAGGTCATGCCGGCCTTGCGGTTGAGCTGCACCTGGCGGACGCCCTCCATGCGGTATTCCACCGGGTCCTCAAGCGTGATGACGTTGATGTCGGGCCGGCTGATTTCCCGCAGCAGGGCGAAAAGCGTGGTGGATTTGCCGGAGCCGGTGGGGCCGGTGGCCAGAAACAGGCCGTAGGGCTTTTCCACCACCAGCCGGATCTTGGCCAGATTTTCCGGAGACAGGCCCAAATCGCCCAGTTGCAGGCCGCCGCCGCCCATGTCGAGGAGCCTGAGCACCAGATTCTCGCCGTAGATGGTCGGCAAGGTGGACACGCGGACGTTGATCTCCTTGTGGTCGATGGCCACGGTGAACCGGCCGTCCTGGGGGATGCGGCTGACGGCGATGTCCAGGTTGCCGAGAATCTTGATGCGCGAAACGATGGGCAGGATCATGGGCTTGGGCGGCGAAGGCACGGCCTTGAGCTTGCCGTCGATGCGCATGCGGATGGTCACATGGTCGCGCTCGGGGCTGATGTGCACGTCGCTCGCCCCCTCGCGCACGGCCTGCGAGAGCAGCGAATTGACGAAACGTACCACCGGCGCCTCGCCGGCCATGTCCTCCAGGGAGCTGACCTTGACGTCCTCGAACTCCTGGGCGAGCGAACCCTCGGTCCCGTCGCGCATGGATTCGATGCTTTCGAGCACCCCCTCGCTGCCGACGCCCATGCCGTAGATGGCGCTGGTCAGATAGCCGAGTTCCTTCTCGGTGCAGATGACCGGCTCCACCTCGCAGTTCTTGTAGATCTCGACGTCCTCGATGGCGCTCACATCCAGCGGATCGGGCATGGCCACCCGAAGCAGGCTGCCGTCCTTGGACAGGGGAACCAGCTTGGCGCGCAGGGCCATCTCCGCCGGAATGAGTTCGGCCAGGGCCGGGTCCACGGGAAAGCGGACGGGGGTGTATTTGGCCAGCTTCATCTGGCGGCTGATGAGGTCGACGATGTCGGCCTCCTTGACCACGCCGTTGCGCACGAGCTGCTGGCCGAGCTTGAGCCCCGCCCGCTTGCCTGCGGCCAGGGCCTGGCGCAGCTGATCCTCGGTGATGAGGTCGGCGGCGACGAGCATCTCGCCAAGACGCAGTTGTTTTCTGGGTTGCATGGCTGTGTTTCCCCGGCCCCTTCCCGCTAGCGCGTTTCCGTCACGGCCACCTGCCGCCGGGAGGTCGCGGCGGCGGTTTTGTTCCCGGAACGGCTCCCGCCGGGCAGACCCATATCCGTAAAGAAAACCGTTCCCTGCGGGTAGTGCTCCACAAGCCTCGCCGTCGCGGCAAGACGCGGCGGCAAGGCGACCAGGGCGGCCGTGGCCGTGGCGGCGTCGGGATGCAGGATGTTTTCCACCACGTCGAAGTGCAGGCCCGTTCCGGGCTGGAAGGTGACGTACAGGGCCAGGGGCACGTCACTGCCGCGATTGCTCTCCAAAATGGCAAAAGCCTTGTCAAGGCTGTCGGCCTGCCCCACCGCGACCAGGCAGGTGCCGGCCGGCAGGGCCGACGCCTCGATGGCCGGGAAACTGACCGGCTGCCCGGCGCGGATCCGGTCGAAATCGACGCCCGGATTGGCCTTGGCCAGAAGGCCGAAGATATGCCGGTCGGAGGCACCGTACACCCTGTTCGCCTGCCGGGTGACGGTCCAGCCGGGGCGGGCGGCGGCTACGCCAAGCAGGGCCGGCGCCTGCCCGGCGGCGGGCGGCGCGACGGTCTCAGGCGCCACCACGATGATCGGCTCCTCCCCGGCCGGGGTCGCGGTGGCCGCGACGGGAAGGGCCGTCTGCGGCAGCGACGACGAGGGCGTTTCCGTGGCGGAGCCGCCCGTCGGGCCGGCCTCGTGGGCGGCCGGGGCGGGTGCGTCCGCCTGTTTCGTCCGGACCGCCTGGGAAGAAAGGCCTTCGGGAACGCCGGCAACCGGCCGGGGCTGGTCTGCCGGTTGGTGCGCGGCCGACATGGCCGTCTGGTCCAACGCCTCGGACATGGCCTCGCTTTCCGGTTCGGCGGGCAGACTCCGGCCGTCCACGGGGATGGTGACCCCGGTCGGGACCGAAGCATCGGCCGCCTGGGCCAGCAGCGGCCGCGGCGGCAACGGGCGCGGCAGGCCGTCGAAGCCGAATCCGGACAAGAGCAGGGTGGCGGCCAGTCCGCCGAAGGCCGCGCCCAGGGCCAGCCGACGCGGCCAGCCGGCAGCGGCCCGCCCCTGCATTTCCCGGGCGGCCCGGCCGACAAGGCCCCAGTCGATGCGCCGCCGGTCATGGCCCACGGCCAGCAGCATGGCCACATGGCACAGGCGCACGATCTTGCGCGGATAGCCGCCGGTCAGGCGGAAGATGCGGCGCAGGGCCAGCCGGGTGAACAGGCGCGGCGGCGCCATGCCTTCCCGGGCGCACAGGGCGAGACGCACGTCCACCATGCGCCGGGTCTGGCGGCGGGTCAGCGGCCGCAGCACGTAATGAAAATTCACCCGGTCTTCCAGGTTGGGCCGGGCGGCCAGCATCTCCTCGAACTCGGTCTGGGCGAAGATGACGATTTGCAGGAGCTTGTGACTGGTGGACTCGAAATTGAGCAGTTCCCGCAGCAGTTCCAGACACGCGCCGGTGATCTTCTGGCCCTCGTCCACGAGCAGGGTCACGATATGGCGTTCGTCGGCGGCCTGACGGGCCAGAAAGGCCTTGATGGCCCCCCGCAGCCGGGCCTGGTCGCCGCGCATGGCCCCCGCGTCGAGGCCGAAAAGACCGGCCACGGCCGCCAAAAAATCCGCCGGATCCTCGAAATACGGATCGTCGAGCAGATGGGTTTCCAGGTTGCGGTCCTCAGCCAGCAGGCGCCGCAGTTCCCGGCACAGGGTGGACTTGCCGGTGCCGACCTCGCCCAGAACCACGTTGAGCCCCCGGCGCAGACGGACGGCGATCTCCATGTGGCGCAGACACTCCAGATGATTGGGCGACCGATAGAGCAGATCCGGGTCCGGGGCGTTGGGGAAAGGCTCGCGGGCAAAGCCCAAAGCGTCAAAATAGCTCATGGCGGCCTCCTTTACTGGCTGTCGGTCTGGCTGGCGGTCGGGGACAGGGCCATATCCTGGGGCGGGACGGCCGGACCGGCCACCGGGGGAACCGGGGCAATGGGTTTTTCCTTGAGGATGGTCGGTATGATGAAGATGAGCATGTCCTCGCGCTTCACATCCGTCGACTTGGACTTGAACGCCCAGCCGAGAAGCGGAATGTTGCTCAGATAGGGCATGCCGTTTTGGGTGTCGTTGACCGTATCCCGGGTCAGCCCCGAGATGATGATGGTGTCGCCATCCTCCACCACCAGATTGGACTGGGTTTCCCGCTTGTAGATGTAGGGGTTGCCCTGGACGGTGTTGGTCGTATCCACCTGGTCGTCCTTGACCAGGATCTTCATGCGCAGGTTGGTCCCGTCCACCACGTGGGGGGTCATTTCGAGCTTTAAGGTGGCATGGGCGAACTGGACGTTGGTGCCGTTTTGCGAGGTGGAGACGTAGGGCACGTCCTGGCCGTTTTCCACGAAGGCCGGCAGGTTCTCCATGGTGGTGATGGTCGGGGTGGAGAGGATTTTCACCTTGTTCTCGGCGGCCAGGGTCGTGAGCTGGGCCTCCAGCACGTTTTCCCCGATCTTGCCGAACAGGAAGTTGAGCGCCGTGCCCGAGGAGGCCAGGCCCGTCACGTCCGAGGTCAGGCTGGCCGGGTTGTTGATGCCCCAGCCATTGCCCGATTGGGCGCCGCCGAAGATGGGAATGGTGGAGGTGGTCGACGAGGACGTGGAGCTGCTGGAGGAGCTGGAGCTGGTCGAGGACGATTGGCCCACGGTGCCCGGAGTCAGCTGGAAGTTGTTGCCCGAATACTTGCCGCCCCACTGGATGCCGAGCTGATTGGCGACTTCGCGGGTGGCCTGGACGATGTAGGCCTTGAGCCGCACCTGGGGCCGCGGCTGGTCGATCTTTTCGATCAGCTGCACGACCTTTTCGGCGTCTTCCGGCGGTCCCTGGATGATCAGGGAATTGCTGTGGGTGTCGGCCACGGTCGTACAGATCAGCTGGCCGGGCTGTTTGCCGAGCTGTTGGGCCAATTGGGAGGGCGAAACGCCCTGCCCCGTCGCGCTACTCGATGTATTGATTTCCCGCGACGTCGCCCCTGCCTCGGAGGCAGAGCCTTCCCGCTTCGACGGGGTTGCGGCCGTACTTCCGCAAAGCGACGCTATCGTAGTCTGCAGCGACGTCAGGTCCGAATAATTGATCTCCACCCGGTAGGTGACGAACGGCTCGGTGTTCTTGGTCCGCTGCTTTTCCGCCTCTTGCTTTCTCTTTTCTTCCTTCAGCCTGCTTTGCTCTTCCATATCCTTGAGGGTCATCACCCGGATGATGTCCCCTTCCATCGAATAGACGAGATTGTTGGAGGCGAGGATGCTTTTAAAGGTCTCGTCCCACGGCGCGTTGTCCACATTGACGTTGATCAGCAACGGCTTCTCGGTGCCGCCGCCCGACCCGGGGATGGACGAGGAGAGCACCACGTTCTGGCCGGCCGCCCGGGCCAGGGCCCGGACCACCGTCACCAGGTCCGTATTGTACATCCGCAGGGTCACCTTGCTCGTCGGGAGCTTTTTCTCCGGCTTGGCCGCGACCCGGGCCGCGCTCTTCGACGTCACGGCGGCCTTGTCCAACTCGATCCGGCGCGGGTGGGTCCGCGGCGAATAGCCTTCGGACTTCTGGGCCCGGGCTTCCCAGTGCTCGGTAAACTTGTCCTTCTGCGGCTTCTTGGCACAGGCCGGCGCCAGCATGGCGGCAACCAGCACCGCCACGCACAACGTGCGTCCCTTTTTCCCGGCAGTCGTGGCCCAGCCTCTCATAATGCATTTCCCCGATCGCGCCTTCCGGCGCTCCATGGATTAACGGGCCGAAGCTTCCTGGCCCTGATACGGAAGATTCCGTTGCGTGCCGTTGTCCAGGCTCGTAAGCGTCACCGCCTCAGGCGAAATCGCCGTCACCTTGTAGCCGCCGCCCTCCAGATCGTCGCCGACCTGGTATTCATAGCCGTTGACCACCGCCAGCCGGCCGGAACCCAATTCCACATAGCCGGTGTATTGGAGATCCGAAGTCTTGGCGGTCTGCTTGCCCTCCAGGGACTTGTCGTACACGGCCGATTCCCGCCACGGCGCCTTAACGGAGGCCAGAACGGCCATATCGAACGCGCTCGGCATGGCCTCGGCAAGCCGGGTCTGCAGGGTCCGGACCTGGGCGGCGACGTCCTTCTCGCCCGCCCCGTCAGCCGGTCCGTCGGTCGGTTTCTCGCCGCCGGGCAGGGTGCCGAGCGCCAGGACGGCCAGCAGTCCCGTCGCCGCCAGAGTGATTTTCTCCCGCTTGGTCATCCCCGCTCCTTGCCCGCCCGCTTCAGCGGACGGCCAGCCAACAGGTCAGCGTCAACTCGCGCCCGTCCTGCCCCACCTTGGTCGAAGCGCTCTGTATCCCGACCAAGGGACCAAACCCGCCAAGCGCCACAAGAAAAGACCGCACGCCATCCATCGGGCCGAGCAGGCGCATGCGGACGGAAAGCAAGCCCTGCTTGCCGGCCGAGGAGGCCTCGGGCGAAACCGCGGCCACCTGCAGTCCCGCCGGTTTGGCCAGATCGCCGATACGCTCGGCCAACCGGCCAAGCTCGGATAAGGGCAGAGGCTCCACCTTCACCGTCGGCAGGTCCGACGGCAGGGAGGCTTCGGCCTGCCGCAGCTTGACCTGCAAAGGGACCAACTGCTGCTGGAAGGCGACCTCCGCCCGCAACGCGGCGATTTCCCGCCGCAATAGGGAAGCGGCCTGGTAATTCGGCAGCCAAAACACGATCACAAACGCCGCCGCGAAAAAAATGCCCACCAGAACCGTTATCAGGGTGCGCGCCGGCAAACGGCCCGTTATGCCAGAAAATTTCATTGGGCCTTCTCCGCCAAAACGAGGCTCAGGGTAAACCGCATCCCGGTGACGCCGCCGTCAAGAATCTCCTGCCCGCCGTTTTTCACCGAGACGCTCCCCACCAGCGGCGACTGTTCCAGGGCGACCACGAAGCTCGCCAGCCGGGAATCGAACAACAGCGGATCCCCGGTCACCACGCCCGCCAGGACCACCCGCCCCGGGACTTCGGGTTTCTCCTTGGCTGCCGGCTGGCTGGCCTGATTTTTCGCCGCGGCGCGCGGGGCGGGGAATTCGGCCGTGAGCGTTCCCAGGGCCACGCCCTCCGGCGCCAGATCCAACACCGCGCCCCAAAGGGCCGGGATCCTGGTGCGCTCGACGAAAAGCCGGCCCGCGTCCCGGCGGGCCCGAAAGGCGGCCACCCGGGCGGTCAGGCCGGCCAGATCGGGCTTGCCCCCGAGCGTGTCGCGCTTTTGGACGATCCGCTCCCGCTCGGAAGCCAGCCCCTTCTCGGACATCCGGGCCCTGAAGGAGAAAACGGCCAGCCCCACCAGCACCAGGGCCAGCCCCACCAGGGTCACCTGCTCCATGAACCTGGCCGCGCGGCCCTCGGCCTTTTCCCGGTAGGTGAACAAAAGGTTCGGCGTGACGGCGTTGTCGGCCAGGGCCAGGCCCAGGGCCTGGGCATAGACGACGCACGGGGCGGCAATGCCCGGCACTTTGCCGCCCTTGGCCAGATAGGCGCCAAGGGGGTCCAGGGGCAGGCACGGGATGCCCAGCTGCTCCCCGATGTAGTCGAGAAAATGGCGGCTCGCGCCCAGGGGACCCGACACCATGATCCGCGTCACGTCCTCGAAGCCCAGGGATTCCCGGAAATGCTTGATGGTCATCTCCACCTGCCGCACCAGCCGGGCGGCCGTCGGCGAAAGCATCTCCATGACCTCGGACTCGTCCAGGCCCTTGCCCGGATTGGCGTCACTGAGGGAATCGCAGCCGGAAAAAAGCGTGCACAACAGCTCCCGCGCATCCTCCGGCCGCACGGCGGCCCCCCGGGAAGGCGCCGCCTCGGGTGCAGGCGCGGCCGACCGGACCGGCTCCACCGGGCTGTCGAGTTCCAGCACGAAGCCCTCGCCGCCTCCCCCCTGATCGTCCAGATCCACGACGCTCTCGTCCGGTCCGAGCGCCGGTTCGGCCGCCGGTTCGGGCGCCGGAGCCGCAGCGGGCCCAGGCGGCATCCGGCCGGCCTCGCGGGCTTCCATGGCCTCGAGAATCGCCTGCTCCATGCCCGACATGGAGGCCTTGATGACCCGGACGTACAGCAGATTGCCGTGATTGCCGATCTCCAGACGCGACCAGTTGCGGCCCACGTGCAAAACGGCCGTGGCCCCGACCTGGCTCGGCAGCAAACGACGGCGAAACAGCGTCTGGTGGGCGAAGGACTCCATGGTCAGGCCGCTCAAATGGAAACCGGCCTTGGCGAAGTCTTCCTTGATGCGCCGGGCGCTCTCCCGGGTCGCG
>Ga0183096_1003147_pt1 | contig 10347 bp, 9 predicted proteins | sample Biomet5_FD_127791 | JGI IMG/M metagenome (GOLD analysis project Ga0183096, IMG submission 127791) | Microbial communities from bioreactor (seeded with sewage sludge) at LBNL, California, USA - Biofuel metagenome 5 (version 2) (version 3) | ecosystem: Engineered > Bioreactor > Anaerobic >...
TCTTGCTGACGCCGCGCAGCTGCAGCATCGTCTCCATCTCAGCCCACCTCCCGCCGACCGGCCCGCATCCGGGCCAGGGCCAGCCGGTCCTTGATGGTCGGACCGGCGATGGCCGTCGCCACGATGACCGCCGAGACCAGCTTCAAGCCTTCCGACGGCAGGCTCAGCCGCAGCGCCAGGGCGATGATGAACCGGTAGATGACGCTGCCGGCCGCCGCCCCGGCCAGCCGGCCCGCCAGACCGCCGCGGCCCAGCATGGTCTCACCGATGATCAGGGAAGCCAGGCCGATGACCACCATGCCGTTGCCCAGGTTGATGTCGGCGGTGCGCTGATACTGCGCCAGCAGGGCCCCGGACAGTGCCGTGATGGCGTTGGCCATGGCCAGCCCGATGGTGATCGTCACGGCGGTGTCGATGGAGCTGGCCCGGACCATGTCCGGGTTGTCACCGGTCGCCCGTATCGACAGTCCCAGCCGGGTGGTAAGGAACAGGGCCAGCAGCGCGGCCACCAGGGCCGAAACGGCCAGGCAGACGGCCAGCCGCCCGCCAGGCAGCCCCTGGACCGCGGAAAACAGGGTGGCGGTCTTGAGCATGCTGACGTTGGACGAGAAGCCCATGACCGCCAGGTTGACGGTATACAGCGCGGCGTTGGTGACGATCCCGGCCAGGATGGAAGGCACCCCCAGACGGGTCTGCAGCAGGCCGGTCACCGTCCCGGCCGCCGCCCCGGCCAGCATGGCCGCCAGGATGCCGAGATACGGATGGCCGGCCACGGCCATGACGGCCGACACGGCGCAGCCCAGCGTGAAGGCCCCGTCGGTTGTCATATCGGCGATGTTCAACATCTTATAGCTGAGAAACAGCGCCAGCGCCACCAGGGCGTAGATCAGCCCCAGCTCCAAGGCACTGGAAGCGACGGCGATCGTCATCATCGCGTATCCTCCCGTCCGGCCTTCACCGCGACCCGGTGACGACGTCGACGACCGTCGGCCCCAGCGTCGCAAAGACAGCCGTGTCGACGCCCAGGGCGGCGGCCGTCTCGGTGTTGACGGTTATGATGCCGCCTTCCATGACATGATAGGCTGGTACCTTGCCGGTGGTCAGCACGTCCAAGGCCATGTCGGCGGTATAGCTGCCCAACTTGGTGTAATCGACCCCGCAGGTCGCCAGGGCCCCGGCGGTGACGAACGAGTCCGCCCCGGCGTAATGGGCGATGGACGACTTGATGAACAGCTGGGCCACGGCGCTCTCGGCGGCCATGACCACGTTGTCGGTCGGGGTGAACACCGCCTGGACCTGGCCGACCAGCGCCCCGGCGGCAGCGACGATCTCATCGGTGGTATTGCCTGTCTTGGCGATATGGGCGATGCCTTTGGCATCCAGATAGGCCTCGGCCCGGGCGATGGCGGTCAGGGAATTGGCCTCGGAATTGGAATACAGCAGGCCCACGGCGGAGATCTGCGGGCTGACGGCCAGCATCATGTCCAGGATGGCGTCCGTGTCCAGCGCGTCGCTGGTGCCGGTGACGCCGTCCAGCCCGGTCAGGCCGGCCTTCTCCGGGTCGGAGATGGCCGCGTAGATGACCGGGATGCCGGTCCCGGACGCCGCGTTGGCCATGCATTGGGCGGCCAGGGTGGCGATGGGGATGATCGCGTCGTAGCCTTTGCTGACGACCTGCGTGCCGATCTGGGCCAGCACGCTGGCATCGTTCTGGCCGTTGTACAAGTCGTAGCTGACAGCCAGGCCCAGTTCGTCGGCCCGGACCTGCAGGCGGTCGGTGATGGCGGTACGGATCTGATCAAGCGATGGGTGGTCGAGCTGCTGGACGATGGCGATGCGATACGTGCCGGCCTCGGCCGGCTTGGTGCCGGAGCAGCCGGCCATGACGAATGCCATGACGACGGTCAGGCACAGCGATAAGATCCTTGTTCTCATTTCTTTTTCCTCTTTCATTTACATGCTCAGCGCCGCGACGGATGTCCGTGTCAGCGCCGCCATCGCCTGCCCAGCCGTGCCATATCCTCTGCCTCCTGTGACAAAAAAGTCCCTGCTCCCAAAAGGGAACAAGGACAGGATGACTTCTTCCTGCGGTACCACCTTGATTGCCGCCATGATGACGGCCGACTCGATGAAGGTGCCAACACACCTTCCGCCCTTTAACGCTGGCTGTGCGTCAGAAGATACTCGGCTTGCGCCTTTCCCCCTGCCCTCTGCGGTCCATTTGGTGATCTGTTATCCGCCCGGTTCTCAGCGCCGCCGGCTCTCTGTGGGATCATGACCATCGTTATCTCCGCATCGACGGTTTGCTTGACATAAAGGTAACACCGCGGACCGGCTTTGTCAAATGCTACAGCGTGAAAGGCTTGAGACCAGTGACGGCCTGCTGCACGGTCATCGGCCTGTCGTCATGATCGATGTCGAGCAGCTGATAGCGGTCATGGCCCATGCCCAGCTCCTTCATGTATGACAGCTGGCGCAGACCATGGCGGGTTTCCATGCGCTCCACCAGGTCATGGTGCTCGTCCGGACGCATCGCGTAGACGATGTCGACGCAGGCCTGGTCGGCGGCCAGGATGTCAAGCGAGGCGCAGATGCCCACGTTGGGCGTGACCACCGGGGCAGCCGCGACACCTTCGCAGTCGCACGAGACGGACATGTTGCGCATGACGTCGATGTAGGCGATGTGGCCGGCGAAATGGTCGATGACCGCCTTGGTGGACTCGGTCATCCGCTCCATGAACTCCTCCTTGGCGATGCCCCATTGCTCGGCGGAGCCCTCGGCCGTGTGGATCATCTTCTTGCCGATGCGGCCGTCGGCGCAGCCGATGCCGATGTTCTTGTCGGAACCTCCGAAGCCGCCCTGGACATGGCCCTTGAAATGGGTCAGCACCAACAGCGCGTCGTAGTCCAGCAGGTCCTTGCCGACCGACATCTCGGAAAACCACTTGCCGCCCTTGACCGGCAGCATCGCCGTGCCATGCTCGTCCATGATGTCGACCGGGCAGAACGTCCACCCGTTAACCTTCAGCGTCTCACGGTGCTGGGCGGTGGTGTAGCGGTCGCCTTCATAATATGTGTTGGTCTCCACGATGGCCGCCTGCGGCAGGTCATGGTCGATAAGCTCCTTGACCCAGGGACGCGGGATGATGTTGGGGCCGTTCTTCTCGCCGGTATGCAGCTTGATGCCGACATGGCCGGTCAGCCCCTGGCTGACACGGGCATAGATCCGGCGCAGGCCCTGGGCGGAGAGGTCACGCGTGAAGTAGACGACCGCCTCGCCGCCGGTGCGTCTGTCATATGGTACGTATTTGTCGCCGTCCTTGCCGATCTCTATCTTCCTGTCACTCATGAGCAGCCTCCTTATATATGTATTATAGCAGTGCCGGACTGTCTTTGGCATGCGGTACCGCGTACATAACGGCCACCTGCCAGCTGGCACGTTTGCATGATGGACCATGGAGTTGGCTCCATGTCAAGCATCATGCCGTAAGTCATGCCCAACTGCATCATTCACAGCGGATGAATCAAAAAAGACGTCTCCTCGCCGAAAATGACGAGCCCCATGGCTGTTGGGCCATGGGGCCGCGATCCAGGCCGACCTGCGGCGGTGATCGTGTTTATACGTCTTTTGACGAGACGAGATGCGGATGATGCCGCGATGAAGGTCCGTCAGAACCTTCAATGGCGGATTCGCAGGAAGGATGGCTTCTTTTGAGGTGCGCACTTAACATCGGTGACCTCGTAGCCGATGTCCGCCAAAGCCTGCCGCAATGGTGCCGCCGGCATCGGTTCGGGCATCACAATCTCGGCCCGGCCCCGCCGGAATGAGGAGCGGACCTTCCCCAGCGGGCATGCCTTTCGCAGGGCGTCATTGACATGAGCCTCACACATTCCGCAAGACATTCCTTTAATCCTCAGCGTCATGATTATCATGCCTACCTCTCCTTTCGCGGCGGCGGCTGGCAGCCAAGCGCCGCAGATCATCTTCCGTCAGTGTCGCCATGATGATCGTCACCATGTCCGGAATTGCATCCAGACCGGCAAGGACCGTCCTCAGGCGATCTGCCAGGATCGTCGCGCAATACGCATAGCGCTCGGCCTTTTCCCTACCATGGCGCGTCAGGATCAATGCGCCGCACGCGTCCCTTGCGACTAACCCGCTAGCCTCCATACCGTCCACCATCCTGGTCACGCTCGGTTTTCTGATGCCTAGATGCCTGGCCAAACTGCTGCATCGAGCCTGCCCCTGACTGGCCAGCAGCCAGCGTATGGCCAGCAGGTATCTTATCTGGCCAGGGGTCGGGCCGTGCTTAGGCGTCCGGTGGTCGGCCTCAACGACGGACTTCATGAGGCGGCGCCGGCCTATAGACCGGCCCATCCCGATGACAGTAGCCGTGCAGCGGGCATCCGATACAGCGTGGCAGCGGCGAGACGGCACGACACGAACGTCGGCTCCTGACGATGCTGATCACGGCCAGGGCCGCCGCAGACGCGACGATGACGACGGCAATCAGCGAAGCACCGTTTTCAGCCCACCATTGCGACAAGTTGCCCATCTCCTTCCTTAACGCCAAGGTCCAGTCCGCTCAGTCATGGCGGAAGAACCCTATCGTCAGCGCCAGGCTGATGGCGAACAGTATGCCAATGCCAGCGATGATGACCACGTCAGTCGCACCAAGGACCATCTTGCCGTCCATGGCCTCAATCTGCCAACCCCGGCTGCTGGTTCCCATGGCGGGTCGGATCAGGCCTGAACAGCAGGAACATGATGGTGCACAGTATGATAATCGCGATGACCGTCCAGAATCCGAAGACGACCTGGCCGCTCAGCACACCGCCGATTTGATAGACCATCAACGATATGCAATAGGCCCCGGCGTTCTGGAACAGGATGGCGAACCAGAAGAACTTCCGGCTGCCAATCTCACGCGACATCGTGGAGATGGCGGCCAGGCACGGCGAGTCGAACAGGTTGAAATACAGGAAGGAGACGGCGGCGATGCTGGTCGGGAAGAAGGCCATGAACTGCGCATGCAAAGCGGTAGTAAATTCGGTATCCTCGCTAAGGCCTGATAATACCTTCATCGTGGAGACGATGCCCTCCTTGGCCACGAAGCCCGACAGTGATGACGCGACAGCCTGCCAGTTGCCGAAGCCAAGCGGAACGAAGATCCAGGCGATGGCGTTGCCGATGACGGCCAGCATGCTGAATTCCTCGTCCACCAGACCGAATGCTCCGTCCTTGACACCGAAGCTGCCTAGGAACCACATAACCACGCAGCACAGGAACAGGATGGTACCGGCTTTCTTCAGGAAGGCCCAGACCCGTTCCCAGACATGCAGCATCACGCCTTTGAAGGATGGGACATGGTACTGCGGCAGCTCCATGACGAAGGGGGCCGGTCTGCCGGCGAAGATCTTCATCTTCTTCATGATGATGCAAGCAACGATCACCACCGCGATCCCCGAGAAGTACATGGCCGGAGCCATCCACCAAGCGCCACCCATCAGATAGCTGGCTATCAGGGCGATGACGGGCAGCTTGGCACCGCATGGTATGCAGGTGGTGGTGATCATGGTCATCCGCCGGTCCTTCTCGTTTTCGATGGTGCGCGTGGCCATGATGCCCGGCACCCCGCATCCCGAGGAGATCAGAAAAGGAATGAAGCTCTTGCCTGACAGACCGAAGCGCCGGAAGATGCGGTCCATGATGAACGCGACCCGCGCCATATATCCGCAATCCTCCAGCAAAGCCAGGAAGAAGAACACGATGGCCATCTGCGGGGCAAAGCCGATGGGCGCGGCCAAGCCGCCGATGACCCCATCGACCACCAGCGAGACGACCCAATCGGCGGCCCCCAGGCCTGTCAGCCACCCAGCGACGGCCGGCTGTATCCATTCACCGAAAAGCGTGTCGTTGGTCCAATCGGTAACCGTCTTTCCCAAGGTTGACACGGAGATGTAGTACACCAGGAACATGATCAAGGCGAAGATCGGCAGAGCGAGCCAACGGTTGGTGACCACCTTGTCGATGCGATCGGAAGGCGACATGCGGCCCGACGTCTTCCTGTGTAGGCATGCCTTGATGACCGAGGCGACATATACGTAGCGCTCATTGGTGATGATGCTGCCGGCCTCGTCACCTATCTCCTTCTCGGCCGACTGGATGTCGGCCTCGATATGGGCAAGCGTGTCAGCCGGAACGGCAAGCTCCTGCAGCACCTTCTCATCACGCTCGAATATCTTGATGGCATACCACCGCTGCTGCACGGCCGGTATACCACCGAGCGCCGCCTCCTCGATATGCGCCAAGGCGTGCTCCACCGGCCCGGAGAAGGTATGCTGCGGCATGGTCGGTGCCGTCGCGGCCGCGGCGATCGTCGCGTTAGCCGCAGTCATGATGGCGGTGCCCTTAAGCGCCGATATCTCTACGATGCGGCAGCCCAGCTGACGGCTGAGTTCCGCCACGTCGATCCTGTCCCCCACCTTGCTGACGACGTCGATCATATTGATGGCAACCACCACCGGCAGACCAAGCTCTGTCAATTGCGTGGTAAGGTAAAGGTTGCGCTCAAGGTTGGTCCCGTCGACGATGTCCAGCACCGCGTCGGGACGTTCCTTGACCAGATAAGTGCGCGACACCACCTCTTCCAGCGTGTAAGGTGACAGCGAATAGATTCCAGGCAGGTCCTCGACGATCACGTCGTCACGGCCCTTCAGGTAACCTTCCTTCTTCTCGACCGTGACACCAGGCCAGTTACCAACGTACTGGTTGGAACCGGTCAAAGCGTTGAACAGCGTGGTCTTGCCGCTGTTGGGGTTGCCAGCCAATGCAATTCTAATTTCCTTGCCCTTCATTGTGCTCCTTTCTATGGTTAGTGCACACTAACTTCTCTTCCTAAAAAATGGATGGTCTCCCATCCTTGCACCTGTCAGGTCAGGCCACCTCGATGCTGGACGCCTCGTCCTTGCGGATCGACAGCTCATAGCCACGCACCGTCACTTCCATGGGGTCGCCTAGTGGTGCCACCTTGCGGACATAGATCTGTACGCCTTTGGTGATGCCCATGTCCATGATGCGGCGCTTCAGCGCCCCCTCACCGTCAAGTTTCACGACAGTGACCGTCTGTCCGACTTCCGTCTCCTTCAGCGTTTTCATTCCTGTTTCTCCATTTCCAGCCTTCGGCTCACTCAATTCAAAGATTCAGATCAGAATACGCATCGCCATCTCGCGGTTCAGGGCCACCCTTGAGCTCTTCACCTGGACAATCAGGTTGCCACCGATGGTCGACACGACCCGGACGCTGCCTCCGGCGACAAAACCCATGTCCTCGAGGTGTTTCTTCATCGCCTCATCACCACTGACCCTCCTAATCAAGTTGTCTTCGCCGATATCTGCTAGTGCAAGTGGCATCATGGCCGCTCCTTTCTCCGCCGGTTAGGCCGGCCGCGAGGCGCGCATCCCGTGGTTAAAGGTCTCTAACCGTAATGAGTTTAATTCATCTAACTTCATTTGCCAACACCATTTTCAGTGCCGCATCCGGATCACACCGCCAGCAGGCCCCTTCTTTCTCCTGCCTTTTGAGGACGCCGCCAATTCATTGAAATGGACCTGCCTGTCGGTTATACTTTCAATAGCAGGAAAGGTGGTTGTACCGTCATGAAGACTCAAAAGACCACGGAAGATTACCTTGAAGCCATGCTGATGATGTACGAGGAACACGGCTATATCCGTTCCATCGATGTTGCCGCCAGGCTGGGTGTTACGAAGCCGAGCGTCACCTATACGACCAAGCGACTGCGAGAAAGTGGTTATATCACGATGAACAAGGACGGGCTTATCACCCTGACACCCTCCGGCCTCGAGATCGCCAGTCGTATCTATGAACGTCATAAACTGCTGGCCCAATTCCTGATTCATCTCGGCGTCGATGAGCAAACAGCCTATCACGATGCCTGTCTGATGGAGCATGACATGACAGAGCAGACCTTTGATGCCATCTGCCGTCATGCCAAAGTCACACGTGACAAGCACTGAATCTGTATGACGCCAGCCAAGCGGTAGGTCACCTCCCGTTTATCCTGGGAGCCCATCCGACATGTTTTTCTATGTCTTGGGATTGTTACCACCAAGACTTTTTCAGCCTGCCATACAGTTTATAGCCCCTCATTAAATCCTGGTTTCGATATCCTCGATGGTCCATCGCACGATCAAGGTCCGTCTCTTTCTTCCAACCCTCCGATGAAACCATGGCAGCCTTCCCTCCGCGCACGGCACGCCTGCCCCCTATGCAACGTGATGAATGCCGCAGCGGATTGCCGGCTACATCTCCACGAACCGTTCACGGCCGACCAGCGCCGCAGTCCTCTTTCAACTTTTTTAACAGACGCCAGGCCTTCATTCTATCTGGCGCTTGACCGTATGTATTAATCGCATTGGTGCTGCTTCCATCAATCCGTCCATGACAGGCCAAGGGAAATAAAAATCGACAGGCGTACTCTTTGCTGCGCTTGTCGATGTGATATCCTTGGAACGTCTGTCGTGCCTGACGCGAAGGGCGGTCTCTTTATCATTGCCTTGTTAACCAATCTTCAGACGTCGACGCATGAAGTATCCATCACATTGTGCCTGCGCGTTGCGCAGGGCCTGCTGAGCAGTCGTCTTGCCAAGTACCGCCTGCTGTACGTTATCCGCGATGATCTTCTCAAGCTTCAACTCACTGAAGTTATCATATCGCTGACTGCCTTGCCTCTTCTGTGCCATCGGAAAACTGCGGCGGGCCGTCGACAGCCACGGATAGCGTTCGTTTATGTCACGGTTGTTGTAGGCACAACTGCAGGGTGACAAACCGCCTAGCATGGTGAATACTGGTGCGACCTGATCTGAATACAACCACGACATGAACCTGTATGCCGTGTCCGGGTCGGTGCAATCCTTGGTGACGCCTACTACCCCGCCGCCCAACAGCGGACGGCCTCCAGGCACCGGGGCATAGCCGAGCTTGCCCGCAATGCTTGACATCTTCGAGTTGAGAATGTCGGAGGCATAGTTGATGAACACGACCGTCATGGCGGCCGAACCATCGGCGAAACCAACCAAGGCGTTCTCCCAGATGTCGTATATCGACATGTCGGAATAGCGGTACATCTGCTGATAGCTGCTGAGCGCCTGCATGGCCTGGGGCGTATCGATAGTTATGTTGCCACGCTTGTCCAGCAGCGAGCCGCCTGCTTCGTACAGCCGTACCAGAAACTCGCTGGGACTGACGACGACGTTGCCGATGGCGATGGTGGTGCCATAGACCGTCGGCGAGGAGAGGTTCAGCGCACGGGTGAAGAAACCAGCCACATGGTTGTAATCAGTGAAGCTCGTCGGCACCTCCAACTCGCTGCGATACGTCTCGTAGTATTGTCTCTTAACGGTTGGATCTCCGAACAGGTCGCGCCTGTAGAACATCAGTTGCGTGCTCGGGTCGTATGGCAGGCAGTAATCGATGCCATGGCTGCGTGTGTAATGCTCACCCAATTCCGGAATTACCAGTCCCTGCAGCCGTTTCCAGTCGAAAGGCATATCAGCCAGCGGACGAAACAACTGACCGGCCAGTTCGTCCATCCAGGCCACATCCATGCGGATCAGGTCGAAACGGCTCTTGGTATCGGTCTGCAACACGTCGTAAAGGTCACGCAGCGACGGGACCACCGTCAACTCAAGCCTGATGCCCGTCGTTTTCTCCAAATATGGCAACAGATGGGTCAGGGCTGTGGTGGATGGCGAGGCGATTGTCAGCATCCGCAGGGTCGCGTTATGGATCTCCGCAGATGTCTCGATGACACGGAATCCGTTGGTTGGCAGTTGGATGGCGGCCGGCAGGTCCATGCCGCCATCGAGTCTTCCGACGACGGCCTTGACGATGCGATGAGCCAAAAGCTTGTAATCGAGTTCGTATACCATGTCGGCTGGATCGATGAGGGCTGCCCGGCTGGTTATGACCATCAGACGCGGCAGCTGGTCGTGGCTAGCGTAGGCGTAGGCGGCCTTCAGGATATCCTGACGTTGGCGGTCGGCACAGACGATGCAGTCATAGACGGCATCGTCATCAAAGAAGTCGAAAACACGCAACTCCATTTGGTAGTCACTGCATTCTACCAGTTTCCGCTTACCTTTCCAGACGGCGTCAAACCCCTTGATGAACAGGGCAGCGTCAGGCTGGTTGAGGCTTCCCGTGAACAGGCCGACATGCTTACGACGCTCCTTGAGCAGGCGCTGGGCGATGTCATGGCCCGTCCTTTCGGCGTCGAACCCTGCATAGCAGATATCAGCGGCGGGCGTGCCTTTTGGGCGCACCC
>Ga0183096_1003149_pt1 | contig 10342 bp, 10 predicted proteins | sample Biomet5_FD_127791 | JGI IMG/M metagenome (GOLD analysis project Ga0183096, IMG submission 127791) | Microbial communities from bioreactor (seeded with sewage sludge) at LBNL, California, USA - Biofuel metagenome 5 (version 2) (version 3) | ecosystem: Engineered > Bioreactor > Anaerobic >...
AGCTCTGGACCTTCACAAAAAGATGGGTAAACACGTTTTTCATATTTACTATTATATGGATAACATGGAGCTTTGTCCTGGCAACGATAGGAAGAAACGTTGAGTATATCGTTGAGCTTTCCAAGACCGTAGCAGAGATAGCAATACCTGTTATAGTTGGATATCTTGGAAAGAGTTTTTTTGAAACCTTTTGCGAGAAGAATATCGAATACAAGTACAAAAAACTTGAGAAAGAGAAAGAGGTAGATTAATGTCAGACATATTATTGGAAGCGCTGCTAAGCATCGGATGCGCCGTTATTACTGCTGTATCAGTATTTCTGATCAAGCTTATCGCCAGCAAGGTTCTGCAGACTAAGGCGCTGACGGAAAGCACGACTGAAAGAAAGTATATCGACGAAATAGGAAAGACGGTATCAGACTGCGTAGCGGCTACCAGTCAGACGGTAGTTGACGACTTAAAGAAAGCCGGCAATTTTGACAAGGAGACGCAACAGAAAATACTTAATGATTGTTGCGAAAAAATCGTTTCACTTCTTAGTTCTGAAGCAATCGACTATATTAATGAGGTTGCTTCAGACGGCAGAGAATATCTAATAACAAAGATCGAAGCTGCGGTAAAAGCGCAGAAAAGATAGAAAGGAGGAACTTATGGCCAAGTGCGGAAAGAAGAAAGGTAAGAAAAAAGGCGGCGGAGGAGGCTGCAAATAATTAAAGGGCATGAAAAGGCCAGGACAGTTTTGCCCTGGCTCTTTTTTAGTTGTTCAGTTCGCTTAAGATATCCCTACATAGCACTTTAATTATATGCCTTCTGGTCCAGTCCTCTTCCCGCGTATTCGGTTCATCTAACTGATCAGCCAGCATAAAGATACCTTCAGCGCTGCATTTGATGTTCAGCATTTTAACTTCTTCCATATTATCACCTCAGAAAAATAATATCATTATGCTTAAGATTTTAACACAAACTGGCTGTATATATTTCTGAAACTGCTGGTTATGATATTTCTTCTCTTCTGAAAAATTCCCCCCAGAATATAGGAATCGTTGTGTCGCCTCCAAATATTTAAGTTTCAATACTCAAAAGGTGTTGGAACTTTTTTTATTGTCGCAGACAACAAGGTTCCCGTGGACCCGCCCGAAACTTTAGCTTCGTGGAAGGGTGGAACAATTACTGCCGCAGAATAAGGGGCTTGAAAGACAGCAAAAAACCAGCACGTGAAGGTGCTGGCTTGAATGATATGTGGCATATTCAGATTTGCAGACGGGAATGGGTAACTTCAGTCTGCATCTGTCAGAGCATCAGTTCTCGGACCAGACATCGGTAAGTATGGCGTCCAGATCCTCGCGGCAGCCGCCGCACTTGTCACCGATATGAGCCTGTTCGCAAAGTTCTTTCAGGTCTCTGATGCCGGTTTCGCGGATAAAGTCTTCTATTTCTCCACGGGTCTTGTGATAACATAGGCAAACCTCATAATCTCTTGATTTCTTATCCATATGATCAATACCTCCAGATCGATTTAGCGATTTAACTGCTTTAATTATACCATGAAACAGCAGTAGTAAAACAGTAAAGTAAAAGACCGTCCTTCGCATGAAGGGCGGCCTTTTTATATATTGAACATTTCCACATTGTTATTTCCGGTTTAAGTGTTTTGGCTTAATAGTTTGAAGTTGCCATTTTGTATTCGCTGTTGAATGATGCATTGCTGTACTGTGAACTTCTGGTGTGATCCTTGAAGTTGCTGTTGGATTTCAGGAAGTATGAGTAAGTGCTGTGTCCTGCATCCCAAGTTGCATCGATGTTGTACCATTTGCCGTTGAGCTTTACGATGTTCCATGCGTGGTTTTCGTTGTTGCTTGTTCCAGTGATGACTTTGGAGTCAACTCCTGCCTTCTCGCACATTTCGTAGAATAATGTTGCATATCCCTGGCAAACTGCTGTTTTGTTTACGAGTGCTGCATATGCTGAATACTTCTTGTAGTAAGTTGAGCTGTGAACTCTGTCGTATGATACGTTCTTAGTGATGTATGAGTAGATAGTCTTTACTTTCTGGTAATCAGTCTTGCCGGAGAGGTTCAGGCTCTTCATTGTTGAATTGAGCTTATTGCTGAATGCCTTTTCCTGAGCTGCTGTAGTCTTGTATGATACTGCATATCTCATTGTGTAGTAATACTTGCCGTTGCTCTGAGTGTATGTATAGCTCAGTGTTGATCCGTTGTAGATGCTGTAGTGGATGTAATCATTGCTGAGTGCTTCATCGCGGATCTCGCTGACCAGTGCTGATGCGTTTGCTGAATCGGTTACATATGTGAAGGATATTTCACTTGCGTGATCAAGCATCTGGCTGGAGTAGTAGGCTCCTGCATCTTTGCTTGATGAGAAAGCCTGAACTGAACTGTCAGCGTAAGCAGCTGCAGGAGTTGCTACGATAGCGGCCATCATGATGATAGCGGCGATTGCTATATTCAATTTTTTCATCATCGTAGTCTTCATTTCCTTACCTCAGTACTTTCTTAAAAATAACCTTTAATTAACTTTCCTTGGTGTAACTGTATAGTAACACAGGAATAACTATAATGCAAGAGAAAAAGTTAAAATAAAGTTACTTTTTTTAAAAAAATTAATTATGCACGCATTGAAATTGCAACGTTATTAATAAAATGTTAAACTAAAATATTACGATAAACATAGAATGACATATATAATAGAAGAAAAGACGAAAATTACAACTCAGGCTGCGGCCTTCGACCTTAAAATCTGAAAATAAATTTCGGAGAAAAACACTTTAAACGATTAGCATAATGGAGTAAAATATGAGATGTGTCATAACATTATCGGGAGGCAGGATATGAAATTTACGAAAATGTCTGGTGCGGGAAATGATTTTATCATAATCAACAATATTGAAGAGCGGCTTACGGAGTCACAGCTTCGGGAACTGGCCAGGGATCTCTGCCGCCGCAAAATATCGATAGGGGCAGACGGCCTTATGGCTGTAAACGAGGCAAGTCACGGCGGAGACTATGCAATGCTGTTTATAAATGCCGACGGGACCATAGGAGAGATGTGCGGCAATGGAGCCAGATGCATCGCCAGATATGGGCATGAGGCTGGACTTGCAGGAGATACACAGCACATAGAAACAACGGCCGGCATGGTTATTGGCGAAATGATCGACAAGACGACTTACAAGGTCAGGATCAATGATCCGACTAAGATCATACTGTCCGATAGCATAGAAGCTGATGGAAAGATATACGAATGTTCATACATAGAGTTAGGAGATCCGGCTCTGCCGCACATCGTGGTGGAAATGGACGACTTCAAGCGGATCAATGAGGACTCCCTCAGGAATATCGGACGTTCCATGAGATGGAACAAAAAATATCCTAAGGGCGCAAACGTCAATTTCTTCAGCATGGTGTCAGGCGAAGAAGACACGGCTGACATTGTCACCTTTGAGCGGGGCGTTGAAGATTTCACGCTGGCATGCGGAACAGGAGCAACGGCAACGGCGCTGACCATGGTCCTGAAAGGTATGACAAAGGGCGGGCACATCGGCCTGCGGGCGCCAGGCGGTCGGCTGACCGTAGACGTTGAAGAAACAAAGGGAATGGTATCCGCACTGTGGCTCACGGGTCCGGCAAAAAAGGTGGCAGTTGGAGAAACTGCAGATATGGATTGGAGTATTTAATATGGCTGTTGATAAGCAGGCAATTGAAAAAATAATGAGCAGTATGGGTCAGGGTATAGTCTATGTCGATTCAGACAAACGCATACAGATGTGCAATTCCTATGCTAAGAAAATAACTGGAATCATAATCGATGCAATGTGTTCTCACGAAGGGGGAAGGCTGGATGAAGGCGACATCGTGATCATTGCAGACAATAAGATAGGCGAGGATGACGGGGAAACGGGTCATGAAGAATTGAGTACCCTCAATATCAACGACCGCAACATACGTCCTAATGACATGCTCATTGCCGTGGCGGTATATAAGAACAACAAGATAGAACCACAGTATAAATACGTTAGGGAGCATCAGCTCAACGTTCCGCTGGCTATGGATACTAACTATCTGGGATTTCAGATCAGGGTGGAAATAGATACAGACAAGAGAGAAACTCTGATAGCAGTCAAGGACCGTGAGTTCAGGCTGAAATTTTTTTCGTCTGTGGGCAACATGGTCGTCATTGATGGCATGAGCGGGACAGTAAAGTTCTTTGAGGCGAAAGGCTACACTGTAAGGCGTGAGTCTATCGGAGACCTGCTGCGAGGCGGCAGCTTTGTCAGAAAGGCTGTAGACCTGAGCGATGTAGATGTCTGCGGAAGAAGATATCTGGAAGTGTTCGACAAGTCAGAGCTGTCCGACAAGTTGGACATGGTGCTGAGCGGCTCTGAAGAGACTATAAACAATAAGATATACGAGATAAATAAGAGACCGTTCCTGTGCAGCATCGTGCCATGGGAAGAAGACGGAAAGACAGAAGGAGTTTTCCTGATCATGCAGGAAGCGGAGAGACTGGAAAGTATTCTGGACTCGCGTAATGAAATTATCGGCTTGATCGAGGAAAATGAGAAGGCAGTACGCAAGACAGAATTCGGTTACCCGCCGGACGCTTTCAAGAATTTTATCGGCAAGAGCGCCAAAGCCAACGAAGTGAAATACATGGCCTATAAGGCGTCTCAGAACAGATTCAACGTAATAATAACAGGAGAAAGCGGAACCGGCAAATCCAAACTGGCCCATGAGATTCACAGGCTTTGGAACCCGGATGCACCGTTCATAGAGGTAAACTGCAACGCCATTGCACCGACCCTGTTTGAGAGCGAACTTTTCGGTTACGTGGGAGGAGCTTTTACAGGAGCAAGGCCTGAAGGCAAAGTAGGATTTTTTGAATCCGCAAACAAGGGAACTATATTTTTGGATGAGATCGGAGAGATTCCGCTGGAGATCCAGGTAAAGCTGCTGCACGTTCTGCAGGACAAGATCATCTACAGAGTAGGCTCGTCAAAACCGGTCAAGGTTGACGTCAGAGTCATAGCAGCCACCAACAAGAACCTTGAAGAAGAGGTAATGAACGGCCATTTCCGCCAGGACCTTTACTACAGGATCAACGTGTTCCCAATAGAGATACCGCCGCTGCGTGAACGCAAGCCAGATCTTTACCTGCTGATAAATAAGATACTCAGCAGCAAATGCGAGGAGTATGGTATTGAGAGCAAAAAGTTTTCCGGAGACGCTCTGCAGAAACTTATTTCATACAACTGGCCAGGCAACGTCAGAGAGCTGGAAAATGCTATAGAGAGGGCGATAACCCTCTGCGAGTCCAATATAATCTACCCGGAATACCTGAGCGTAGGGACAACGGAAGCACCGAAATCCATGAAGGAACTTTTAGAGATCGAGGAGAAGAGGATCATTGAAGGGTCAATGATCAAGAACAACGGTGACAAAGGCAAGGTCATGGATGAACTGAAGCTGTCAAGGACGGTATTCTACGAGAAACTGAAGAAATACAGTATTAAGTAAAAAAGCAAAGCATCAAAAAAGCAGCCGTATGGCTGCTTTTTAAGTATGATCAAAAGATTTTCTGGCCGCCTTCTTATGTACATAAACACGCGCGTGATAATGCAAGGAGGCTGCCGCTATTTTGAATAGACTCGCGGAGGTCTTGCCGTCAGACGGGCAATGATGTCGTTTTTGTTGGTCTCCGCCAGTTTGCTGGCTTTTTCTATGGTCATTGAACCGTCAGAACCGTCGCCGTAGATGATCGCCTTGTCGCCTTCCTTGACGTCAGTGACATCGGTAACGTCTGCCATGCACTGATCCATGCAGAGCACGCCTACAAGCGGTGCTTTGCAGCCGTTGATGATGACGTAGCCTTTGTCCCGCAGATTCCTGGGATATCCGTCGGCATAGCCAAAGGGCAGGGTAGCTATGATGCTGTCGCGCTCAGCACGCCACAGATAGTCGTAGCTGACGCCGGTTCCGGCTTTGATGCTGTGGAGCTGTGAGATATGGGTCTCGAAGGTCAGTGCCTGTTCAACGGGCAGGCTGCCGATGTGGAAGCCGCGCATGCCGTAGATCAGAGCACCCGGCCTGATCATGTTCAGCCGGTATCCAGGATAATCGACGGAGGCGATGCTGTCGGCAATATGTCTGTAACGGAAGCTGCATCCTTCCGCTTCCAGCCTGTCAGCAAAGTCCATGAACTGGTGGAACTGCTTTTCGTTTTCCTCCTCATTAACCAGAGCGAGATGAGAAAAGATGCCTTCTATTTCCAGAGCGTTCAGCTTACTCATCCTCAGGATTTCTGAAGCATAGGCATCAGAAGGCTCTTTGCCGAGGCGGTGGAATCCGGTGTCGACCTTTACGTGGACTTTGGCGGTAACGCCGGCGCGTTCGGCCAGTTTGCTGATGCGCGCGGCCTGGTCAAAGGAGAAGATTGTCTGCGTGATGTTGTTTCTGACTACGTACTCCAGCAGTCTGTCAGGCGTATGTCCAAGAACAAAAAGCGGGCAGTCGGGGTATGCCTCCCTGAGCTCCAGCGCTTCTGTCAGCGTGGCAACAGCAAGGTAGTCTGCGCCGCCGGCCATTATGGCAGGCGCCACGCCAACAGCGCCATGACCGTAGCCGTTGGCTTTGATCACGGCCATGACGGCAACGTCAGGACCGGCCATGCTTTTGATGAGTTCCATATTTCTTTTTATTTTGCCGAGGTCTATACGGATGACCGTATCCCTTAAGATCTCGCTGTCAGCTGTCGTTTTCATTTCTCGGATTCCTCCTCTAGTATTTTCAAGACGCTGAGCACTTCAATCAGTATGCCGGTTTTCATGCATTCTTCGTCAGGACAGAACTTGTCGCTGTGGAGCGGATATGATTCCTCGCCTGGAAAAGCGGAACCAAGGTCTAAGTACATGCCGCGGGTGCCGTGGCAGAAGTATGCGAAGTCGTCAGCACCAAGACTTGGAAGCCCGCCGGTGACGACGTTTTCGCTGCCGAGAGCATCTTCTGCAACATCTTTGATCAGGCAGTAAAGTTCGTGGTTGTTTTCCAGAGAAGGGTAACTGTCGCTGAAACGAACGTCGCAGGCAGCGCTGAATGCAGCTGCCGTGTTTTCACAGACTTTTACTATCTCTGATTTTATGAAATCGCGGTTCTCAAGACTGAAGGTACGGATGATGCCGTTGAAATCAGCCTGGCCTGATATTATGTTCTCTTTGGTGCCGCTGTGGAAAGTGCCGACGGTGATCAGACAAGGATCAGCAGGATCCATGCGGCGGGTGATGATCGACTGAAGTGAGGTGACCATGGTGCATGCCGGCAGCAGTGCATCGACGCCTTTGTCAGGATGAGCGCCATGTGAGGACTTGCCGAACACGCTTACGTTGAATTCGCAGGATGCGGCATTCATTGGGCCGTCAAGCATCCTGATCTTTCCTGCCGGCTGAGAAGGGTCGACATGGAAGCCGATAACGCTGGAAACATCCGGATCTTTTAGACATCCTTCTTGTATCATGCGTTCAGCACCGCCGATGGTTTCTTCTGAAGGCTGAAACAGGAGCCTGATGCTGGCAGGAAGCTCGGATTCCATGCTCTTCAGTACCATTGCCGCACCCAGCAGCATGGCGGTGTGAACATCGTGACCACAGGCGTGCATGACGCCTGGAATCTTAGACTTATACGGCGTGTCTACTGTTTCAGTAACTGGAAGGGCGTCAATGTCGGCGCGGATGGCCGCAGCCCTTGTCTTGTCTTTGCCGTATATGGTGCCAATTACACCGTGACCGGCAATACCTGTTTTGCAGTCTATACCTATTTCTGAAAGCTTGGAGGAGATATACGCAGCGGTTTTTTCCTCGTGTTCTCCAAGCTCTGGGTCCATGTGGATGTGCCTTCTGATTTCAACGACTTTATCGAATATATCGTCGACTTTCTGCCTGATGACAGTAATATCCTTTGCCATTTATTACGCTCCCTTTCTTGTAAAACCTATAGCTGATATTATAATAAATCTTTATTTAAACTATTGCAATATCCGTGCCGTGTGATTAAGATAAAGATATCATTATAATTTATGACTGGGAGGAAGAAATATGAGCAAAAGCTACAAAATCATCGACATGCACTGCGACACTCTGCTGGATTGCTGGAGAAACAGCGACAGGAAACTTCGTGACGGAAAAGGTCACCTTAATCTTGAACTAATGAAAGAGAACGGCGGAATGGCACAGTTTTTTGCCATATATATTTCCAGAGAGGAAACAAAGGACAAGGATGCCTATGATGTCTTCAAAGAAGTATATGAAAGCTACAAGCAGGAAATGGCTGCAAATGCGGACATCATAAAACCAGCGTATTCTGCCGCTGACATCATCAAAAACGACAAAGATGGAAAGATGTCGGCGTTCCTTACCATAGAGAACGGGATCTTCGTAGACGGAAAGATCGAGAGGATCCAGGAAGTTTACGACATGGGGGTAAGACTGCTTACTCTTATGTGGGGCTATGAAAACACGATCGGCTATCCGTGCTTTGATGATCCTAAGGAAAACGCCCAGGGACTGAAGCCTTTTGGCATTGAAGTCGTAGATAAAATGAACAGTCTCGGAATGGTCGTCGACGTGTCCCATATGTCGGAGGGTGGCTTCTACGATGTAGCAAAATACAGCCGGAAACCATTTATTGCTTCACATTCCTGCGCTAAGGCACTCTGCGGGCATAAGAGAAACCTGACGGATGATCAGCTCAAGGTGCTGGGTGAAAAGGGCGGCATTGCAGGCATCAACTTTGAACGTTCATTCCTGGAAGACGGATCTGAAGGCGCAACTGTTGAACAGATAATGAGGCACATGGTCTACATGGTAGACAAAGCCGGAATCGATGCCGTTGGCCTGGGCTCTGACTTTGACGGCATAGAGACTGCCGGAGAACTTGTCAACTACGGCGGATATCCGAAAGTGCTGGCAGCAATGGAGAAGAAGTTTACAGACGATGAAATAGACAAAATCACCCACGAGAATGCCTTGAGGGTGCTTGGAAGTATCATAGGATAAAAAGTACGAGGGGAAAACTAATTCCCCTCGTTTTTTCTTATCGTCTGACTGAATCAGAATTTGATGTCTGAGTATTTTACCGGGCTGGTGTTTCTGTCGTAGAAGTGCCACCATTCGCCGTCATAAGGTTCGAAGCCTGCCTCGACCATTGAATCTCTGAGAATCTCGGCGTTTTTTCTGGCTTCCCCCTGAGTGCCTTCGAAATCAAGGCGCGCCCGAGGTGAGAAGTCATCGAACTTGCTCGGCATAGGGATTTCTTCACCATTGAGAGAAACAAGGCTGACATCCACGCACTGTCCGTTCATATGAGAATTCCTGAAATCCGTAAAAGTTTTCATGTCTGGCGGACGTGCAACAAAAGTAGTGTTGGGTACAAGATCCCAGAACTTCTGCTGTGCGCTTACCGGCCGGTATGCATCCCATATTTTTACGCCAAAACCTTTGCTTTTCAATATATTCTTAGCGCGAATCAGGTTAACGGCGGTGTTTTCGTCGATATAGCATTCAGGGGAATCGTAGACTTTGCTTTTAGTAAAATTGTCCTCAGTAGCATATTTCAGATCTATGATAAATTCCTGATCAAGATCAAGCAGCCTGACAAGGTTGCCTTTTTTAGTGATTTCTTTCATAACGTTACCTCCTGATGCATTATTACAGAGCAAGAAATATACCATGAGACAACATAAGCAAATAGCCATTTCTCATGTCAGGGGTACGAGATTGCGGAAAATTTATCCTAAATAGCGGACGAAAAACCAAAAAAAAACAATCCGGCTTCGCTAACTCTATCCATTTGCACAGAGTCTCGGCTGCGAACAATTTGGCATAGTATTTGCGAAATAACTTGCAGAAGGATCATTATAACATTACACAGTTAGTTTAATTAGGGAGGCATATTGACAGTTATGGAAAGAGAAATAAAAGACGGTGTGCTGTACTTTGATGGCTGCAGCACAGTAGAACTAGCAAAGAAATACGGTACTCCACTATATGTATATTCAGAAAGTGATATTTCAGGTCGGTGCAGAGATATTAGAGAAAGTCTTAACGACAAGTATCCGGACACCAGAGCAGCCTATGCTGCAAAGGCGTTTTTCCCGATGGCAATGGCCAAACTAATGGAAAAAGAAGGCATGTGTGTTGATGTCGTTTCCGGTGGGGAATTGTATACAGCATTGAAGGCCGGTTTTCCGGCAATGAAAATCGAATTCAACGGAAATAACAAGACACCTCAGGAAATCGATCTTGCAGTTGAGAATCACATCGGCAGGTTTGTTT
>Ga0183096_1003150_pt1 | contig 10333 bp, 7 predicted proteins | sample Biomet5_FD_127791 | JGI IMG/M metagenome (GOLD analysis project Ga0183096, IMG submission 127791) | Microbial communities from bioreactor (seeded with sewage sludge) at LBNL, California, USA - Biofuel metagenome 5 (version 2) (version 3) | ecosystem: Engineered > Bioreactor > Anaerobic >...
TACAACCCATGTTTTTTCCTTTGTTCCCCGAAAGAGATGAAAAAAGGGTGGTGACAAATTTTTTAAAGGCCACCACGCCCAAGGGCGCGCAGACCCAGGACCCGTTTTGGGACACGGCGGCAAGCATGCTGCTGCTGGCGCTCATCTTCTACCTGCTATATGAAGCGCCGGAGGAAGAACAGAATTTCCCCATGGTCATGGAGATGCTGCGCGCCGGCGAGGTGCGCGAGGACAACGACGAATACCAATCCCCGCTGGATGAGCTGTTTAACCGTCTGGAGATGCGGGAGCCAGAGCATATCGCGCTCAAATACTACCGCGACTACCACAGCGGCAGCGCCAAGACATTAAAGTCTATTCAGATCACGCTGGCTTCCCGGCTGGAAAAGTTCAATCTGTACAGTCTGGCGGCGCTGACCGCTGCGGACGAGCTAGACCTGTTCTCCATCGGGGAGAAAAAAGTGGCGCTCTTTGCGTTGATACCAGACAACGACTCCAGCTTCAACTTTCTGGTGTCCATCCTTTATACGCAGCTTTTTCAGCAGCTATTCCACTGTGCCGACCATAAGCACGGTGGGAGCCTACCGGTGCATGTGCATTTTGTGATGGATGAGTTCGCCAATATTGCGCTGCCGGACGACTTTGAGAAAATCCTTTCCGTCATGCGTTCCCGCAACGTATCGGTATCCATCATCCTGCAAAATATTGCACAGCTCAAGGCGCTCTTTGAAAAGCAATGGGAGAGCATTATGGGCAACTGTGATGAATTTCTCTATTTGGGTGGCAACGAGACCTCCACCCATAAGCTCATCAGCGAGTCGCTTCTGGGCAAGTCCACCATTGATACCAACACTTACGGTAAGAGCACAGGCCGCAGCGGGAACTATTCGACTAATTACCAAATTACCGGGCGCGAGCTGTTGACCCCGGATGAGGTGCGTATGCTGGACAACCGCTACGCGCTACTGTTCGTGCGTGGCGAACGCCCTATTATGGATGAAAAATACGACATTCTCCGGCATCCCAATGTTCTCCTTACCACAGATGGCGATGGTGAGTCGTACCGGCATGGCGAAGTAACACAGGCGGCAGCGTCCCTTACGTTGGTAAAGCCTACGGGCGACATGCTCAGGCTGGAGCCGCTTGCGTCCGGGGAGATCACCTTAGAGCTTTTGTCCGAGGAGGACATGCAGTCGCTATTCAAATCCAAAAAACAGGAGGCTTGATACCATGAAAAACAAGAATACTCAAAAGCTGCCCATGGGCAAGGGGCTTCGCAAGACCCTTGCCGGTTACGCCGTTCTGATTCTGATGCTGACCGTGTTCAGCACCACGGCTTTTGCCGCTGGAGGAGACGACCCCATACAGGTGGTCAATAACCTTTCCGACTTCAGTGCGCCCGTAAGCGGCAGATAATCCCAATATCTGTTGTGCGGGTTTATGTAGGATTCCGCCTTTGGCAAGGCGGCGGTGCAAAAGTATATCCGGCGCAAACGCGCCACACTGTCATCACCCAATTTATCCTGATGGGAAACCTGACGGGGAGTGTAGCATATTGGGAAAGTCGTAAGTTGGGGAAACCATCTACCCACGACTGAACGGTGAGATGAAATGTTGTGAATGAGGATGAAAGCTATACTGCTTGATGGGCAGTCCGAGGGGGCATAAGACAAGCCAACGGCGAAGGATGGTTGTAAAGCCGTGCGTCACGGCGACTGGGAAGATGAATGACTCATGTCGCGCAATACTCGTGACGACCAACCGCAATAAGCGGAAAAGGACGAAAACCCCATCCGACATCACAACAAGCCATGTCCAGTAAACCTAAACGGGGATTGCCTAAACCGGAACGCCATAAAAGGCTATGGCTGTAGAGCCTGAATATCCGGCATGGTAACGGAGCCGCCGTAGTAGTCCGAGCAAGGGAGAGCCTTGTACATGGCGAAGGGCGGCAGGGAATCAATCAATACAAATAAAGGAAAGGTGCGTGAGGCATTTTGAGAAGTCCTATAAACGTATTGGAAAGTTTAAAGTCCAAAGCGTGTAACCGCGAGTATGGCTATGAACGGCTGTACCGCAACCTGTACAACCCGGAGTTTTACCTGCTTGCCTACCAGAACATTTACGCGAAGGAAGGTAATCTGACAGCAGGGACAGACGGGTTGACAATCGACGGAATGAGTACCAAACGGATTGATACGTTGATTGCGTCACTTAAGGATTTCAGCTACAAGCCGAATCCTGCCCGCAGAACCTATATCGCTAAATTGGGTAATTCGCAAAAGAAACGTCCGTTGGGCATTCCCTCTTTTATCGACAAGCTGTTGCAAGAAGTCATCCGAATGATACTGGAAAGTATCTATGAGGGTACTTTCTCTACCCACTCCCACGGATTCCGACCGCACAGAAGCTGCCATACGGCGCTTTTGGAAGTCAAAAAGAGATTCACGGGTGTGAAATGGTTTGTCGAGGGCGACATCAAAGGCTGCTTTGACAATGTTGACCACCACATCCTTGTTGGCATTCTCCGCAGAAGAATCAAAGATGAGCATTTTATCGGTCTGATTTGGAAATTCCTGAAAGCCGGATATATGGAGAATTGGATTTACCATAACACCTATTCCGGTACTCCGCAGGGTTCTATTATCAGTCCAATTCTTGCGAACATCTACCTGAACGAGTTGGACGTATTCATGGATGAATATGCCAGTCGTTTTAATACAGGAAAATGCCGCAGGAGAGACAAGGCTTATCAAAGCAAACTGGGACACTTCTTGTATCTCAAACAGCGGAAATACTGCAAGGAAAAGTGGGACAGGCTGACAGACGAGCAGAAAGAGAGCGCCAGGGAGGAAATGAAGCAAGCCCGTGCCCAGATGGTGAGTCTGGAGTGCGGAGACCCGATGGATGAATCCTATCGCCGGATTGTGTACGTCCGCTATGCGGACGACTTTCTCATAGGCGTAATTGGTTCCAAGCAGGAAGCGGAAACCCTAAAACAGGATTTGGGCACGTTTCTAAAAGACACCCTGCGCCTTGACCTGTCGGAGGAAAAAACGCTGATAACCCATTCAAAGGACGCGGCACATTTCCTAAGCTACGACATTTTCTCTTGCAAGACCCAAACGCCTAAGAAGGATGAAAGGGGCTTCACCCGCCGCTCCAAAAGCGGACGGATTATGCTCTACGTTCCAAAGGAAAAATGGGTAAAGCGGCTGATGTCGTATGGCGCGCTTAATATCCGTTACGATGCAAACAACGGGAATAAAGAAGTTTGGGAGCCGATTCACAGGAACCGCCTGATACACCTTGATGACCTTGAAATCTTGAAGCAGTACAACGCTGAAATCCGAGGTCTATACAACTACTATCGGATTGCAAACAATGTTTCGGTGCTGAACGATTTTAACTACATTATGAAGTTCAGTATGTTCAAGACGTTCGGCGCAAAATACAAGGCGCATATCGGGGAAATCAGGGATAAGTACCGTGTCGGTAAGGATTTCGGCGTCAAATACCAGACAAAGCGAGGATGGATGACATTGTTGTTTTATAACGAAGGATTCCGTCGGGTTGAAGAAATCGCAACTGGAAATTTTGATTCCGAGCCAAACCGATATTTCCGCACGAGTGCCAATAGTCTTATCACAAGGCTGAAAGCAAAAAAGTGTGAGTGGTGCGAAACGGAAGATGTGGATTTGGAGTTCCATCACGTCAAAAAACTAAAAGACTTAAAAGGCAAGGCGGCATGGGAACGCGCCATGATTGGGCGCAAGCGTAAAACATTGGCGTTATGTCCGCATTGCCATGATCTGTTACACGCAGGGAAATTAGACTGATTTCTGGAGAGCCGTATACACAGAGATGTGTAAGTACGGTTCGGAGGGGAGCGTTTGGAAACCTGCCGCAGTAATGCGGTAAGGCGCTGGGCGCTTACCCTACTATTCGGGCTCATCCGCGCGATAGGGCTCATACTGCTGGGCTTCGGCATTGTGCAGATTGGCTTGTCTTTGAAATCGCATGATCCGAGTCAGCGGGCCAACGGGTTCCTTACGCTGGCAGGAGGCGTCATTATTACCTTTGCCAAGGAGATACTGACCCTCATTACGGGCTGAGTCCGGTGTCCGGCAGGGGGCGGGTACGGAAACCGGCCCGCCCTGATTCTTTTCGAGGGAGGTGTGTTGATTGAATTGGATTGTAGATAACCTGCAAAACGCACTGGACACATGGAACGGCAAGCTCTCCGAGATATGGCAGCTTCTCACCCAAAGCCCCGAAGCCTTCAAGGGCGGCGGCATCTGGAACGTAATTGTGGACATCCACGGTGCGGTACGGGCCATTGGCCTGGCTCTTTTGGTGCTGTTCTTCGTCGTGGGCGTTGTGAAAACCTGCGGCAGCTTTGCAGAGGTAAAAAAGCCCGAGCACGCTATCAAGCTGTTTATCCGCTTCGCGCTGGCAAAGGCCGTGATCACTTACGGCCTGGAGCTGATGATGGCCCTCTTTAGAATCGTACAGGGCTTAATCAGCACCATCATGAACGCGGCGGGCTTCGGCGCGGCAAGTGACATGGTGCTGCCCGACAGCATCGTGACGGCGATTGAGAACGTGGACTTTTTTAACAGCATCCCGCTTTGGGCGGTGACGCTGCTGGGCGGGCTGTTCATTACGGTGCTGTCCTTCATTTTGATCATGTCGGTGTACGGCCGCTTTTTTAAGCTCTATCTCTATACCGCCATTGCGCCGGTGCCGCTGGCGGCCTTTGCGGGAGAGCCGAGCCAGAGCATAGGCAAGGCATTCATCAAGAGTTATGCCGCTGTCTGTCTGGAGGGGGCGATCATTGTGCTGGCCTGTATCATCTTCTCTGTGTTTGCCGCGTCGCCACCCGCTGTAGACCCGAATGCGGCGGCGGTCACGCAGGTGTGGAGCTATGTGGGCGAGCTGATTTTTAATATGCTCGTACTCGTCGGCACCGTGAAGATGGCCGACCGTGTTGTGCGCGAGATGATGGGCCTGTGAGGTAAACGCACATGAAACAGAATGTGAGGATATTCCGCGGTTTCGGGGTTATACCGTGCAGGACTGCGCCTGCGTGTATTGCCGGTTTTACGCCGGGAAGCGGCGGGGCTGCCGGCTTGAAATCTGCTGCTGTCTTGAGGAAAAGCTGCGCGCAGCGCAGCAGGAAGTATTGCCACCAAACGAAGGAGGTAAAAATCATGAGCAAACCCATTTCATCCGGTGATCCGCAGGCTCTCGAAAAGCTGACAGGGAAGCTGGACGCCTGCCGGAAAGCGCAGGAGCATATGAAGGCGGTCAACGCTTATTTCAGAAAGTACGGCACCTGTCAGGGTTTCCCGGATATGCCGGAGGCTGCCGCCGCCAAGCTGGACATGCGGGTACAAAACGCCTATTCGTGGGATAAGCAGCCCTTTCCATCGTATGAGCTGTCAAACAACAACGCGGAAATCAAGAGGCTGCAAAAGCGTATTGAGGAAATTTCCCACAACCGCGAGGTGGGATTTGTGGGCTGGCGGTTTGATGGGGGAGAGGCGGTCATTAACACTGAGCTGAACCGTTTGCAGCTTATGTTTGACGAGCGGCCCACCAAAGAGCAATGCGGCGTTTTGAAGCATAAGGGCTTCCATTGGTCGCCTACGGAGGGCGCGTGGCAGCGCCAGCTCAATGACAACGCCATCTATGCCCTGAACTATGTGGATTTTGTCAGGCCGCTGGACGGCAAAAGGCCGACCGAGCTGCAGCCCAAAGCGCCTGCGAAGGATACTGGGGCGCGGTAAAATTCTATCTGGAGGTGAACCCTATTGGAAGTTAAAATCAACCGGGAGATTCGGGCGTATACCGAATCCATGTTCTTCGGACTGTCGTTGAGGCAGTTCTTTTTTTCTATCTGCGCCTGCGGCGTGGCCGTGGCGCTATACTTTATCATCCGCCCGTATTTCGGCATGGAGACCGTGAGCTGGATGTGTATCGTCAGCGTAGCGCCCTTTGCCGCCATGGGCTTTATCAGCTACCACGGCATGACGGCGGAGCAGTTCGTGTGGGCTTGGATCAAATCCGAGTTCCTCATGCCCAAACGTCTTATTTTCCAGCCTGTCAACATCTATTATGAAGCCTTAAAGGGCGTTATTGAGAACAAAAGGCTCCCGCGCAACTTGCCGCGCGGGAAAAGAAGAAGTTTCGGAGCGGACCTGTTTTCGCGCTTGCGCGGAACCGCACAAAGCGCAGTATGCGACGACGTGAAGGAGGAAATGAAGCGACATGGCCATTAAAACACTGAGAAACCTGTTTCAACAGGATAAGGAAAGGTTCGTCGTTCCGAAAAGCGTTCAGCAGGCCATCCCCATTTCGTGCATTTGGGAGGATGGCATTTTTCTTGTTGGACGCAATAAGTACGCCAGGACCTACAAGTTTACCGACATCAACTACGCCGTGGCCTCCCGCGAGGATAAGGAGGCCATGTTTCTGGAGTACAGCGAGCTATTAAACTCCTTTGACAGCGGCGCAACCACCAAAATCACCATTGCCAACCGAAGGCTCAACAAAGCGGACTTTGAAAAAGCCATCCTGATCCCTTTCAAAGAGGATGGCCTCGATCTCTACCGTAAGGAATACAACAAAATGCTCATGGACAAAGCCACCGGTGCGAACAGCATCGTGCAGGAAAAATATGTGACCATCTCCGTGTGCAAAAAGAACATTGAGGAAGCGAAAAACTACTTCGCCCGCGTGGGCGCTGACCTTATCGCCCACTTCATGCGCCTGGGTTCCCGCTGCACCGAGATGGACGCCACCGAGAAGCTGCGGGCGCTGCATGACTTCTACCGCACGGGCGAGGAAACCAGCTTCCGCTTTGAACTTTCGGAAACCATGCGCAAGGGTCACGATTTCCGGGACTTTATCTGCCCGGATACCCTTGAGTTTGAAGCGGATCACTTCAAGATGGGTGATCGCTACGGGCGGGTGCTGTTCCTGCGGGAATACGCTTCCTATATTAAGGATGATATGGTGGCGGAGCTGACAGATCTGAACCGCAATCTCATGCTGAGCATCGACGTGATCCCCGTACCCACGGACGAGGCGGTCCGCGAGGTGGAAAACCGGCTGCTTGGGGTTGAGACGAATATAACAAATTGGCAACGCCGCCAGAACCAGAACAACAACTTTTCCGCCGTGATACCGTATGACATGGAATTGCAGCGCAAGGAAAGCAAGGAGTTTTTGGATGACCTCACCACCCGCGACCAGCGTATGATGTTCGGCGTGATCACGCTGGTGCATACCGCCGACAGCTTAGAGCAGCTTGACGCGGATACCGAAGCGCTTTTGACCACAGCTCGCAAGCACCTGTGCCAGTTCGCCACGCTCAAATACCAGCAGATTGACGGGCTCAACACGGCGCTGCCCATCGGCTTGCGAAAGATCAACGCGCTGCGCACCCTGACCACCGAAAGTCTGGCGGTGCTCATTCCGTTCCGGGTACAGGAAATCATGGACACGGGCGGCGTGTATTTCGGCGAGAACGCCATCTCTCATAACCTCATCATGTGCAATAAGGCAAAGCTCCTAAACGCCAATGCCTTTTTACTAGGCGTTCCCGGCAGCGGCAAGTCCTTCTCCGCTAAAGAGCTGATCGCTTTCCTTGCCCTTGCCACCGACGATGATATCCTGGTCTGCGATCCCGAGCGCGAATACGCTTCTCTGGTGCGCGCCATGGGTGGCGAGGTCATCCGCATCGCTGCGGGCAGCGACGACCACATCAACGCCCTCGATATGGTGGAGGGCTACGGCGACGGCGGCAATCCTGTCATCGATAAATCCGAGTTTGTGCTCTCCCTGTTTGAACAATTTGATAAAGGCGGTATGGGACCGAAGCAGAAAAGCATCATCGACCGCTGCGTGGAGAACGTCTACCGGGCGTTCAAACAAAGCGGTGATATGCCCACGCTGGTCACGCTGCGCGAGGAATTATTGGCGCAGCCTGAGAAGGAAGCCGCCGACCTTGCGCTGTCCCTGGAGCTGTTCACCTCCGGGAGCCTCAACGCCTTCGCGTACCCGACCAATGTGGACATGAACAACCGTATGATCGTGTACGACATCATGGACCTCGGAAAGCAGCTTAAAACCATGGGCCTGCTGGTGATTACCGACGCCATGCTCAACCGCGTGACGGAAAACTGGGCGGCGGGAAAACGCACGCACATCTTTATCGACGAGTTCCACGTGGTCTTTGAAAACGAGCACAGCGGCTCCTTCTTCAATTCCGCATGGCGCAGGTTCAGAAAGAGAAACGCATATCCCACAGCCATTACACAGAATGTGGAGTACATTCTGGATTCCGTGCTGGCCAGCACCATGCTAAGTAACTCCGAGTTCATCGTTATGCTCAACCAGGCGGCAAGTGACCGCGAGAAGCTATCCAAGCTGCTGAGCATTTCCAGCGAGCAGATGAGCTATATCACCAACGCGGACGCGGGCTGCGGCCTGATCAAATACGGCAGCGCTCTCGTCCCCTTTATTAACAGATTCCCACGCCAAACCCGGCTGTATAAGCTGATGACGACCAAGCCTGGCGAAGAAACCCTGTAGGCTTCGGGTTTATCCCATGATACGGGCGGATTGCCGGAGCAGTCCGTCCTATTCTGGTATAGCGGACTTGTGATAGCTTTCCAGGGAGGTGAGCTTTTGAGTAAAACCATAAAGACTCGCGAAATCAAGCGGGACATTCGCGCGCTGGATAAGGCTGGGATTGCCACGGAGCGTATGAAAGACGCCTTTGTGCGTACGAAGGATGGAGCCGAACGGGCCCAGCAGGACGGACGGGAGCACGCTTCACCTGCCGAGTACGCCGAGGATAAGATAACAGAGAAGGCCGATAACACCTTGCATGGAGCCGCCTATCAGGCGAAAAAGCAGGGCGGCAAGGCTGTGAGGAAGATTAAGGACGCGCACCACCGCGCCGGGGACGCGAAACGGACGGCGGATTCCGCACACGATGCGGCGGACGGCGTTCGCCGTCCCTCTGGCCCCATCAAAAAGCAGGCTTCCGAAATGCCGAAAGAGCAGATGAAACAGCATGCGCAGGAGAATATGCGCCGCTCCAGCGCCCGTGCCCGGCAATCGGCGGAGCGCACCATCAAAACCACGCAGCGGACCGAAAGGACGATCAAGCAATCCGCACGGTCTGCGGGAAATACAGTCAAGGCTACCGCCAAGGGTACGGTTAAAACGGCGGGGAAATCCATCAAGACGGCGCAGAGAACGGCCAAAACCACCATCAAGACCACGCAGCAGGCAGCGAAGCTGGCGCAGAAAAGCGCTCAAACTGCCGCGAAAGCGGCCAGAGCAGCCGCACAAGCCGCCCGTATCGCCGCAAAGACAGCGGTTGCGGTGGCGAAGGCAGCGGTTAAGGCCACGATTGCCTTTGTCAAAATGGCGATTGCCACCGTCAAGGGGCTGATTGCGGCCATTGCCGCAGGTGGCTGGGTGGCCGTGGTGGTCATTTTGGTGATTATGCTGGTCGGCCTGTTATTGGGTTCCGTGTTCGGCGTTTTCTTTTCCAATGAAACGGATGGTCAGCCCATGTCCGAAGCGGTCAGCGAGATCAGCGTCGGGTTTCAGGCCGGGATCAACGCAAAGCTTGAACAGATCAAGGCGGGCGGCGACTACAACGAAGTGCAAATCATCTACGAGGGAGACGGTGACGGAGACAGTGCTCATGTCAACAACTGGAGCGATGTGCTGGCCGTATACGCCGTCCTGCTCAATACCGACGCAGAGGCGGGCACCGAGGTGGTGACCATTACGCCGGAAAAGCTGGAAAAGCTCAAGGCGTATTTTGAGGATATGAACCAAGTGGCATACAGCAAGGAGGTGCAGTCCGAAACGCATACCGAGGTGAACGACGGTGGTGAGGAGGAAACCGTCACCATTACGACGCTTATCATCCGTATTCGCATCACAAGCCTGTCCTACGAGGAAGCGGCGGACTTTTACCATATGAGTGAGGAACAGCGCGAGCTTTTAGCTGAGTTGATGCAGCCTGAGTATGCCGCTATGTTCGCCGCCATCACCGGCGTGGATTTGTGGGACGGTATGAACATGACGGAGATTGTGTCCGGTCTGCCCGTTGGCACGACCGGGGCGGAGGTGGTCAGGGCAGGGCTGACCAAGGTGGGATGCCCGTATGTATGGGGCGCGAGCGGCCCGAACAAATTTGACTGCTCCGGGTTCGCCTATTGGTGCCTCAGCCAGACAAGCTCACCCTTGGGCGCGTCCCGCACTAACGCGGCGGGGCACGGCAAATGGTGCGATGACAACG
>Ga0183096_1003155_pt1 | contig 10328 bp, 5 predicted proteins | sample Biomet5_FD_127791 | JGI IMG/M metagenome (GOLD analysis project Ga0183096, IMG submission 127791) | Microbial communities from bioreactor (seeded with sewage sludge) at LBNL, California, USA - Biofuel metagenome 5 (version 2) (version 3) | ecosystem: Engineered > Bioreactor > Anaerobic >...
TGGTAGGCGAAATCGCCAATGCGTCCAATGAACAGGCGAGCGCCATTGCGCAGGTCAACCGCGGCATCGAGCAGATGAGCCAGGTGGTGCAGACAAACTCGGCGACGTCAGAGGAAGCGGCAGCCGCGGCGGAGGAACTTTCCAGCCAGGCGGAGCTGCTGAAGAACATGGTAGGCCAGTTCCAGATGAAGGACAGCGGAACCCGCAGGACAAAGCCCGCAGCCTTGAAAGAACCCAAAAAGCCGGCGGCGCTCGGCACGGCCAAAATTGACCTGACGGACAGCGATTTCGGCAAATACTGATTGTTTAGCAGAACTGAATGGCAGGACAGGCAGGCTTCCTGTTGCCAGAGCGCGGCAGGAAGCCTTTTTCAATGCATTCAACTATATATTCAATATAAGAATAAAAAACAGATCTATAAAACCGGATTAGAATTCGCAGTTTTGCGGCGTACGCGGATAGGGGATGACGTCGCGGATATTATCAATACCGGTAAGGTAGATGAGCAGACGCTCAAAACCCATGCCAAAGCCGGCATGCTCACATCCGCCGAAACGGCGCAGATTGAGGTACCAATAAAGATCTTCCGTTGAAATGTGAAGCTCCTTCATACGGGAGAACAGCCGATCATAGCGGGTTTCGCGTTGGCTGCCACCCATCAACTCGCCCGCGCCGGGTACCAAAAGATCCACCGCGGCAACGGTTTCGTTATCATCGTTTTGGTACATATAAAACGCTTTGATCTCCTTGGGCCAGTCGTATACGAATACCGGCGAAGCGAAGTGCTCGTCCGTAAGATATTTTTCGTGCTCTTTGGCGATATCGGCGCCGAATTCGGGTGTGAACTCAAAATTCCGTCCGGATTCCTTAAGTATATCGATAGCCTCTCGATATGGAACCCGTGCGATGACGGATTCCACAAGCATGCGCAGCTTATCCCGTAGCGCGGTTTGAGTATAAACCTCAAGAAATTTCAGCTCTTCCGAAGCACGATCCAGCACGTATTGAACAACGAATTTCAAAAAGTCTTCCTCTACACTCATCAATTGGAAGAGGTCGCAGAAAGCGATTTCCGGCTCGATCATCCAGAATTCGGCGGCGTGTGTCTTGGTGTTGGAGTTTTCCGCGCGGAAGGTTGGGCCAAATGTATAGATTTTCTTAAATGCCATCGCGAATGTTTCGCCCTCAAGCTGGCCTGTTACGGCGAGGGAGGCGGGTTTCCCGAAAAAATCGTGAGCATAGTTAGGCTTTGAACCCAGAGGCAGCGTGGTAACGGTGAATGTGTCGCCAGCGCCCTCGGCGTCGTTTCCCGTAATGAGCGGCGTGTGTACATAGAGATAGCCGTTTCGTTCAAAGTAGGAATGGATTGCAAAGGATGCAAGGCTGCGAATCCTGAATACCGCCTGAAACAACCGTGTGCGCGGACGCAGGTATGCGATCTCTCGCATAAACTCCAGAGAGTGCCGTTTGGGCTGAAGAGGGTATTCTTCGGGGCAGTCTCCAAGCAGCGTGACACGTCCGGCTTTAAGCTCAAAACCATCAGATTTGCCTGGGGACGGGGTCAGCCGCCCTTCCACACCTATGGCCGAACCCACCCGATAAGCGCTTATTGAAGCAAAATCCGGTATCGCCGCATCGTAGACCACCTGGAGTGAAGCGAAACAGGTGCCGTCGAAAAAGTCAATAAAACCAAAACTTTTTTGTTTCCTGTGATTTCTTATCCAACCCTTGAGGGCAACTTTCTGATCAATGTAGTTTTCCGGTACAGCCAGCAGGTCGCGAAGATCGACATATGTCATAAATATCATCCTTATTATATATTGAAGCAGGAAAACTGCCTTACTGTTTTCATTTTGATTATAACATATTTTCGGGATAAAATTCCAAAAGCATAAAATCAATTTCCAGAATAACGGAACAAACAGTATAGATCAACCGTCTAATTTAATAGTTTGTTCTCTTGACATTATAGGGAACATCCACATACAATTCAACATGTATGAACAAACGTTCTGATTGGTATAATTGACCATATGAATGTGCTTGAAAACAGATGGCGAAAGATTATAAAATAGAACGAAGTTAAATCGGATCAAAAGTATTTTGATATAGATTTTAAAGTTCAGGAGAGGGATCATGGCAGGGAAGAAAGAAAAAAGAGGAAGAAACAACAGACTTAAGATCACTTTGATCGCTTTAATCGGGGTGCTTGTTGTCGCGCTGGCCTTATGCATCGTTTTTTTGACGGTCAATGCGAAGGTAGATGACCGCATCATGCAAAATGAAGTTGCTTTAGCGGGCGTAACAGTTAACGGAGTCGATATTTCCGGCATGGATAAGGACGAGGCGCTAAAAGCCACCGAAAGTATTCCAAACGACCTGCTCTCCAAGGTGAACATCACGTTTACCGTGGAGGATGAGACGTATAATTATACAGCGGATCAACTGGGGATTACCACGGATTATGACGATGTGATCAGTCAGGCTTTGGCCTATGGGAATGACGGCACGATTGAGGAGAGAAAGCAGGCTATTGAAAAAGCCAAAAATGAGGGGATTCCATTCACAGTCAGCATCAAGCCTGACAAGGAGAGCATTGAATCGGCGCTGCTTCCTCTTAAGAGTACCTTAGACAAGCCGGCGGTTGACGCGACCTGCGTATTTACGCCATGGGGCCATCTGACGGACGGGTCTGCCTATGAACAGGACAAGCAGGCAATGGTTGAAGCGGCTGCAAACAACAAAAAGTGGTCCAGACCCGAATTGGTACGCCTTTCCGATAGCGAAATGCCCAATAAGTATCGTTATAAGTATTGGAAAAATGATAAGTACATTGCGAACTACAAACCGGACGATGCGAGTATATCCCGCTTTGTCTATAAAGACGGTGAAAATGGGCGATCCGTTGATATTGATGCGCTTGTGGACAGCATCATGAGCCAAATCGGCAGCGGCGAATATTCCACAATCGCGGCCAAAGTGGAGGCTGTCGAACCCACGGCGACCGTGGATGACATAAAAAAAACCACTCAGCTTGTAGCTTCATGGACCTCCAGCTATTCCAACCACGCAGGATATAACCGTAACTGGAACGTGGCTAAGATGTCCGGTATTATTAATGGCGTGGTCATACAACCGGGTGAGGAATGGTCGATCAACAAGGAAGCGGGTAACCGGACGACTGCGGCCGGTTGGAAGGATGCGGCCGGTATTGTGGGCGGCGGGTTTGTGGATCAGCCGGGCGGGGGCGTTTGCCAGATCTCCAGTACAACGTATAATGCGGCGATCCGGTCGGCGCTCGATATTGCGGATTCGTCTCATCACTCGATTCCATCAGATTATATTCCGTTCGGCTTGGACGCGACGATCAGCTCAGGCGCGCCCGACTTAAAACTCAAGAATCCATATAATACGCCGGTGTACATCGTTTCGTATGTGGACCCCAAGGCAAAAACAGCGACTGTTGAGATTTACGGACAGCCGGTGGTGGATGAAAAATACGGCGATGTCATATTGGATTTTTCTTTTAAAGACGGCGGTACATTTGGTAAACCGGGAATGACATACATCTACAATCAGAAGGAAGCGCCGGACGGTCATGTGCTGTCGGCCGGCGAGTCATATGTTTACGCAAAACCGCGCGTTGGCCGCAAGGTTCAGACGTTTATCCATTATTTATCGCTGGAGGGAAAAGAGCTGGCGGTGGATGACTTCCATAGCTATACATGGAACCCACAGAATGGAAAGACTTACGTGTATGGATCGGAACTTGCTCCAACACCCACACCAAAGCCATCGGCGACGGCCACACCAAAGCCATCGTCCACACAGAAGCCAGCGCCGACGCCATCGGCAACTCAGAAGCCAACGCCGCCGCCATCGGCAACTCAGAAGCCAACGCCGACACCAAAGCCACCGACATCAACTTCGCCGGAGGAATCATAACGGCATCATTAACGCCATCATAGGAATGGGAGCCTGAACTCGAGGAAGGATTATGCTGGAGAAACTGCTTCGGCAGATAAAAAATATCATATCGCTGGCAGAGAGAAAATGGAAAGAAATTTCCAGATCGCTCGCTAAAAGGAAGGTAAAGCCAAGGTTTATCGTCATTTGCTCAGCTTTTGGCTTGGTATGTGTCGCGCTGATTGTCTTGTCGGTTACGGTGTTAGGCAAAGGCCCGGATAAAACGACTCTTGCCCAGGCGGGGCCGATGCCGACGGCTGCGGTGTTTTCGACGGGTATGCCGACGTCGGTACCCTCGTCTGTGCCAACAACCAAGCCGGATGATTCTGCGCCTGCGTCATCGGCACAACCCACAGCTTCGCCAGCCCCGACCCAGCTTAAGGAAGGCATGAAGTCGGACGAAGTGGAGAAGATTCAGCAGCGGCTGATGGATCTCGATTATATGGACGACGATATGCCGACGGATTATTTCGGCCCAGCCACAAAAACCGCGCTGGAGCTGTTTCAGAGAAAACATGGGCTGCAGATAGACGGGATATACGGCGGAGAAACAGAGAAGCTGTTGTTTTCTGATGATGCGAAAAAGTATACCGTATCCAAAGGCATTTCCGGAACGGATGTTTTGGAGATAGAGGAACGGCTGAAAGAATTGGACTACCTGAAAAAGGCGTCGGATCATTTTGGCGACGAGACCGAGGCAGCTGTAAAAGAATTTCAATCCCGAAACGGGCTGACTATAGACGGAAGTGTCGGCGCCAAGACAAAGGACATACTTTTTTCAAATGATGCGAAAGCGTTTTATTATTCGGTGGGAACTTCTGGCGATGAAGTTTTGAAGCTGCAAAAGAGACTGTTTGAGTTGGGGTATCTAACAACTCAGCCAGATGGGAAATATGGGCAGGATACTGAAAACGCCATCAAACGATTCCAGCAGACGAGCGGGTTTATCGATGATGGATACGCCGGTCCTGAAACCAGAACGCTGCTTTTTTCCAGCAAAGCCGAGAGCAATGCGTTGATGATCGGTGACAGTGGAAGCGATGTTGAAAATGTACAGGAAAGGCTCATTGCACTGAAGTATCTCAAGGATAAAGCGGACGGTTACTTTGGGGCTAATACCGAGGCAGCGGTCAAGGCGTTTCAGAAGAACAACAAACTGTCGGCTGACGGCAAGGTGGGTTCGCATACGCTGAAAGTCCTGTTATCCGATTCAGCGAAAAAGGCATCGGCTTCAAGCGGCGGTAGTTCATCGGGCGGCAGTTCATCGGGCGGCAGTTCATCGTCAGGCGGCTCAGCTCGTGAAAAGTCGGTAAATGCGCTCATTAAGGTGGCCAAGTCGAAAATGGGTGCTAAATATGTACGTGGAGCCAAGGGACCCAATTCGTTTGATTGCTCCGGCTTCGTGTATTGGTGCTTAAAGCAGATCGGCGTCAAGCAGGGGTATATGACATCCGCCGGTTGGGCGGCTACCACGAAATATCCTATTGTGGACAGCATGAGCAAGCTTAAGGCGGGTGATATCATTTCGTTTAAGGGCCATGTCGGTATTGCGCTTGGCGGCGGTAAGATGATCGACTGCGCGCCCAGCGGCAACGGCGTACGTATTGGGAATTTGAGCCATCCATATTGGAAAAAGAACTTTATCCGCGCTTACAGGGTGCTGTAATCTTCTGTCAAACAGAAAGACGCCATTTGTCTGTGCTTCAGATAAGTGGCGTTTTTTTGTTTAGGAAGATTACGACAACTAAGAATACCGGCAAACCTATACGCCGTTATACTGACGAGGAAGCGTCTTGTTGTGGTGCCGGAGAGCACCAACTGAACAGTGAAGAACACCAGAAAGCTAATGATATGATTAAACGTTGCGTTTATTGAACAGCATGTATTTATAAACAGACGATTCGGATTTATATTTCCCTAACTGAATAAATTAAAATTAATTTTACTTTAAACTTTCCCCTTTTCATACGATAAGTTTTATATAGATAAAAGGTGCTTTACCCATAGAAAAATTGTAAGGATGAATAACAAAATTGACGAAACAAAGAACATCGGTTTGGCTGTTTATTATTTCTTTAGTTGTTTTGATTGTTTGCTTTATTGGATTATACGTTTACTGCATTGATCAATCTGCGAAGCTGCACACTTATAGCTTCACAAAAGAAAACCTGGAGAATCCACAAGAGGATCTATCGATTTCGGTAACAGTTTCAAAACAATGGGACGACGAGACACTGCATCCGGATATCCCCGTTGGAGCTCAGTATGACGGTGTTTTTAAGAACAACTCGGAATTCACTTTTAAGGATTGGTCAGCAAAACTGGTATTCTCTGAAAATTTGCTGATAGAGCAAACATCATTCTCAGGCTTTGATTTTAATAGCGTCTGGACGATGGACGGTGATTCAAAATATCCATATCCTGAACTACAACAGGTTGCCATGACGGCGCCCGTGGAGAATACTTCTGATTTTGCTGGAGGTAATGGATTGCCTTATAATCCCTATAAAATTGAAACAGCAGCACAGCTTAATAATGTCAGATACTTTGCCTGGGACTGGTTTAAACTGCAAAATGATATCGACTTAACGGAAGCAACACGTAGCGGTGGAGACTTTTACAATGATGGAACAGGCTGGAGGCCCATTGGAGAGAAGGATTATTATTTTAACGGTGTGTTTGAGGGCAATTATCATTCAATTATTGGATTGTGGATGGATAATCCTGATGATGGAGGGTTATTTGCTTACTGCAGCGTCGCGTCAACGATAGAGAATTTAGGCGTTGCCAGAGCTGATATCAAATGTAATGACAGTGCTGGGATAATCGCTATATATAACGGGGGAGATATATTAAGGTGTTATACATCCGGAAAGATACTTGGTTCATATGCTGGCGGGCTTGTAAGAGAAAATAAAGGATTAATATCGGATTGTTACACAACGGCTTCTGTCAGCGGTTCATACATCGGAGGATTAGTTGATATCAGTTCCGGTATCATTGAGCGGTGTTACGATGCAGGTAGTGTTGAGGACGGATATGATATTGCACGGAGTGCATCTCTTGGAGAAGGCTGCTATCACTGGAAAAATGACAAAGCGGCGTCAGGTAGCGAGACTTCTGATCCGGGTATTGAGTTGACCGAAGAGGAGTTTACTCAGCAGGATTCGTTTGAATATTTCAATTTTGATTCTGTTTGGACAATGGAAGGAGATGCGGAATACCCTTATCCGGAATTGGCCGGGTTAAAACATATCGAAATGCCGGACAATACCGCTGAGTTTGCAGGTGGTAACGGCCTGCCGTATGCACCTTATTTAATTTCAAATTCAACTCATTTAGATAACATGAGGAACTATAACGCAGCGGATTATAAATTGCTAACTGATATCGACCTAGATGGTTTAAATTGGGTACCTCTCAAGTTTTATGGAAATTTACAAGGTAATAATCATGTGGTCTCTAATGCCAATATAATTGCAGAAGATTGGAATGAAGGCTTTTTCAAGTCAGCAAGTCATTCAACAATAAGCAATTTGGGGATTGTAAATTTGAACATAATAAGCAAATATAATACCCCAAGTGGCTCAGCCAATAGATATGTTGGTTTATTTGCAGGCAAATTGAATTACAGCAGGATAACAAACTGTTATGCAACAGGGAGTATCAATTGTATTCGAGGGGATTGTATAGGCGGTTTTACAGGTTACAGTGATAGCAAAATAACGGATTGCTATGCAAATGCAGATATTGTTGGCGAGGACAAAGTAGGCGGTTTCATTGGCTATTTATCGGATTATATATCAAATGATATTTCTGAAGAATTTTCAGAAACTAATAATTGCTATTTCGTCGGGGAGGTAGATGCGAAAACGGATGTTGGCGGATTCGCCGGTTATGCAATAGGTAAAGTAAATGTTTCGGGTTGTTATACGGATGGAGAAATTAAAGGTAATGAAAATGTAGGCGGTTTTATTGGCAGTAATGGCTCAAACGGTACTGTAACTGATTGCTACTCTTTAGGCAATGCACATGGTAATCAGAACATAGGTGCGTTTGTTGGTAACTCGGATCAGGATTCCATATACGGAAATTGTTACTGGTATTCAAATACCGGGACCAATGCAATAGGTTCCGGAAGTACAGCCGATATCCCTAAGATCAATATTCCGGAAATAGATGAAGTGGATATCAATATTCCCGTTGCTTCATCTATACTCACTACAAACTTTGCCTTATATGGTGAGCCTGTCAGCATTGCGTTTATAAGTACTGAGAATACCGGCATGGCTAAAATAGATAATGAGAAATTAACAGGAGTAGCTCTCGGAAATACAGAAGTGAATTTGAGACTAACATTTTCAGGTAACCGCATTGTTGAATTGAACGGATATAAAACGAGCATAATAGGCACCCCACCAGTTATAGTGCCGGTAACTGGAGTGGTGCTTGCTAAAACTAAGATGTATATGCATCAATTCGATACGGTTACTTTGGATTCAACTATTTCACCCGGGGATGCATCGAACAAAAACCTGATCTGGGAATCAAGCAACGAAGTTATCGTATCTGTCAGTAACCTTGGCTTTATAACCGCAAATCAACCGGGATATGCGACAATAACTGTGACAACAGTGGATGGCGGATATACTGCAACATGTGATGTATCAGTCGATACCCCGACAGGCGTATTAATAACTGTTGCCAATTACTACTGTTTGCCGGGTGAATTTTGCTATTGTACAGCAGAAGTATTACCAACCACAGCGGCTAATAGAACAGTTCGTTGGTCAAGCAGCGATAAAAGCATAGCGATAGTTGGAGAAACGACGGGGATTGTCCATGCAATTGCACCTGGCACGGCAACTATTACAGCGACAAGTGAAGTGGGGGAATTTACTGATACAGGATATATATATGTTAAGCCTCGGCACGTTTCCAGTGTTGCTTTGAGCAGCAGTGAGAGAACTTTGGCCCAAAACGACAACATCGCGCTTTCCGCAACCGTATTGCCCAATAATGCGACCTACCCTGAGGTTACATGGTCGAGCGATAATGAATCTGTCGCGACAGTGGATCAAAATGGCCGGGTGACAGCTAAAAGCCCCGGTACGGCCACCATCACTGCCACGGCGGACGGCGTATCGGATACCTGTAAGGTCACCGTGGTGCCGGCAGGCATCCAGTCGTCCAAATACATCATCGACAAACCGGACGGTTTAATGAAAGGCGTCGCCGGAGGAACCACAGTGTCGGCGCTGAAATCTCATCTGGGCAACGATGGTGGCCTGATCAAGGTCTATAGCGCCGACGGACAGGAAATATCGGACGGCGTTGTGGGAACCGGCATGACCGTTCAATACAGCGTCAACGGTGTGTTAAAGGATTCGCTGGACATTGTCGTGACGGGCGACATCAGCGGCGATGGCAAAACCAGCGTGGCGGACTATACTCAATTACGTGTGGATATTCTCGGGTTGAAGCATTTGAGCGGCTTATATGCCGCTGCCGGCGACGTCAATAACGACGGAAAAAGAGACATATCGGATTATACGTTGATCAGACTGGACATTCTGGGCATTCGAACGATCATTAATATATGACAAAACCGTTCAGATGTTATAAAATCCTATTTGACGAGACTTTACGACTATAAATCTGACGGAAGGAAATCTCATGTCATACTGCGTGAATTGCGGCGTGGAGCTGGCGGACAGCGAGAAGCGCTGCCCTCTGTGCCAGACGGAAGTGAACAATCCCAAAGCGCCGTGGAAGGAACCGGCGCAGCGCCCGTACTCGCGCCATGTGGATACCATTATGAAGCGGATCGACCGGCGTTATTTCGCGACGCTGGCCGGGTTGCTGCTTATCATACCCTGCATTATTTCGGTGCTGCTGGACATCATTTCGGGCGGCGGGCTCACATGGGCGGCTTATGTGATCGGCGCGGTGGCGGTGATCTATGTGACGGTGCTGCTGCCGTTCTTTTTCAAGAAGTATCACGCCGTTATCTTTTTGGGGGCGGACTGTGCAGCGGCGCTGTTGTATCTGCTGTTTATAGAGACGGTGAACGGCGGTCACTGGTTTTTGGGCCTCGGTTTGCCGATGACCGTGGCCGCCAGCGCGTGCCTGTTGGTGCTGGCACTGCTGTTCACTAAGGCGCAGATGTCGGCGCTTGTCAAATCCGGTGCCGTCATGATCGCCACCGGTATGTTTGTGGTGTGCGCGGAGGTCATCATCAGCGTGTTTTCATATGGCGTAATCCGTTTTGCATGGTCGCTGTACGCGCTGATCCCGTGCGCTGTGGTGGGGGTGGCGTTGCTGGTGCTGGAACACCGCAAACACTTTAAAGAGAGTATAAG
>Ga0183096_1003158_pt1 | contig 10317 bp, 11 predicted proteins | sample Biomet5_FD_127791 | JGI IMG/M metagenome (GOLD analysis project Ga0183096, IMG submission 127791) | Microbial communities from bioreactor (seeded with sewage sludge) at LBNL, California, USA - Biofuel metagenome 5 (version 2) (version 3) | ecosystem: Engineered > Bioreactor > Anaerobic >...
TGTGGTAATATCAGTCATGGGAGATCTCCTTGAATTTTGCCTAGTAACTTAATTCTAAGGACTGGTCTCCCTTTTGTATAGGTGACTGCGTTTACACAAGATTATTTAAACACTCCTTTCATTTTGGATTTATATGTACAAATTTATGATGATATGTATAAAAAAGCGAGAGAATTGAATATGTAGAGCACGCCACAGGTTCATTTGATAGATTGGGGAAAAAGTAATCAAATAATGCCTTTTGATTTACATAATAATAACTATTTGATTAGCGTAGTTTGCTGAAGTATTCTATGAAATCATCATATGTAAAATCGTCTATTAAGTGTTTGACGGCCTTTTCATCATGGACTAGCTTTGATATACGTTCAAAAAAGACGCGGGCCATGCTCTTGTTGTTGCTTATACATATCAAAAAGACTAGTTGCACTGGTTTTGTATTCCAAACGATCGGTTTATTCAAGCAACATATCGAGATGAAATTAGGGCAACCATCAGTTTTTAACGGATGAGGTACGGCTATTTTGTTGTTGAAATCTGTAGGCTGAAGCGTTTCTCGTTCTAGCACTGCTGAAGTGAAACTGTTTGGTAGTTGTATATGGCTGTTTATCGCTGCTATCTGCTGATTAAGGATATCAGCTTTATCGCAAGCGGAGATACGTATGAATAGACGTCTGTCTATCAAGCTAGTTAACTGTTGTTTTACCATGAGGCCATTAAACAACTCCGCTATCGAAAGGATGTCCTGATTTGAAATCAAAGGTTCAACAGAAAGGCTTGGGATGGGAAAACTAAGCTGGCGCCCTGATGCATTGAGTACGACATCATATTTCATGATGTCTTTTTCATTATAATCCTTGTATTCCACTAGGCGAACCAAATTGGTGTACTCCGCAAAACTGTGCGTGAGTCTGAATGCTATGAACTTAAAGACGTTAGGAGTATTGTCGAGAAGAACAGCCACGTTATACTTGTAGTCACTTATCTTTTTTTGCTCCAGTGCCAGGGCCAGGTAAAGCGCGAAATACATCGTTTCTTCATCAGTTACAAACTTTCCGTATCTGTCGTGTACGAAAGCCAAACCATAAACAGCCAATTCGTTTGCGTAAGGGAATTCATCCTTGATATTCAGCAATGTGGATTTCGAAATCTGCATGTCATTCTTCAAACGCGTGAGGAAGGGAATAATATGAGAAAGCAAAGAATCCTTGATGAGCTTGTCATCATAGAAATCAATGCCCGACATAGAAGTGATTGAATGAATGAAAGAATCATAGAATCTTACGGCCTCTTTGGTGGCAGTGGCGGACTTGGCAAGGGACTGGAAATCAACTTTCTTTTTACCCATGATATGGATTGCGAAAAAAGCAAGTTCGTCATCGGACAAACTGATTCCAAAGGCATCATCTATGTATCTTCCTACAGACTTCGCGATGTGGTATTCGGAAGAATCAACTATCTCATTTAAGGACTGTTGCAGAGAAATAGGATTGTTGGTTTCAGCACGATTTACGGCAATCAGGATATGCATGGTGAGTGAAGTGACGGATTCATCTGTTAATGAGATGCCATTATCAAAACATGATTTCGATATCTCGTCATGAATACCGTTAAGCATCGAACTTTTATAAAGATGGGAAGTCGGAAGATACTGGTCATACATCACAAACGCCTGTTCTTTGACCAGACAATTCCTAATATCCGACTCTTCGCCAACAATAAGATACCCACAGCGGTGGTTGCAAACCAACTTGAGGTTATATCGTTCTAGAAGCTTGCTGAGTTCCTTGAGGAGCTTTCTCATACTGGAGGGAGAGACATATAGCTCATCAGCAAGTTCATAGATTGAAACATAGTCCTTCTTGATTGTGAGACGTGACAAAAGATAGATTATACGGTTATTGGGGCTTGCTTCGGCGCCTTCGGTGGATTGACCGAGGGCAGATAAGTATTTATCAAACGCCGTCTGGTCAACGATCTTAAGCGTGATGCCTTGACCTGTACGGATATCGATTGTGGCACCGTGCTTTCTTATTTCGCCATCAAGCATGTTAATATACTTAAGCACTGTTTTTGTACTTATGTTGAATTCAAACGAAAGAGTCGAACTTGTTAGTGGGGAGTTTGTTGATAGCAATCTGTTGATGATTGCTTTCTTCTTATCGTCATACATAGTCGTATTATACATACATTTGGTCAAATCAAGATTGACCATATTTTCTTTATCGATATGGAAGAAGAGGGATGCGCATGTGTTCTTCATCGATGCAGAATAAATTCACTGATACGGTTGTACCAAATGTGATAAAAATTCGTTAGTGACAGGAGAGAACAATGGGAAAAATACTAGATGAAGAACTAATAAAAGTTGGCGTCGAGGCCAACGATAATAAAGGAATCATCAGCTATGGCGCAAATTTGTTACATGAAAATGGATACGTGAATGATGGTTATCTGGATGCGGTTCTCAAACGGGAGGAAGAATTCCCTACAGGCCTTCTTGGGAAAGGAATGGGCATAGCGATACCACACACTAACGCTGAATACACGATAAAACCGGCTTTATGCATCATGATTCCGAAAGAAAAGGTTGTCTTCCACCGCATGGATATCAAGGAAGACCTGATTGATGTCCAGGTAGTGATGATGATAGCCGTTAAGAACGGTAACATGGAATTGGAGCTGCTAAAAAAAGTAGCACAACTCCTTGGAGATGCAAAGTCGCTTACAGAATTAAAAAACGCCAAGGATAGGGCGGCAGTCGTGAAGGCTCTTTCGCCGATATTCGAGGCGTGAAAGAAAGGAGAGGAAGAATGAGAGTCTTGTCGGTATGCGGATCTGGGACGGTCAGCTCGTCGATGCTGTCTCAGAAACTGGAGGATATCGCACGAGACAATGGTTTCAACATTGAAACCGTTGAGGTGAGTGCGAACCAGGTGCCACAGTCTTTGGCTAGCGGACATTTCGATTGCATATGCTATGCCAGCCCAATTCATGGGTCATATGACATTCCGGTAATAAACGGCATCGGGTTGCTCACTGGTATTGGCGAAGAAGAAGTGATTGCGCAGATATTGAGTATTGCAAAGGGGTTAAGGAAATAAAGGAGGATTAATATGAAGACGCTTAAGCTTATTTTCGATACGTTCGGCTCCACGGTCTTCGTGCCGGTGATGTTGTATATCATTGCTCTGTTCATGAAAGTTCCTTCGAAGAAAGCCTTTTCCTCGGCGTTGATGGCCGGTGTGGGCCTTACCGGTTTCACCATCATCACCAATGGGTATTCTGCTGTTATGGCACCGCTTGTGAGCAAGCTTGTTAACAGTGTCGGACTGAATCGACCTGTCATGGACATGGGGTGGCAGTCAACGGCCACGACAGCTTATTCGACGGAAGTTGGAATGCTGTTTATCGGTGTCGGTCTTTTATTCCAACTCATTCTATTCCTCGTCGGGTGGACAGATATATTCATGCCTTCTGACCTGTGGAACAACTACTCTTTCATTATTTGGGGTTCCTTGCTGTATGTTGCTACCGGAAACATGTACTTGGCTTTTGGGTTGATGCTTCTTCAGAATCTTTATGTACTTCTGTTCGCACAAGTCATACAGAAGCGGTGGTCAACATATTTTGGATATCCCGGTTGCGCGATGACCGCGCCTCATCATATGGCAAATGTGCCGATTGCCATCGCATTGGATTTACTCCTGAACTTGTTGGGGGCTGATAAGGTAAACATTCGACCTGAGACGATTCAGAAAAAATTGGGTGTCTTCGGTGAACCGATGTATATTGGTTTCTTCGTCGGCCTGTTATTTGGAGTCATCGGCAACTGCAAAGATCTTGGATCTTTGAGCTCATGGGGAAATATCGCTTCGATAGCCATCATGACATCCGCCGTTATGACAATCTTCCCGAAAGTGGCAAGCATCTTCGCTGGCGCATTCACTAACTTAACCGAAGCGTCGAAAAAGGTCGTTAAGGGAAAGACCAGCAATCGTACTTGGTATCTGGCCGTCAATGATGCCCTTGGCTATGGAGATCCTGCTGCGCTAACTTCTGGCTTGCTGATGATTCCGATGGCATTGATCTTGTCGTTTATTGTCCCTGGCAACCTGGTCGTCCCGATGATGGGCTTGCTAAGCTTCCCGTATCTATGTGAGGTCCATGTCTGCATTAACAACGGGAACATCTTCAAGACGGTGATCTCGATGTCAATCATGTATGCGGTGATGCTACTGATTGCTTCGGCTAATGCTCCGCTATATACGCAGGTTGCTGTTGCTGCAGGGATAAAGATCCCTGAGTCGGCAGTCATGGTGACCGGCTTCATCGGCGCCACTATCCTGCTCTATGTCCTTTTCAAGATATTCATGACCAAGAATCCCATCTGGATTGGCTTGTCCGTTGTTTTATACTTCGTCCTCTACTTCTGGTATAAGAAGAACAAGACCAAGGTCGATGACTTCCTGGAAAAGAATGCCAACTCTTATAAGGAAAGAATTGCTGCCAAAGAAGAAAAGAGTGTTGCCTGACGTGAGCTGGCTGATCAGTGCGAATCTCTTGTATCTGAATTGAATGGCTGCTCATGAGGCTGGCTATCTTGGCGCAATTGTCGTTCAATGATGGTCAGCCTCATTCCATCATACTAAGGGAGGAAGTGTGGATTATGAAAATTGTCGTGATAGGTGATCGCCCGATTCCTGCTGACGCACTTGCGGAAGCCGTAAATTCGTTGGATACGAATGAAGAAAAGAAAATAATTAAGCTTACTTGGGGCAGTTCGGAGCGTGCTAAGTTACAGGCCCAACAGTTGAATGTTGAAAAAAACGGTCCCGAAGCTGAGCCAATCGCCGAAGGCTTGAAAGAAGAGATTGAGGACGCTGACGTAGTAATTTCGCATCTAGCCGTAATCCCAGCCGAAATCATTAATAGGGCCAAGAAATTGAAACTAATCGGTACATGCCGCGGCGGCGTTGAGCAGATTGATGTCGCAGCTGCTACGGCAAAAAGAATTCCTGTGATACATGTGATTAGAAATGCTGAAGCAGTGTCTGAATTTACCATAGGACTAATGATATGTGAGTCCCGTAATATCGCAAGGGCGCATATGTCCATCGCATCTGGAGGTTGGACGAAAGACTTTGCAAATAGCAAGTATGTAATGACCATTCGGAACCAGACACTCGGCATTGTGGGGCTAGGACATATCGGCCGTTTGACGGCAACAAAAGCAAGGGCTTTGGGCATGAAGGTCATTGGATATGATCCTTATGTGACACAGGGTTTCTTAAGGGATGAGGGCCTGGATATAGAGAAGCATGAGGTTGACGACGTTTTCAAGATGTCCGACTTCGTCTCATTACATCTAAAGGCAACCAAGGAAACGGAAGGAATGGTTGATGGAAGGCTTATCGGGCTCATGAAACCGACAGCGTACCTCATCAACACATCACGTGCTTCCGTCGTCAATAAAGAAGCTCTTTATTCAGCCCTAAAGGGCCATCATATCGGAGGGGCAGCGCTTGATGTCTACTGGGATGAGCCTCTGCCATCCGATGATCCGCTACGTACTCTCGATGATGTGACGTTGACTTCCCATCTAGCTGGGACATCAGTGGATTCAATTCCGCATTCGCCATATCTGTTGGTGGATACGATTAACGATTTTTGGCGACGTGGAAAAAGCAGCATGCAGGTAAACCATTTCTAAGGAGATAAAACCATGTTAATGGAAAAAGAACGTATCGATATCGTTGAATATGGAAAAAGTCTCATAACAAAAGGATTGACCAAAGGAACCGGCGGGAACCTAAGCATCTATGATGCTAATACAGGAATGATGGCTATAAGCCCTTCCGGGATTGACTATTTTAGCACAAAGCCGGAAGATGTCGTGATCATGCGTCTTGATGGAACGGTAGTTGAGGGGGAAAGAAAGCCGTCGACGGAATATCATCTACATAGTTTGGTTTATAAAAATAGGACTGATGTCACGTCAGTGATACACACACATTCTACTTATTCGACGATAATGTCTATGATGCATATGGATTTGCCTGCTGTGCATTACATGCTTGCCATAACGGGCAGCGATGTTGTCAAATGCGCCGAGTACGCCACATTTGGGACAGAAGAGTTGGCACTGAAAGCAGTCAAGGCGATGGGGACGTCTAAAGCATGTTTCCTGGCGAATCACGGGTTATTGGTGTGTGGTCAGAGTATCAAACGCACCTTATCCGTAGCTGAGAATGTAGAGTGGATTGCTGAGATGTATATCAAGGCCTGCGCCGTTGGCAAACCAATCATTCTCACCAAGGAACAGATGGCGGAAGTCAGAGTCGGTTTTACATCTTATGGGCAGCATAAAAAGTAAAATGTATTAAAAAGGGGGCACTCTCATGGGAACCATAAAACTTGGCGCCGATCGCGTTTTCATAGGGATGGATGCGCTAGATGGTTTGAATATGATGGCCAACAAGCGCGTCGCAATCATTGAAAGCGGAAGCATCAACGCCAAGTTAGGCTATCGTAAGCAAGTGGTAGATAAACTTGCTTCGATTGGTGCGACATGCATTGTATATGATGATGTCGAACCAGAGCCTTGCTTCGAGACAATCAACGAAGGAAAAAGGGTGGTCGATGATTTCCAGCCTGATTGGATAATCGGCTTTGGCGGTGGCAGTGCGCTGGATGCCGCAAAAGCCATATGGGTTTTCTATGAGAATGACATCGCCTCGTTTGCTGATCTATTGGCAAATGGCGGTATCAGGACCCTGCGCTCTAAAGCAAGGTTGGCGTGTATCCCTACCAGCAGTGGCACAGGCAGTGAAGTGACAAAGGCAGCGATCATCAAAGATAACGCCACCCACAGGAAATACCCAATTGCTGATATGCAATGGCGACTGATTCCAGATTGCGCTATCCTGTTCCCCCCTTTTACCTATTCCATGCCTGCCTCACTGACCGCAGCATGTGGCATGGATGCAATGACGCATGCTATCGAGGCATATACATCGATACGTGCTAATAATTTTTCTGATGCCATGGCCTGTGGCGCGTTCAGACTAATTGCCGGCAATCTGAAGGTGGCCTTTAGTCACCCTCAAGATGCGTGTGCCAGACAGAACATGCTCGAAGGATCTTGCATGGCGGGGATAGCCTTCACAAATAGCAGCCTTGGAATCGCACATGCCATATCACATGCTATCGGAGGGTATACGGGTTTAGCACATGGCCTCGTGAATGCAATCATCCTTCCTTATGTCATTGAGTATAATTCTCAATCGGAGGAAACCCAAAATCGCTATATTCAACTTGCCTCAATGATCGGCGAGTCGAATCTAGGAGAATACGTTGGGATTATGAATGATGATTTATGTATCCCAAGATGCATATGTGAGGCATTAGGCGACGGCAATATTCTCCATGAAAAACTCGATGCAATCGTCGAGAATGCGCTGGCTGATGTAAATCTGAAAGGAAATGCAGTATCTGCCAACGGCAATCAGATGAGAGAACTTATCATTCGTGCATGCGACGGTGAATGACGATGGCAATTGAAAAATATAATTATATAGTCTGGGGAATCTGCGTCATCGCTGTCGCCGTGTCGGTTATAAACATATATGCTGGCATTGGTATCCTGTTGATCATCGGGCTCCCTCTCGCCTTGTTCTATCGAAGATTGATTGCCAAGCATAAAGAGCGATTGCAGAATGAAGGTGTCAAAGGACTGATACGATGTGAGTGTTTTGATTGTGATGACGGATTATTTGAGAAGAATACTGGCTATACCGTATTTGTGTACGATGATGCCCTCAGATTTAAAGAGGACTCGAGTATCAAGGAGAGGCGGATCAATAAAAGCGAAGTGTCCGAGCTAGGGGTGTATAGCCTTGACGATGTAAGAGGAATGGATATACAAAAAGCCGGAAAGCTTAGGAAGACCATTGACGCAACAGATCGGCAGAACCGAAAGAGCATTCAAAACAGCAAGAGAAATGATGCCAAGTATCTGATCATGAAAAAGGGATCCAACATATATAGTTTCTTTATCACGGCGCAGAATCAGCGACTGGATAAGGTGTTCTTCGAGTCAGAAGAAGCGAGTATATCTGGTTTCATGCGATGAATAGGACTACAAAACGGTAATGTGACTAACAGAAGAAGATGCCAGCAAAGAAGACGGAATGGACATGTATAAACTGGTATAGGTGCCGAACAAATCATTCGTTGTTAATGATTGTGCGAAGACCGTTTATCTGATATGTATACAGCATTCCATTGTAACAGGTGTCGATGTACTCGAAAGGCACATCGACGCCATCAATCGTGGCATACGTGATATGCCGGCAGCTGAGGATGGGCTCATCGGTGAGCCGCAGCTGCTTTTTTTGTTCAGGGCTGGCCTTGATGGCATTGAACTCATAGCGTGTCGCCGCACCCATCCTGATACCAATGGTTCTAATGTAGGCATAGAAGGATCCGGTCAAGCTGTTGACATCAATGGCTGGGATGACCTTGGCCGATATGTAGGTGTAGCTGATGGCGATCGGCTTGCCATCGCCCGTGCGAAGCCTGATGAAGTAATGGGTGATGTCGTTGTCCCCCAGGTCCAGCTTGGCGGCGACGCTGCGGTTGTCACGTCCGTGGATGATCTTATAGTCGAGCAGCTGGGAACCGGCCTTCATGCCGATGCGACGCATATCCTCAGTAAAACTGGTCCCTGACTCCAGAGGTTTAGTGACATGGTGATTGGTCACGAAGCTGCCTTTGCCGGGGGTCCGGACGATGAAGCCGTCGTTGACGAGGTTGAGAAGGGCTTTGCTGATGGTCATGCGGGAGAAGCCGAACTTGGCGCACAGCTGCTCCTCGGTCATGATCTGGTCGTTGATTTTCAGGTGGCCGGAGAGGATCTCATTTTTAAGATAGTCCTCGACCTGGCGGTATTTCATGTTGTCCGCTGTCATAGGAAAATTGACCTTTCATTTGTCTATCAATGACTATACATACTTAGAATACCATATATCGTTGGAAATAGAAGGCGATTTCGCCGATTTGCGCAATCATTATGACAGCAATGACTATGTAAATCAATAAAATGTCTATCATTAAATAAATAATGTATAGACAAATGGCGAAAACGGATATATCATATGAGCAACCAAGGGTGATAACCATGAACCAGATCATCGTCGCCACGCATGCGCAGCTAGCCGAAGGGTTCGACAAGGCGGTCCGCTTCTTCAAGAGCGATGCCGACAACATCACTTTCATCAACGCCTATGTCCAGGACAACGAATTCGAACGGCATCTGCGTGACGAGCTGGCCCGCTGGACGGGTCGCAACATCATCGTGCTGACCGACATCCCCGGCGGCAGCGTCAACCAGGTCGCCGCCAAACTGCTGGCCGAGTACGGTTTCCATCTGGTGACGGGCGTGAACCTGCCGCTGGTCCTGGAGATGGTCATGGCGGCCGATGACCTTGACGATGCGCGCATCGACGAGATCCTCCAGCAGGCCCAAGGACAGATCATATATATGAACAGGATGCTTGAAAAGGGATCTGACACCGACTGAAAGGCCGGTGGGCGATATAGAAAGGAGGGTGCAGCATGATCGTGATGATACGTGCCGATGACCGTCTGATGCATGGCATGGTCGCCGTCTCCTGGACCTCGGCCCTGAAGCCGGACCGCATCATGGTCGTCAACGACGAGGTGGCCAACGACCAGTTCAAATCGATGACGATGAAGCTGGCCAAGCCGGCCGGCGTAGAATTCTCGATAAAGACCAAGGAAGCGGCCATCCCGCTGCTGAAGGACAAGTACGCCAAGATCAACGTCTTCGTCGTCACCGCCAGCGTGGCCGACGCCCTGTACGTCTATGAGAACGTGCCGGGTGTGACCAAGGTCAACATCGGCACGGCTGGCGTCAGCAAGAAGCCGGGTGACGACTACCGGCCGACGCTGCCCAACGTCTTCATGACGCCGCATGAGTTCGAATGCGCCAGGAAGATGCACGACGCCGGCTGCGAGGTCTGGGTCCAGATCACGCCATCACAGGAGCGATTGGACTTCAATGGCATCAGCAAGTCGTTTATGAAGTAGGCAATCAAGAAAAGGAAAGGATAAAAAAATGGTTTTCAAGGCATTCATCGTAGCCCTCGTGGCGACGCTCGTCTTCCTCGAAGGGCGCATCGGCGGCCAGCATATGCTGGACCGTCCTATCATCATCAGCCCGCTTGTGGGTCTCATCATGGGTGATTTCAAGACCGGCCTGATCATCGGCGGCCGCCTCCAGATGGGCTGGAG
>Ga0183096_1003161_pt1 | contig 10300 bp, 9 predicted proteins | sample Biomet5_FD_127791 | JGI IMG/M metagenome (GOLD analysis project Ga0183096, IMG submission 127791) | Microbial communities from bioreactor (seeded with sewage sludge) at LBNL, California, USA - Biofuel metagenome 5 (version 2) (version 3) | ecosystem: Engineered > Bioreactor > Anaerobic >...
CCTGTCCGTATTCAAATCCCCCATGCCCAAGAAGGATCCCTCCGAGTAGCTGCCCCCTTCAATCACTTCTTCTCTCTTTTCCTCTGGTCAACCAGTGAACTGTAACAAAAAAAAGATACGTAGAGGGAAACCGTGCTTGTCAGCACAGGAGCGTTACGCTAAGATTGGGTCATGTTGCAGTCCCAAAGGTTTCTTGCCTTTTCCAGCCGGATCCATACATTCCTCTTGCTGCTTCTCTGTTTTCTCCTGCTTGCGTATCTTGGAGGCAGTTATGCGAAAGTATCGGACGATTTTGTCCATTTGCTGTTCCTCTTGGAACAGATTGTATGTTGGACGTCATATCTCTTCTCCGTATGGCTCGTCTGCCTCTGCTTCATCTCATGGTTCGACAACAAGATATGTCCGGTGAAATTCTTCGTTCTGACATTGCTTCGCACCATATCCGCTTTTCTCATCTCTTTCCTGTTCGCCGTCGTGGAGCATCTGGTGAATGAGGGGCTGACCATTGGTCTCAAAGGAGGAGTGTGATGGGGATTTCTGCCGTTCGTGGCGCCATTCAGGTAAAGGAGGACGATCCGAAAGCGATCTCCTTGGCTGTCGTGAAGATGTTCGAGGCGCTCTTGGACAAGAACGCCCTGAAGGAAGATGACATAGCATGTATCCTGTTCACCCAGACGGGAGACCTGCGAAGCAAGAATCCGGCCGCAAGTCTCAGACAGGGAGGCTATGCCGCAAATGTCCCGCTGTTCTGCATGGCGGAAGCGGAAGTGGATGGCATGATGAGCCGTGTCATCAGGGTGTTGCTGCTGCTCAAGGAAACGAAAACGAATCTTCTTCCCGTCTATCTGGACGGTGCGGAAAAACTTCGTCCCGACCTGAAAAAATGAAGAAGGCACCACGTGGGTGCCTTCCTGAGAGCCGACGATCGGACTCGAACCGATGACCTTCTGATTACAGGTCAGATGCTCTACCAACTGAGCTATGTCGGCAATCGTTGCTGTGCAAAGAACTTAAGAACCAAGAATCAAAATGCCTCAGTAGTGTACAAAAAAAGAGATACCTTGTCAAACCCAAAATCTGAAAAGAAAGGCTTGACGAACAGTGAGGAAATGGGGTAAGTTCATTTTGTCTTAGATGTACGGAGAGATTCCCGAGTGGTCAAAGGGGACAGACTGTAAATCTGCTGCTTTTAGCTTCGAAGGTTCGAATCCTTCTCTCTCCATAAAGCTTCTTCCAAGTGAAGGAGCTTTTTTTATGGGCGGACAAGATGGAGAATTTCTTAGATCGCGGACTTCGTTTTTCCTGTACCGGCTGCAGGCGATGCTGCGGGGAAGAACCGGGATATGTATTTCTCTCAAAGGAAGACATCAGCCGTTTGGCCAAATTCCTTTCCATGGGCGAAAAGGAATTCATGGAAACCTACTGTCGCTATGACGCCGAATCTTATTTTGCGATTTCCTTGTTGGAAAAAGAGAATTATGATTGTATATTCCTAACAGAGGGAGGGTGTTCCGTCTACGAAGAACGTCCTCTGCAATGCCGGACCTACCCTTTTTGGCGTCATGTCGTCTCTTGTGAACGGAACTGGATGGACGAAGGGAAACAGTGTCCAGGAATCGGACAGGGCAAGTTGCACGGGAAAGAGGAGATCGAGCTGGCATTGAAGGCGATGGACGGGAGGAAAGTAGTCACGGCGATGGGGGAAGATGGCACAGTTCTCTGACGACACCATACAGAAGATCAAGGACAGGTTGCTGGTAAGCGAAGTGATGAGCCAGTATGCAACCGTTGTGCGCAGAGGAAACGATTTTTGGTGCAACTGCCCTATCCATGGAGAGAAGACTCCATCCCTCATCATACATGACGACAAGGGGACCTGGCACTGCTTTGGCTGCGGCAAAGGCGGCACCATCTTCAACATCGTGCAGGAGATGGAGAAATGCACGTTCCCCGAAGCGGTTCGGATTCTGGCGAAAAAGGCCGGTGTCGAGCTTGAGGAAATGACGCCCGAGCAACGTGTCGCCAATGACAAGAAAGAAACCCTTTACGATCTTTACGAACGCATCGCGGGCACCTTCCATTATCTGCTTCTGAAGGACTCGAAAGGGGAACATGCCAGGAACTATCTCTTGGAAAGGAAAGTGAAGCCGGAGATGTGGGACCGGTTCAACCTTGGCTACGCCCCGGACGAAGGGGATTTCCTCTATGGCTTCCTCAAAAAGAAATCGTACAGCGACGACCTGCTCCGCTCTTCAGGACTTTTCTCCAAGGACAAGTTTCCTTATTCGTTGTTCCGCAACCGCCTGATGTTCCCTGTCAGGTCCTGGCAAGGAAAAGTCGTCGCCTTCAGCGGCCGTGACCTCGGAGGGGAGAGCAAGGCGAAATACATCAACACTCCGGAAATCGCCATCTACAGCAAGAAGCACAATCTCTTCGGACTCTATGAGTCACTGGACACGCTGAAGCATACCGAAGGCGGAGGGGAGGCTATCATCTGCGAGGGCAATTTCGATGTTGTTGCGCTGCACCAGAGCGGGCTTACCTGCGCCATGGCGCCTCTTGGGACGGCGTTCACCATCGAGCAGGCGAAGCTCCTGAAAAGGTACTGCGGAAAACTCACCATGCTGTTTGACAGCGATGATGCGGGACAAAAGGCGACGGGAAGGGCTCTTGTTCTGGCTCAGAGCGCAGGCATGGACAATGAGGTCGCAAAACTGACCTTGGGAAAAGACGCTTCTGAAGTGGTGCAGAAATGGGGTGAATCCTCATTGCAAAAAGAGATGGAACAACGAAAAACAGGTTTTTCCTATCTTGTGCAGAATGCACTAAATCATTATGATATAAATTCGTCCAATGGGAAATTCGGTGTTTTTGAGGAATTAAAACCCTATTTGGATGCTACGACGTCGAATATCGTCCGTAGTGACCTGATGAAATCTCTTTCGGAGGTGCTTGGAGTAACGCAGACGGCCATCCAGGATGATTACCAGCAAGGGCGGCATGAGGTTCCAAAGCGGACCGTTGCCAGGCAAGAGGGAATACCCAAAATCAGGCCTCTTGTATCATTCTCCCTGAATATCGATCTCCGGACAATGCTGTATGTGGTGAACAATCGTTCTTTCTATGATAAGGTACGACAGAAATTGCCGATCGAGGATCTGGAAGATTCCGAGGCCAAAGCCCTGTATCGCGTGCTTGAGGACACGAAGAGGGAAGGGGAGGAAAACGTCAGCAATGAATATCTCCTCCAGTCGATCAGCGATCCGCAACTCGCCAGTGATGTCGCGAGTTCTTTTTCCATGGAGGAGTTCACGCATGAACCGGAAAAGAACCTGAATGAGGCGTTGGACAGAATCACGGTCAGGAATTTGGAAAAGAAACTGAAAGGTTTGAAGAATTTGTTGGAGTTGGCTGATGGCGCGGATGATTCCGAGAATGTGGTCAGTATCCTGAATGAATACGACACGTTGAACAAGCAGCTCATTGATTTGAAGGAATCATTGAAAACGAAGAATGTTGAAGGATAGTAAGAGGATGCTTGAAGAGAAAGACTTTGCTGAATTGCATGAACAATTGAAGAAACAATACCTTGCGACGAAAAAAATCCCCACCAAAAAGCAGATCAATGATGCGGTGGCAAGCAGGAAAGGTGACAATGAAGATGCGGCCAGACTCGCAAAGGCCCTGAAGGACGAAACCGTCCCTGCAGGGAAAGCAAAATCTTCGTCACCGGTGAAAAGCAAGGCGAAAGCCCCAGAGAAGAAAGGCAAGAAAGAGAAGACGAATAATTCAAAAAAGGCAAAGAAAGAGACCATAAAGAGCGCGGTGAAAGCAAAGGATCCGGTCAAACCCAAAAAGCATTCCGATGAGAATGACGACGATGATGATGATGAGGATGACGAGAAAGAAGGAGACGATCTCGTTGATGATTTGAAAGATGATTCTCACGAAGCCATAGAAGATGAATCCACAGAAGGTGAATCCACAGAAGGGCATCCCGAAGAGGCCGCAGAAGAGGATGATTTCTCCACAGAACCCCAGGGACCTTCCCTCGAGGACCTGAAGGAAGAGGAAGCCATGGAGGAAGAGGCTCCTGAGGAGGATGTCCTCTCCGAGGATGGCACGGATGAGGGCGAAGTCATTCCTGACGATTTTTCCACACCTGTCGTCGATTCCAATGTGGTGGAGAAGATTACCAAGAAGAAAAAGAGCGACCAGGACGGAGAGGAGAGCGAGGAAGAGGAAGAGAGCGAGGAGGGAGACGAAGACGATTCCTCCATGCAGAACGGTTTCCAGATGAACTCGACCGACGACGATTCCGTCGGGGGCGAGCATTTTGTCGACATCTCTTCCCTCGATGTCCATGACGGAGACTTCGAACGTCCGCATCATCAGGCGAACATTCTCGGTACAGACCACGGCGAATCCAGCGGGGACGATCCGATCCGGCTTTACCTGAAGGAGATCGGAAGGGAAAACCTGCTGACCGCCGAACAGGAGGTCGAACTTTCCAAAAAGATGGAGGAAGGCGCCGAGATCATCAAGGAAGTGATCAGCAAGAGCGGTATCCTCATCACCCGTTTTGCGAATATCGTGCAGACGCTCAACATGAAGATCGAGGAGACGGAAGACGAATTCACCCCCAAGGATTACAAGGAGATGGTCGCCAACCAGAAACGGTATTCCCAGTATTACAAGGAGCAGCTGAAGGATATCCAGCCGCTCCTGAAGAACTATATCCAGCACAAGGAACAGCTCATCTCCAGCGGAGCCGACATCTTCCATGACGAAAGCATGGTCAAACAACGGGTCAAGTTGCTTGAGAAGCTCAGCAAGGTGAAACTGGAGCAGGAAGAGATCATGGCCTTCACCGAGGATTTCATCGATGCGGAGCAGAAGATCAATTCCTGTACGGAAAAGAAGCAGAAAATCGAGAACAGGCTGCAGATCACCAATGCGAAAGAGCTTCGGCAACTCGGACGGGATCTCAACACCAGCACGAAGTGCAAGGAGATCGAGACGAAACTCAACCTCTCCAGCGATGAGATCAAGGATCTGATCCGAGACCTTCAGCTGACCGAGAAAGAGCTCAGGAACATCGAATACCAGTTTGAGGAAGCGTGTCCGATGATCCTTTCCCATGCGGACCAGATCAAGAAAGGCCAGAAGATGATGAAAGGCGCGAAAGACCGTCTGATCAAGGCGAACCTCCGCCTTGTGGTCTCCATCGCCAAGAAATACACCAATCGCGGCCTTCATTTCTTCGACCTTGTCCAGGAAGGAAACATCGGGCTGATCAAAGCAGTCGAGAAGTTCGAGTACCGAAAGGGGTACAAGTTCAGCACCTATGCGACCTGGTGGATCCGTCAGGCAATCACGAGGTCAATCAGCGATCAGGCCAGGACGATTCGTGTCCCTGTCCATATGATCGAGCAGATCAACAAGGTGGTGCGGGAATCCCGTATGCTGATGCAGTCCCTCGGCAGGGAACCGACTGATGCCGAGATCGCGGCCAAACTTGGCTGGAACGAGGAAAAGGTCAAGGGTGTGAAGAATGTCGCACGGGAACCGATCAGCCTCGAGACACCGGTCGGCGAGGAAGAGGATTCGCTCCTTTCCGATTTCATCGAGGACAAGGATGTGGAGGATCCGGCCAAGCAGACCGCTTTCGCCATTCTGAAAGAGGAGCTCACCGAGGTGCTTTCCACGTTGCCGGAGAGGGAACAGGAGGTCATCAAGATGAGATTCGGTCTGGAAGACGGATACTCATTGACATTGGAAGAAGTAGGGTTGTATTTTGAAGTGACTCGTGAACGTATCAGGCAAATCGAGGCAAAAGCCCTGAGAAGGCTGAGACACCCGAAACGAAGCAGGATATTGAAAGACTTCATTTAAGTATCGATCAGGAGAAATGATGATGGAAGAAAAGAAAGTATTTGAGAAACTTACCAAGTTGCAGGAATGTCTCACCAAGAAGTTTGACCTTGAGAAAGAGATTGAGATGCTTCCCAAGGACCTGAAGGTGAAACAGGAACTCTTGGACAAGATCAATAAGGAATATACCGAAGGTTTGGCCAACGATGAGAAGGCAAACAACGAGCTGAAGGACCTTCGTTTCCAGTACAACGACATTGTCGCCGCACGTGAAGCCTCCGAAAAGAAAATGGAGACGATCAGCACACAGCGTGAGTTCGAGGCGTTGGAGAAAGAGATCAAGGATGCCGGAGAGAAGGAACAGCTGCTTCTGAAACAGGTTCGGGCGAAGGAACAGCAGGTCCAGGACATGGATGCCGAGATGAAGGACAAGGAATCCCTTTTGAAGATGCAGCAGACGGAAGTCGCCACAGAGGAAGGGAAGATTGAGGGCATCACGGCGGGAAAAGTGACCGAGCGGAACAAACTTGAAGAGGAATGCAAGGCATTCATCGATGAGGATATCACGCTTGATCTGTATGAGAAGTTCGCCAACATCGTGAAGAACAAGGAAGGGAAGGGCATCGTCCCCATCCACGGGCTTGTCTGCCAGGGTTGCCACATCATGCTTCCCATCCAGTTCGTCAACGACGTACGTTCCGGCAAAGGCATCGAGTTCTGCCCCTATTGTTCCAGAATCCTCTATTATGAGGAGACGGAAGGTGCGGAGGAAGAATTCAAGAAACCCATCAAGGATGACACGGAGGATGAGGAAGAGGATAAGGGCACTGGCTCCGACCTTTCCGATTTCACCGATCAGGATGAGTTCAACGACATTTTGTCCTAAGGTTTGGTTTTTTTCCGGTAGGAGAGATGATCGCAGGCGGGAAACCGCATGAGGAAAGTCCGGGCTCCACAGGACATGACGCCGGTTAACGGCCGGTAGCGGTAACGCTCAAGAAAGCGCCACAGAAAATATACCGCCCGAAAGGGTAAGGGTGAAATGGTGGGGTAAGAGCCCACCGCGGTTCTGGCAACAGGATCGGCATGGCAAGCCTCGTCAGGAGCAAGACCAAGTAAGCAGTCTGGGCTGTCCGTCTATAGACTGCGGGTAGGTCGCTTGAGACCTTGGGTAACCAAGGCCCTGGATAGATGATCATTGATACAGAACCCGGCTTATTGCCTACCGGTTTATTTGATAAGGATGGAAGAATGGTATGAAGAAATGGATTGTCTTGATGCTGTTCTTCCTTTTTTTGTCTCCAGTTTCCGCTTCAGATCCTTATGCATCCATGATCGAGAAGGAAGAATGGGACGAGGTGTTGGAAAAAGCCTCAACAAAACGGCTCTCCTCCGACAGGTTCCATGCGGAAGCGGTCTCCTACCATGCGCTCCATCACGATGAGGCGGCATGGGAAATTATAAGGCTTTATCTCGCCTGTTACGATGCGAAGGACCTTCATTATGAGGAGATGCTGCATCTCGCCGTTCCTGTCGCATGGGAAGAGAAGGAATACGCATTTCTCCTTGCCATCCCTGAAAAGACAACGCTGACGGAAAGCGAGGCCCGCATCTGCTATCAGGCGGCAAGAGTGACGGGAAATGAGGAGAAGGCGAAAGAAATCTTCTCCACCTACCTCAGGCAGACCATGGATGACGTTTCCTATGCCATGATGCTCATCGAAAGCAACGCTTCATTCAAGGAAATCGAAGAAGCCTCACAGAATCTTTCACCGGACGAGACGATTTCGGTGTATACGTCCTATGCCTATGCGGAACATGCGGACATGGACGCACAGGAACTGTTCGGCAAGACGCTTTCCTTGGAGGCGGACATCACCGACAAGAAGAGTTATTACCAGTTGCTCGCCAGGTTGGCTTTGTTGACCGACCAGCGGGTGCTTGCGAGAAAATACCAGACATTGGCACAAAGTGAGGAATGAAATGGAAGACGTAAGGCGTGATTTGCTGTTGGTGGAGAATCCTGCACGATACTGTGGAGGTGAGTTCCATTATGGGACGAAGGAGCCGGACAAATGCTCATTCCATGCCGCCATCTGTTTTCCGGACCTCTATGAGATCGGGATGAGCAACCATGCGGTGAGAATCCTCTACGACATCATGAACAGGATGGAGGGGGTCTTCTGCGACCGAGTGTTCGCCGTCGCTAAGGATTATGAGGCGATGCTTCGGGAGAAGAAGGAATGGCTTTCCACATTGGATGAGCGTCGTCCCTTGAAAGAGCTCGATTTCCTTGGCATCTCCATAGGCTATGAACTCTGCGCGACAAACATTCTCCAGATTCTTGAGCTCGGTGGCATTCCCCTTCATGCCGAAGAGAGGAAAGGTGATGACCCTATCGTCATTTGCGGAGGCCCCGCAACGACGAATCCTCTTCCATTCATCAGGTTTTTTGATTTCGCCTATATCGGGGAAGCGGAGAATGGATTGACGGAAGTCGTCAGGATCATCAAGGAAGGGAAGGAAAAGGGGAGATCAAGGCCAGAGATCGTCGACCAGCTCAAGACGCTCGATTTCCTCTGGTGTGAAGGAAAGAATGCGGCACGGAGCTTCGACATGACTTTCTCCGCAAAGGAAGACAAGAAATTCAAGTACTATGTGGTGCCGAACTTCGCAGTCGCACAGGACAACGGCATTGTAGAGATCATGCGAGGTTGTCCCAACGGATGCCGTTTCTGCAATGCAGGACAATATTACAAACCGTACAGGCAGAAAAGCCAGAGCGTCATCATGGAGCAGGTCGAACAGAATGTCCATGATTTCGGCTTCCGAGAAATCACGTTGAGCTCCCTCTCCAGCGGAGACTATCCCCACATCAAGGAATTGATCGCGAACCTGAACGCCACCTACATGTGCGAGCATGTCTCCTTTTCCCTTCCGAGTCTGAAAGTAAGCACCTTCAACTTGGATGTGCTGGAACAGCTTTCCGAAATACGGAAAAGCGGACTGACGTTCGCCATCGAGACACCCGTCACTGACTGGCAGAAATCGGTCAACAAGCTTGTCGAAGTGGAGAAGATCATCGAGATCATCACCGTCGCGAAAAAGCGGGGATGGAAACTCGCAAAATTCTATTTCATGGTTGGCTTGCCGTTCGTCGACAGGGATACGGAAAACCAAGCCATCGCCGAGTATCTTGGAAAGATCTATGATGCGACCCGCATCGGCATGAACATCAATGTGGGGACGTTCATCCCGAAACCCCACACGCCCTTCCAGTGGGTCCCCCAACTGACGACGGAGCAGTCAAAAGAGCAGCTCTCCACCCTGAAGAAGATGATCAATGACAGGGTGAGAGGCTGCAAAGTCAGTTACCATGAACCGTTCATCTCCTATCTTGAAGGGTTGATCAGCCGTGGCGACACGCGCTACGGAGAGGTCATCGAGCAGGCATACAGGAATGGATGCCGGCTTGACGCATGGGATGAGCATCTGAACAGGGACGGCTGGATGTCCGCCATCGCAAATGCAGGTTATGACGCTGCGGAGCACATCTTCAAAGGGTTCTCCATCGGGGAGCCGCTTCCTTGGGATTCAGTTTCCCTGAAAGTCGGCAAGCAGTACCTGAAAAATGAATACCAGAAAGCGGCGGACAGAGAACTCACCAGCAGATGTGAGGAGACCTGCGCCCATCCCTGCGGTGTCTGTGGCAAGAATTACAATGTTCAGGACAACAAGGAAGAGACGATTCCGCTTGTGGAGAAAAAAGAGCTTCCACAGTATCCGATAAAGCAGGTTGTCTTCACCTACAGAAGGGAAGGCCGAGCGCTTTTCATCAGCCACATCAACGCCATGAGGAACTGGGAGATGTCATTCCAGCGTTCAGGATTGCAGATACGCTTTTCCCAAGGATTCAACCCGAAACCGAGACTGGAATTCGTCAATCCGTTATCGTTGGGATGCAAGGGGGATGAGGAAGTGCTTCTCTCCGAGATTGGAATTCCCGAAGGAATGACGGAAAACCAGGTGAAGGAGCAACTTCAGAGTCACCTTTCGGAGGGCTATGCCATAAAGGAAGTCCTGTTCCTGAAGAGCGATCCGACGGGCCGCAAAGAGTCCCTCGCACAGTATATGCAGGGCGCCCGCTATGAGATTGACACAAAAGGAATGGAACCATACACGTCACAGCTGAGAAGTTGCCCTCAGGCGAAAGAGACGGAACAGAACCATTTTGTCGTGGAGACGATAGGGGAGACCAACCTCGTCAAGTCGGTGTTCGGAAAGGATGCGGACAAGTTCAAGATCGCACGGGACATCGACATGACAAGGACAAAAATCTTCGCAGGCAAGGAAAAGGACGATTACCTTACCTTCTTCAGGAAAAGGCAAGGGCTCTAGTAGGTCGCAGGCTCCCTGTGATGGGGAG
>Ga0183096_1003162_pt1 | contig 10298 bp, 6 predicted proteins | sample Biomet5_FD_127791 | JGI IMG/M metagenome (GOLD analysis project Ga0183096, IMG submission 127791) | Microbial communities from bioreactor (seeded with sewage sludge) at LBNL, California, USA - Biofuel metagenome 5 (version 2) (version 3) | ecosystem: Engineered > Bioreactor > Anaerobic >...
GCTCCAGGTATAAAGAGAAGGAAAGAAAAATGGCTGATTATCAGAAGATGTATGCTGTTCTCTGCGGAGCAGCCTCAGAGGCGATTGACCAATTAGAAAACATTCCTCTTGCGTTGCCCGTGTGTAGATCACTCCAAGCAGCATTGGATAAGGCGGAGGAAATCTATTTGGAAGCACCATATCCTCACGCCTGTGAAGATGGAGGAAAAGTGATTGAATTCAAATCTGACAATGAAAGCCACAACCAACAAATGTAGCAAAAAAAGTAAGGGTCGAAGTTGGGATTTTCCCAGTTTCGGCCCTTACCGTTTACTGTAATAACCTGTGTTAAAGGTCTTTCAGCAACTCAACAAATTTATCGAACTGAACAGCGCCATCAAGTTTCAAGTCCTTGCTTTGGAACACCATGTAATAACGGAAAGGAGCGCCTGCGGCATTCTGCCAAGCGCGGCCCAGCGCCAGCTTCTGATTCGTTTCCGTATTCTCCAGATGATCGCCTTTGGTTTCAATCAAAATCACTTTAGCCGATTTTTGCCACTAAGAACAATTCACCGGAGCCGTGACATTTCTATGCGAAGAACAGTCTGGCAAAGCTCTTGCAGGGCACCGACAGACCGATTGTCCTCTCATTGTAGCTTAGGTATGAGCTACATTACAGCGCGTAGTTTAGGCTGTAAATGGGGTCAAACTCATTGTAGCAAGCAGGGCAAAGCGGGCCCCACTTTGCTTTTTGCTTGTTGTGGGCGACGCCCCCAATCCCCTCTGAACGCATGATTTCATCATGCGGCTGCGCATCCTTCGGACGCTAAAATGTTGAGCTTACTGAGCTGAGAAAAACGAAAAAAGAGCGTGGATGCCTGTATCATTACTGGTGCAGATATCCGCGTTTTTTCAAAGCTTATTGCCTTCCGTGTTCCGGTTCCTTTTCATCGACCCGTTCCGTTTTCCCTAGGATTCGATCAATATTTGCTTTGGCTATTGTCAGTTCTTTCATTTCTTTTCTGGCAGCTTGATATTCCGGGTATGCCGTTTTCTTTGCGGACAGCAGTTCCACATACTCGGCGCGAAGGCTTTTTATGGTCGGCAATTTTTTCAGGCCCAGCTCATCAAATGCTTTCTTTGCCGCCTTATGCAGAAGAATATCCGCCTCATGCTCAGCAAGATATTTTTTCGAGTAGCCCGACTTCTTGTAGCCGTCATAGACCGCGCGCGTGCGCGCGTAATTGGCGATATGCGTTTCAAGGACGGCGATCTCCGCCATACGCTTTTCTGCCGACTTGATCTTCGCTGCCAAGGCATTGTAGCGATCAACCGATTCGGCGGTTTTTGCGACAAGGTCATCATATTGCAGCAGCTTTTTTTCGGTGAGGTAGTTGACCGTTTTGGCCATTTCCTTGAGATTGTACTTGCCGGCATACCGCTTGAAACTTGCGCCTTTTCCTGCTCGCATCTGCGCTTCAATATCAATCAGCAGATTGAACGAGCGCACCGGCTGCACATAAGATTTCTTCTGTTTGGGCGTGTGCTGCCGTTCACCTGCGATGACAGCTTTGAGCTCGGCTTCTGAGTATCCAACGCCTAGGGAGCGGAGCCGGATGCTCTGCTTCTGGTCATGGCCGGTAAAAGAAATATTTGCGCCTCGTTTCACTTGATAGCCGTCGGCCTGCATGAGCGAAAGGAAAGCTTCAAAGGATTCCGGTTTCCGGGCCAGTGCCGCATCAATGGCGCTGCGCAGCTGTTCACGGTGAGAAGGCTTTGCCTGTTCACCGAGCCATTTGTTGTAGCTGTTCCGCGTATGACGTTTCGGCTTTTCGATGACAGAATACCCATGTTCAAAGCAAATGATGTCACTGAGCTTTGCCACGGCTCGGCCGGAACCGAGAAAATCCCGGAATTTGTGCCGGCAGTCAAGCGTCGTGGAATTCCAGATGATGTGATTGTGAATGTGGTGTTTATCTACATGGGTGCAGACCAGGAAAGCGTGCTTACCCTTTAGAAAACGCGAGGCAAATTCATAGCCAAGTTTGTTTGCGTCTTCCGGCGTGATCTCTCCCGGGCGAAAAGACTGGCGCACCTGATATGCGATCACGTCGCTTTTCTGCTCTCTCCCGGTAATGGATTTATACTGCCTTTTCGCAAAAAGGAATTCGGCGTCGGCAGTATGAGGATCACATCCGTATGAAGATATAAAGGTTCCGCCGTCGGTCTTTTCCGGGTTTTTGACATAATCCGTCCGGTCACTGAGACACTGAGCGACAGAGACTCCTTTGTTGACGTGCATCGAGATAATTCGAGTAGTCGCCATGATATCCCTTCTTTCAAAAATAGTTTTTAAGCAGCGTTCTGAACGTGAATATGTAAAATTAAAGAGAACGAGGCAGCTTTAGCTGTGTTCTGAACTCTTATGCATGCCGCCGTCCTGATGGCCATCTCGGACTTTGAGATTATAGGCCGCTAAAATTGATTATTATTTCTGCAAATTTTCTAATGCGTTCGCAGCTTATAATTTGCAAAATAAGTAGAAATTCCAATTAGTAAGTGATATTATAAGTCTTGTATATTATATCACTCACGTTACCGAGCACCAGGTGGTCATTGCTGAGCACACAAAGCGTACGCCATTTATTCCAGAAGAAAACGAAGGCAAACATGTCCATTTAATAAGGTTCACCAAGGACAAGCGCAACGGAAGATACGGATTTTTAAATGAAGTCTTCAACCCTGAAGACCAATAGCAGGAGGTAACAATGCGTATCAGCTATAACAAACTGTGGAAACTACTGATTGACAAGAATATGAACAAGCACGACCTTTCCCAGAAAAGCGGTGTCAGTTCTGCTTCGATTTCCAAATTAAGCAAGGGAGCGAACATTACAACGGATGTTCTTCTGAAAATTTGCGAAACGCTTGACTGCAACTTGGAAGACATCATGGAGACGGTGCGGAAATAAAAAACTGTTTCCGCACTGCTCCGGCACAATAAACATGAAGGGTATGTAACCTATGGATAATACACAGACGCGCTACAATTTTATCGACCTCTTTGCAGGTGCAGGAGGCCTGTCGGAGGGCTTCCTCCAAGCCGGCTTCAATCCTGTAGCGCATGTTGAAATGAACGAGTTTGCCGCAAAAACTCTCGAAACAAGAAGCGCTTATTATTATCTGAAAAGCACTGACAACCTCGGAATTTATAAGAAGTACATGAGCGGGAAAATCACACGTGAAGAATTCATGAAACAGATTCCTGCTTCGATTATAAAGACAATCATCAACGAAACCATGTCGAATGATACGCTGCCAATTCTTTTCAAAAAGATTGATGGCATCATGAAAATCCGTGGTATCACACAAATCGATGTTATTATCGGCGGTCCTCCATGCCAGGCGTATTCCCTGGTAGGCCGCGCCCAGAGCAAACATATGGAAGTTCCTATGTCCGAAGATCCGCGCAATTACCTGTACAAGTTGTACGCGCGCTTCCTGAAACGCTATCAGCCACGGATGTTCGTATTTGAGAATGTGACCGGGATTGAGTCCGCGAATGGCGGCACAACCTGGAAAAATATAAAGAAATATCTCAGGCGCGTCGGTTATGAGATTGAATGCCGTGAGCTGAATGCCAGCGCTTTCGGTGTCCTGCAGAACAGACGCAGAATGATCATCATCGGATGGCTGAAGCAGAGCAGATTAAAATACCCGGATTTTATTCAGATTGAGCCGGATGCTGTTGTAAATGACCTCTTTACTGATCTGCCAAAACTGCATCCGGGCGAAAGCGTCGACAAATATACCAGGGTCAAGCCTAGCAGCTATGTAATCAAAACCTGCATACGGACTTCTGAGGATGTCCTGACCCTCCATAACTGCAGGCCCAATATTGACAGAGACATCAAGATTTACAGGAGAGCAATTGAGCTTTGGAACAACGACCATCAGCGTCTGAAATACAACGATCTCCCGGAAGAACTAAAAACGCACAAGAACCGCCACTCCTTCACAGACAGGTTCAAGGTCGTAGAAGGTGATGAGCAGTGCTGCCATACGATTCTGGCGCATCTGTCAAAGGACGGGCATTATTTCATCCATCCGGATATTGAACAGAACCGCTCCATCACGGTCAGGGAGGCTGCCAGGATACAGTCTTTCCCGGACAGTTATTTTTTTGAAGGCCCGAGGACATCGCAGTTTGTCCAGATTGGGAACGCAGTACCTCCGATGATGGCTAAGGGGATTGCTATGGGAATCTTTGAACAGCTCCACAAAGGAGATAGCAATGGAAGCTAACTTGCTGCTTGAGCAATTCAGCAGATATAAAAGGCTTGAGCTGGAAAAGTCTCCGTTTCATTTCCTGCTCGATGCAAACATTGAACTGAATCCGCATCAGATTAATGCCTTCTGTGCTGCCATCCAAGCACTGAAGACAGGCGGAATCGTTCTGGCTGACGAGGTTGGCCTCGGGAAAACCATCGAGGCAGGTCTTGTCCTGAAGTATGTCTTGGAATCCGGTGGAAAGCGCATACTGATTGCTCTTCCGGCTTCGCTGAGAAAGCAGTGGGAACTGGAACTGAATGACAAGTTCAATCTGCAGGCTTCAATCCTTGACAGGATTACAGTTGAAAAGGATATTTCATACTGGCGAAAAGCGTTGGAGGAGTCCAAGGATTCCATAATCATCCTTACCTCATATGACTATTCGTCCAGACTGATGAAGCAGTTCCCGCGCGTAAAATGGGACTTTATCATAATCGACGAGGCGCACAACCTTCGCAATGTGTTTCACGGAACAAAGCGTGCAAAGAACCTCTATGACCTCTCTCAGGGTATACCAAAGATCCTGTTGACGGCAACGCCACTCCAGAACTCGCTGTCCGACCTGCACGGGCTGATTTCCTTTATTGACCCGCGTATCTTCGGGAGCGAAAAGGTTTTCAACAAGCGCTTTATTGAAGGCGAGGATTATTCCGAACTGAAGCAGGAACTTTCTCCGGTGCTGTACCGGACACTACGCCGGGATGTCACCAAATACATGGATTTCAAGAAGAGGATATGCCGTACTGTTGATTTCACGCTTTCCACGGATGAAATTGAACTGTACCAGCGGGTCAACGATTTTCTGAAGCGGGATATTCTTTATTCCATCCCGACATCAAACCGGAGCCTCATCATACTGGTTATTCGAAAACTCCTTGCATCGTCAAGTTTTGCCCTGATTGATACTTTCGAGGTGCTGAAGAAGCGGCTTGAAAAGCTGAATGAAGGCAGCAAGTCTGCAAACGCCCAGGAAGGCTTTGATATGTTCTGGAGCTTTGTCGAGGACGAGATCGACGAATCCGGCTTTGAAGAAATGGATGATGAAGACACAATAATCCAGAAGCAGTACATCCAGGCTGAACTGGATGAGGTCAATATCATTATTGAAGTCGCAAAACGGATAAAGACAAACGCCAAGGTCATTGCTCTGAAGGAAGCAATAAAAACTGCCTTTACATGGCAGCAGGAACAAGGCATCTCTCTGAAGGTCGTTGTCTTTACGGAATCCAAGCGCACGCAGAAATATATCGCCGGTGAGCTGAGAAAGTCCGGCTATGATAATGACGACATTCTTCTCTTCAACGGCGACTTTGACGACGAGATGTCAAAAGATATTTACAAGACCTGGCAGGTTAAAAACTTTGGAAAGACAAATTACGGGAGAAGTGTCGAGTACAAACACGCCATCGTGGATTATTTCGAGCACAATGCAAAGATAATGATCTGTACAGACGCAGGCTCTGAAGGTTTGAACCTCCAGTTCTGCAACACGGTAATCAATTACGATCTTCCATGGAACCCAATGAAGATTGAGCAGCGCATCGGTCGCTGCCACCGCTATGGGCAGAAAAACGACGTTGTTGCAATCAACCTGCTGAATACGCAGAATGCTGCTGACCAGCGTGTCTATGATATTCTTTCGAAGAAGTTTGAACTCTTTGAAGGTGTCTTTGGCGCATCAGATATTGCCCTTGGCGCGCTTGAATCTGGCACGAGCTTCGAAAATATAGTTCTGGAGATTTACCAGACCTGCAACACCGCTGCCGAATTCAAGAAGGCTTTTGACAAACTGGATCGCCACCTGAACGCAAAGCGGGACAAAAAAGCCCGCGAGCTCCGGACTCTTCTGCTTGCCGAAAGCAGCGGTGCGAAGGAACAGTCACTCGACAAGACCCGGGCGGATATCAACAGCTATCTGAAGCAGGTGGAATACTGGGGGAAGGTTGATGAACCGGAAGTAGATGGTAATCTATATTACTGGAAGATTGACAACTGGGGAGAAAAGGCGATCGGATCCCATGGGACACTCTTTCTGGGGGCCTTTTGCAACAGTGCTGATCTTCTGTTTCCGGTACTGCTCCTCTGCGATGAACACGGAAATTATGTGGATTTTACGGAAGCGGAAATAGTGGCGGCACTGGAAAGCACTGATGATTCAGATATTCGCTACTTCACCCCCAATGCCGATGAAATGAAGCGGTACCAGAAGATTTATGACCGGCTTACAGAGGAGATGACCGCCCGATACCGTGCCGCTGCCGAACCGGTCATGGCTTATAACCGCAAAAAGGTCGAAAACTGGGAAAGAATTCAGATGGAGCAGCTCGTCTTCCACTATCAGGACATGGCTGCTGAAATAGAGGAACTGAAGGCTCAGGAACAGGCTTCAGAAAACTTTTATGAGAAGATAGACATACGCAAGAAGATCGGTGAAAAGTCAGCGGCGTTGGAAAAATTTCAGGAATCTTTTCACGAAAAGGGAAATGCTTTCAAGGCTGACGGAGAACAGGAAATCGTTGAGTTTAACAAGCAGTTCGATATTAATCCTATACTGCTGGTAAATATCGTTCTCGAGTTTTAGGAGGAACTATGCAGAAGACAGGTAGATTAGAGCTGACCTGGGTCGGCAAGTACGATGAGAAAGTTGTGGAACCAAGGATTCTACTCGAAGACAAGGAAAAATCCTATGGGGACCCCACTAGTGAGAACATGCTTATTCACGGGGATAACCTAATTGCATTACAGGCATTACAGCAGGAATACGCTGGAAGGATAAAGTGTATCTATATTGACCCACCTTATAATACTGGTAGTGCATTCGAATACTACGATGACGGCTTAGAACATAGTGAATGGTTGCAGATGATATATCCGAGAATTCGGTCTCTTTATGACTTGCTATCAGATGATGGCTTTTTCTGTTGTCATATTGATGACTCAGAAAGCCATTACCTTAAATGCATGTGTGACGAAGTATTTGGTCGAAATAATTATCTTGTATCATTTTATGTTCAGGTACGGTATCCAAATAAGACTTTAGCTGAAGACAGCGATTATCAGAAGGTTATCGAACAAGTTCTGGTATATGCAAAAGACAGATACAAAGCTAAACTTAATCGACCAACCGAAGAATATGCAATTGACAAATTTATATGGAAAGTGAATGAGCTGTCAAAAGGCGAAGAAATTGAATTAGGAAGAAAAAGGGTCGTAATTTTTAAACCGGGCGAATATTCAATTGAAAAAATAGAACCTTCATTAACTGGTTTAAAAGAAACCTGGGCAACAGGATCTCTGTCAAGAGTCAAAGCAAGTGCTGGGGAATTTTTTGAACTCTATTTATCAGACAGAAAACCGATTGATGGATTAGGCGTTCTTTATAAAGTTTATGGCATTGGTGAAGATGGCCTTGATTATCGATATATTTCAGGTCCCAAAAAGGCATCTGCAAACAAAGGAAAGTTTTATTCAGGAATACCTCTGAAACGATTAGATGAATTGAAAAGTGGGAGCAGCATAAAATATAAACCTGTAAGCAATTTCTATGATTTTGCCGGTAACTTTGGTAATTGCCGACTCGAAGGTGGAGTTGGTTTTAAGGGTGGCAAAAAACCTGAAGCTCTATTAAAAATGATATTTGATTACTTCAGCAATCCTAATGATATAATTCTCGATTCTTTTCTTGGATCTGGCTCAACAATAGCAGTTGCGCAAAAAATGGGACGTCAGTGGATTGGTATTGAATTCGGTGAACATGCTTACACTCTTTGCAAAGTACGTATGGACAATGTAATAAATGGTGATCAAACAGGAATATCAAAAGATGTGAATTGGCAAGGCGGCGGTGGATACCATTTCTATGAGCTTGCTCCCAGCCTGCTCGTAAAGAACGATAAACTGCCGATCTACCAGATCAATCCCTCTTACACATTCGAGATGTTGTGCGAGGCAATTTGCAAAATTGAAGGCTTCCGGTACAAACCGCAGGATGTCTTCCATGGATACTCTTCAGAGAAGCGTTTCATCCACATAACTACAGAATTTGTAAATGCAGCTTATGTGAAGTCCCTGTCAGCACGTCTGGGAGAAGGTCAGTCTCTGCTGATCTACGGTACGAAAATCCAGTCAGATATGATTCTGCCTGATTACATTGAAGTAAAGAAGATCCCGAAGGATCTGCTGGAAAAGTGCGATTTTGAAAGCGAGGTAGAATAATGTCTGAAATAGTAAACAGAATCAAATACGCGATGAGCCTGAGAACCCCGCAGGAGGAGGCTCTTTCCTACCTCGACGCCATCAGCACCCACTGTAACTATCAGAAGGACAGCAAGGAAGTAATCGAGGCTGCCGCATCAGAGAATTGTGAGAAGCAGCGTCCAGTGAAGTCCGAGTTTGACTTCCCGTCATTCTGCTATGCCATGGCTACAGGTATCGGCAAGACCCGCCTGATGGGTGCCTGCATTTATTATCTGTACAAAACAAAAGGTTATAAGCACTTCTTTATCCTTGCCCCAGGTAATACGATATACGACAAGCTACGCAAGGAATCAAATCCGAATCACCCGAAGTATATCTTCAAGGGACTGGAATCCGAGATGGGCAGGCCAAAGGTCTATGACGGCGAGAATTACGATACTTACCCGATCAAGTATGACCAGATGTCACTCCACATCGAGAAGACGTCGGAGATCCAGCTCTTCATTTTTAACATTGGTAAAATCTTCAACAGCAAGACCGACACACAGTTCAACTTTCACAAGTTCAAGGAGACCTTGGGGGCCTCCTTTGCTGACGTGCTGGCGCAGTTTGACGATCTGGTTGTCTGCATGGACGAGGCGCACCACTACTACGCTCCCGCTTCCATGAAAGCCATTAACTACCTGAAACCGGTTCTTGGCCTGGAGTTCACCGCAACGCCGAAGTCGACCAAAAACATCATCTATGCCTATGACCTTGCCCGCGGTGCAGTCGAGGGCTATCTGAAGATTCCTGTTGTCATGGGCCGCTCCAATATGGCTGGCTATAGCGCAGAGGACATTGAAGAAATGAAGATCCGCGACGGCCTCACCCTGCATGAACATCGCAAAGCCGTGATCCGTCAGTACTGTAGCGACAATAATCTGGATTACGTGAAGCCTATCGTGCTCATTGCCTGCAAGGACACTGATCATGCTAAGAAAATCCGTGCTTTGATTGACAGTGACTCGTTCCTGAGCGGCAAATACAAGAACAAGGTTATCGAGATCCACTCCAAACAAACCGGCGAGGAATCAGAAGAGAACATCCGGCTTCTCCTCTCCATCGAAAGCGCAGTGAACCCGATAGAGATCGTTCTGCATGTGTACAAGCTGAAGGAAGGCTGGGACGTCAATAATCTGTTCACCATCATCCCGCTGAATGCGGCTAAGAGTGATATTCTGGCCATGCAGACTATTGGTCGTGGTCTCCGCCTTCCATTCGGCGAGCAAACTGGCAACGAGGATCTGGACACTCTTGATATTGTGGCACATGACCATTACCGGGAACTTGTGGACGAAATCAAGAACAGCGAAATTTTCCGTTATCGTGATCTTGACAAAGCCAATGTGGAACCGACGGAATCTGTCGATGTCACGTCTACTGCTGATGACAGCCAGCTTACTCTTTTTGACATGGCTTTCACGACATCCGGCATCAAGACATTTGTTGAAGTTTCAAACCCAAAGACCCAGATGGAGATCTATCAGGAATACCTGAGAATGTTCACTGAGAGCCAGAAGAAAAAGAAAACCGATGATCCAAATCAGATGACAATATTCGATTATCAGCCTGATGTTGACCCGGATAATCCATCTGCTGCAGGTAGTGGATCCTCAGCTCCAGCTCAGACAGCAACTCCTTCGAAAACAGGTGAAAAACGACCCCTTTCTCAGGAAGAGTTCATCAAAGCTGTCACTGAGTATTCTGTAAAGGCAATTTCTGTACCCAAAATCCTTGTGCAGACAACC
>Ga0183096_1003170_pt1 | contig 10266 bp, 7 predicted proteins | sample Biomet5_FD_127791 | JGI IMG/M metagenome (GOLD analysis project Ga0183096, IMG submission 127791) | Microbial communities from bioreactor (seeded with sewage sludge) at LBNL, California, USA - Biofuel metagenome 5 (version 2) (version 3) | ecosystem: Engineered > Bioreactor > Anaerobic >...
AATTTGGATCTCCATCCACCGTTCCCTCGTAATCATGGGCCTGAACCTGACGGATCAGACCACGTTTCAGGAAGGGTGGGTCAAATCTCAATTGCCGACCTGGGTCAGTTTGCCACTGCCGCTCACACAGGAGCAGCTTGGCAGCACCTGCCCGATCGTTTCCCGCCTTATCAAACCTGTCATCGACGGTTTCAGATGTGGGTCCGAGACGGCGTCATGCGTTCCATCCTTGAAACTTTGGCCCGCGATCTCGAACAACGGGGCCAGATCGATCTTTCCGAGTGCTTCATCGACGGTACCTTCGTGGTAGCAAAAGAGGGGGTGCCGACGTTGGCAAGACCAAGCGGGGCAAAGGTACGAAGATCATGGCTGTTGCTGACTCTTCAGGTCTTCCAGTCGGAGTGTACACGTCTTCTGCTTCTCCACATGAAGTCACCCTTGTCCAAGCTACCATCGATGCAACCATCACCTTACGACGACCCAGACGCATTATCGGGGATCGCGCCTATGACAGTGATCCGCTCGATACGAAGCTTGCTGAACAAGATATCGAGTTGATTGCTCCGCATAGGAGAAACCGTAAAAGAGCAAAGACGCAAGATGGAAGACCATTACGCCGTTACCGACGAAGATGGAAGATAGAACGTCTGGCCCTTCCGGGTTTAGCGTGGGTGATGACTCGCAATGATACCAGCCAGTTGGAGTCTACGATGAATCCGTTGAGGGCGGCATTTTTTACGCTACGTGAGTTACAGTCGTATCCCTCTAACTCAATAAAATCATAAAAGAATCTATCTATCTTCTTTTCTTGGAACAGCCCCTTAGGGGCAAAAAAACAATGAAACGGTGAAAATTTTTCTGTTCAAAAAATATCCACCATTAAAGCTAACCCGCTGATACTTCAAAGGGTGGTTACCCACGGGAAACCCGGAAGGACCGAACGTCTTTTTGCTTGGCTTGGGTCTTTTCGTCGCGTCCTCACTCGCTGGGAATACTACGCAGACAACTTCAGGGGGGGTGTTCATCTCGCCTGCGCCATTATCCTGTTGCGACGGTATTTATGAGATGACTTCTAGGCAAAAAATGTCTTATAATATTCAACAAATGCATCTTTATTGTGATAAACCAACGAAAAAGCTTTGTCATATCTAGAGTTAAACTTCCATTTTATTTTTTTATAGTACTCAACTATCCCTTCAATCCAACTAGAATATAAGTCTAACATAGAAATAGGCATTTGGCATCCCTGACATATTGTCCCAGTTCTGACAAAGTCATCAACTGTAATAATGTTTTTCAACACGCCTTTGTGACGAAGTTTCTCTATAAGATATCTTCCAGACACGTCATAACGTGAAGTTTTAAGATATTTACTATTCCATATGTCGGCGAAAGTTGTTGCTCCTGGAACAATTGATCCTATATCCCAGTCAGATTCCCATGGTGAACAACATGGAGAAACACTTCCATCTGCGTTTACAATTGAATAGTAATAATGCCAAGCGCAACTTTTATCTGGACGCTGTAGAATGCTTCTTGGATGAAAGAGATGCTGCCGCTGCTCAAAGAACCCCTCAAGACGTTCCCCCTCTCGGTAACTCGGCAGAAATTCTTTGCGTAGTGCCTCAGAAATAGCCGCTTCACGGCGAACAAACATAATACCGTGATCCTCGCAGAAACGACGTGCTGGCTCAATTTCCGTCTCATTGAAGCGAAACACTAAAAAATTCCAGACAATCCTGACATCTTTGCCCATCCTATCTCGAGCGGCGGCCAGGCGCACTAGATTGTCTCTGGCTAGCTCAAAATGACCTTTCACCCGATAACGTCCATACGACGCTTGGCTAAACCCATCGATGGAAGCCTCGATCCGAGCGATACCGGAATCAATTAGAGCATCAATGGCGTGGTCTGCAAGAGAAAGTGATAGATTTGTGTTTGTCACAACAACAATATCACGAAGAGCTAATTCTTGTATAAAATACACTAGATTAGAATTAAGTAGTGGCTCACCCCAGTTGTAAAGATGAACAAAAAATAAAACATCTCCAAGTTCATCTATCACAGTGTTAAAAATATCTCTACTCAGTAATTTTCTCGGATTACGGTAGTACCTCCGACCATATCCTACCGATCCTGCATTTTCTAAGCCTGTAGGACACATCGGGCATTGGAGCTGGCAAAGAGATGACGGGTCGAGCAACAACAGAAAAGGACGTGAGTTCACTTTTATTTTGCGTACTGCTCGCTCGTAATGCGCGAGCAAAAAATTATCGTAGGCCAAGCGATTAGTTTTGCGGGGCACCTCGTACAGGGGGTGTAGGGGGGGGGCAATGGCTTTTTCCTGCCAACAAGACGACAACGCTCGCCACATACCTACAATCCAAGGGAACACGGCCACGGCTAGCCTTACAGGCCAGGCCGAATCTTTCGGTGGCAGGGGATGGACATAAGTCCAGTAATGGCAGGCTTCGTTTCGATCGTCACAGTAAATACCTCGTCAATCCAATGATGGTAGATATGGTCGAACTGGTCTCCCTCGGAAATGGCCACGGTTATGGTGTACACTCCTGAACATAGAATCGGCAGAGCAAACAGGAATTCGACGTACATCTGGTCCCCTGCAAGGAGGATTTCACTGTCACTAAGCGCCGCCAGGGTATTGCTGCCAAAAATTTCTTGGCCGCGGGAGTCCTTCCAGGAAAAACCGATGATCGGGCTGATGATCTCCTGTTCGCTCGTGGCGGTTACCGCCAGCCTAACCCTATCCCCCTGGTAGAATGTCCGGCAATCGGGCGCATCCACCAAGCCGATCTCGACCGAAACAATCTTGGCTCCCAAATAGCCGTGCCAGGGACTTTGTGGGTCAAAATCCCCGACAGTCGCAACGCACTGGCAAGCTGGCTCGTCCAGAGCTGTGTCGATTACAGCATGCACCTGGGACGCGGCCGTGTAGCCTCCGCGGCGTTCGGTATTCAAGGCTTCCTGATAGGCGCGACAAATCATTCGGGCTGGGCCAACCGCCTGAACTACCCCGTGATCGAGCCAGAGGGCCGTATCGCATAAGGCCAGGATGGAAGCCGTATCGTGGGAAACAAAACACAAAGTTCCCCGCTCCCGGAAGGCGCGCATGAAGCGCAGGCATTGCTGGGAAAAAGCACTGTCACCCACAGCCAGAGCTTCATCTACGATTAGGATATCCGCGTCGACGTGGCAGATCAAGGCAAATGCTAGCCGAGCCTGCATGCCAGAAGAATACAATTTGACCGGACGTTCAAAAAAAGGCCCTATATCGGCGAAGCGGGCGATAACCGGAAGGCGAGCCTCAATGGTTTCCGGGTCTAGGCCAAGCAACGACGCTCCAAGACGACAATTATCAATACCGGAAAATTCAGAATTAAATCCAGATCCCAATTCGAGAATAGTTGCAATACGACCGTTCGTCCGCACAGATCCATACGATGGCTGCAAAACACCGGCAATCAATTGCAGAAAAGTCGATTTTCCAGAACCGTTCCGACCGATAATGCCAACAGATTGACCTGGGGCAATGGTTAAGGACACATTGTCAAGAGCTTTAAAAAGTTGACGTCTTTTCACGTTATGGGGAAAGAGCCATTCAAGAAACCGATCATATGGATGTTCATAAATAGCATAGTTTTTTCCAAGCTCGCTACAGACAATGGCCATATTCGCGATAGGGGCTGCGCAGGCCCCATCACCATTCTCTTGCATCGCACTGTGGCCCATAGCAACAACTATCCTTCCTCAAATCCAAACAAGACTCGAAACGACGCGACAAATCGTTCCGGTGTGTATTGCCGGCTGGTAACCAACGCAGCTTGGCGCATGGACACGATCTCAGGGTCATTCGGATCCAGAGACAGCAGGTGATCACTTTGATCGATCAATGTGGCCAAGTCCTCAAAAACATACCCCACCCGCCTGTCGTGAAGAATTTCCGCCGGTCCGCCCCGGTTCACTGCCAAAGGAATACAACCGGCCGCCATGGCCTCGACAAGGGTGCCCCCGAAATGCTCACACCGGTGAGGCTCCAGATCTTCGGACACGCCATAGCCGGCCAGATGCCAGTATAACGAAGCTTCCGTATAAAGCGTTTTCAATGTCTGCGCCGATGCGTTGACATGAAAGTGGACAGGCAATCCCTCGGCCCGACGCCGCAGTTCCATGAGATAGTTACGACAGATCTCGTAGGGTGGCAAAGCACCAACCAAATGCAAGCTGACGTCCGGATGCTTGGTGTGAAGCGCCCGAAAGGCCTCCAACATCAAGTCCTGGCGTTTTGAATGGCCTTCAACAAAAAAACGTCCGACGCCAAGAATCATGGGCTGCTTGTCTGTCGTCGTCCAGGGTGCCCCACAACAGGGGGGATTGATGACCGTGACCAGAGGTAACTGCTTGCCCAATTGCTGCACGACTCGGACGTAATGGCGCAAGACAAACTGGCTGTAAACAACGGTTTGTTCATAGTCGTCCGCCAAGTCCCAACGTTCAGCCAGAATTTCATCCGGAGCCGGAAACGGAAACTGACAAAGAAAAATATTACGTTTTGCCTTACCCGGGACACTAGGGAAGGCCTCGTTATTCATGACAACCGACCAGTCGTAGCTCGTCCCTTGGGTGGCGAGCTCCAAGGTAGTAATTCGGACCGCATCCAAATCCAGGCATAATTCTCTGCCCATGGTGCGCAAACGCAGACGGGAATACGGCTGGGCTGTAGCTAATGTTACCTCGGCCTCGTCCGACAAGGACGAGGCCAGTGTGAGCAAATAACGCTCACCGCCTCCTAGAAGAAGGGGAAAAGGCGTATACAGCAGGATGGAGGGACTTCGCCGCCCAAAACACAATGGCCCGACCGGTGGCAGCAGCAGCCCATGCACTTTGTGTGCCCGATCCACGAATACCCCACCCCAGCGAGCCAAAAAACGATCCCGGTTCAGTTCGAGCAGACCGTCTTCCCCCTTTATTCGGCCAAGGGTCTGCCGCTGGAGTACCACGCATGACCAGGGGCAAAAGACAATACGCAGCCCCAATTGGGTGATCTTCAGGCACAGATCACTGTCCGCGTAAAAATCCGGCTCGAAAAGCAAGTCAAAACCGAGCGCGCGTTCAAAAGTTTCACGGCTCACGGCCAGCACCGCCGTCGCAAGGCACATGACCTCGCGCAACGTACCGTGGGCGGGATCATCCGGGGCGCAACCACAGCCATGATCCTGCCGGCGGCCATCTGGAGCAACTTCTGAGCCCGCCGCCAGGAGCCTGCCGTCCGGAGCAAGCAGCTTAGGACCTATGGCGCCAATATCCGGCTCCTGTTCCAAACAATCGATGAGGGGTTCCAGCCAGCCGGGAGCAACGATAACATCCGGGTCGAGCAGTACAATATATCGTCCCCGCGCCACCTCGACTCCGAGGTTGCAGCTCTCCCCAAAAGAGTGGGCCGCAGTCAAACGTACGATCCGTGCGGCCGCACGCGCCCTGGTCAGACGCAGGAAAGCCGAAGCGGTGCTGCCGTTATCCACCAAGACAATCTCATAGCGGTAGCCTCTTGTGTACTGCCAAACCGCGTCTAAGCAGGATAAGGTCATGTTCGGTTTATCGCGATTCACGATGATCAGCGAGACCTCCGGGGTCTCTGGCTCGTACCACTCCTCGAGCAGCCCATAGTGCTCGCTCAGAAGAAACGGTTCCGCATCGGCAGCCTCTTGTTCTCCCTGGGGAGCGCGATATCCTTTCAGCATCTCACGCCAACGTTGCGCGTGGTGCTTGGCAAACCGCAGGGGCTCGGTCAGTCGCCAGGACAGGGATCGCTGCATACCGGCAAGCTCGGTCCGGCTTTTCAACAGCGCTTTGTTGGTCTCTGCCAGGGCCGCACGACACACGGCCAAATCGCACTGGAAGGATGCCTGTGACCGACGCAGGCGTGCCGCCTGCTCCTGGGCTCGGGCCAAAGCGGAACGGCTTTCCAAGCGCTCGCCGAGTAGACCAAAAAAATGCGCCACCGCCGCATCATCATCCTCACGTCGCTCCCCCAGGCATAGCCAACGCAAGGGCTCCGCCACCTCGTTCCCGACCACCGCGATCCCCAGGCCGTGTCCGTAGGAAAAGGTAAAAGACGGATAGCGCCCACGCACCTCATCCCACAGACGCCAGACCCCAAAATCCCTCTCCCGCTCCATGATATCGTGGAAAAGCACCACCCCCCGGGACGAAACCGCCGGAAGCCACGTTTCGAAATCGTGACGCACTGCCTGGTACGTGTGCAGACCGTCGATATGCAACAAATCCACGGTCCCGTCGGGAAAATGTTCCCGAGCATTGTCAAACGTGGCTCGCACTAGATGGGAGAACCAGGAATAGAGTCGATCGTGATGGCTCTGTAGGGTCAAAAAAACATTGTCCCCGTAGATACCGGCGTGGGGATCGCCCAACCACGTATCCACGCCATAGGCAGCCGTTGGCAAACCAAGCTGCGCTATTGCTTGGCAAAAAGCGCAATAGGAAACACCGGTATGTACGCCCAACTCGACCAGTACTGTCGGACGCAACGCCTCAATAAGCCAGAAAGCAAATGGCAAATGCTGACTCCAAGCCGTGTCACCGGTGGTTAACAATGGGTCGCCAAGAACAAGCGTCGTCGCGAGGCGCCGAAATGTATCATGAGAAAGGTTCATATCTCCCGGCCTTTGATCCGTGTTTTGTCTGAATGATCGTGTATTCTGTCACGACTGGAATGGGCAACAGGCCGTGAGTTATCTGGGTCGGATCGACCCTTACGACCACGCACTCATCCAGGCGCACGTACACAACAGGATCGGGCCATTCCGCAATGAGCAGGGCGGTCAGCGAAAAATTTCCCGCCCGTAACGCCGGCAAATCGAATTCAAATTCCACTTCGAACCTACCAGATTCGCTGACCACATCAAAATTGACCGGAGCGCCGGAAGCAAACAAGGCTTGCCCCAACCTGTCCTTCAAGATAAACCCAGCCAATACCGTCCCGACTTCACGAATAATCCGGCCGGCCAACAACAAACGCAGCCGTTCCCCACCACGCAGCATCCTCAAGGATGCACCCTGGTCATCACACAAGTCTACGGAGGTGATAGTACAATCCGGCCTTGATTGAACGGGCGTGTCCAGCCAAGGGACGAACACATGCCCGGTTGACGCAGGCAAACGGGAGCGACCGCCCGAGGATAGGGCTTCTTGCTGGCGTACCGGCTTTTGGCAGGTGGCGGCTGCGTATTCGCGGCATACCAGTCGCGCCTTATCAAAGGCACGCACAGCGCCTTTTTCCAACCACAGCGCGCTATCACAAAGGTTGATGACGGCGGCAATATCGTGGGAGACAAAACACAAGGTGCCGCGCTCCCGAAAAGCCCGCAAAAATCTCATGCATTTCTGAGCAAAGGCAGCATCGCCTACAGCCAGGGCCTCATCCACAATCAAGATATCAGCATCCACGTGGGAGACCAGGGCGAAGGCCAGTCTGGCCTGCATCCCCGACGAATATAATCGCACCGGTCGATCAAAAAACGGTCCGATATCGGCAAAATGGGCGATGTCTGGAATACGTGCCTCGATGGTATCCGGATTTAGCCCGAGCACGGAGGCGCCCAAACGAACATTTTCTCGTCCCGTAAATTCCTGGTTAAAACAGGATCCAAGCTCCAGCAAGGCCCCAATGCGACCGCTAGTGGTTAATCGGCCTTCGGTCGGTCGGATCACCCCGGCGACCAGCTGCAACAAAGTCGACTTGCCGGATCCGTTACGCCCAACAATACCAACAGTTTCCCCGCGTCGGATCGTCACGGAGATGTCGCGCAGGGCCCAAAACGGATGCCCATGCCCGCTATGCCAGCCCAGCCACTCCCAAAGCCGGTCCTGGGGTTGAGAATAAATCGTGTAGGCCTTGCCAACCCCCTCACAACAGATAGCTGCCGGCGCGTCCTCCCCCGCCTTTTCACACGACATCGGCAAACCCCGGGCGTAGCGCCATGAACACACGATAGCCTAAAATCAGCACGGACAAATTAACCAAAAACTGGATACCGTACGCGCCCGGAGCGGGCAGGCTTCCCGCGAACAACGCGCCCCGTACCCAACCGATGGTGGCGGCCATGGGATTTGCTTCCAACCAGGTACGCCAAGGCATGGGAATGACTTCGGTGGCATAAAATACCGGCGATAAAAACATCAAAATCAGCACCAAGGTGCCGGTAAACTGACCGATGTCACGCAAAAACACGCCCAAAGCCGCAAGCAAATAGGTCGCGCCAAGGCACAGAAACAAAAAAGGCAACGTCAGCAAGGGCAGCAGCAAAATGGTCCACGGGGGTAGGCCGGTCAGACACAACTGAAACACAAGTAGCACAGACCCGTTAATCATGGCCGAAGTCAAAGCGCCCAGGAGTGCGACCAGAGGCAAGATCTCGACTGGGAAAATCATTTTTTTAACGTAGCTTGGATTTTCCAATATCAACCGGGGCGCTCGGCTCAGACACTCTGCCGCGACGTTAAATACCGTCAAACCAGCTAGCAGGTTCAAAGCGTAACCAAACTGGTCGTCGGCCTTGTGTCCTGGCCAACGCGACTCCAACACGTAATGAAACACAAAGGTGTACATGACCATCATGGCCACGGGCGTGATTACGGACCAAGCTAGGCCGAGTATCGAGCCACGGTAGCGTGCTTCGAACTCCCGGCGGGTTAGACGCCTCAACAAGATCCAATGGCGAGAACCAAGGGTCAAGACATCCAGCAAAAAATGCATGGGCACCTCAAATCAAACAGCCCTCGACTAAATGAGGGCTAATTTTAAGTCAAGAGCACATGGTTGTCATGTCTTTTTGCCAGCTCGGCCTAGGGCCTGGAGTTGACCCGATTTCGTGGACAGATAATCCTGAGGCGGCGGAACTCGACATGGCAGTTGCCGTGCAGCTTCACCTTAGCCCAAACAGCCAGTTCCGGCGGCACGTCCGGCAAAGGGCGCAGGATGTGCTTTTCCGTCTCGGCAAACAACGCCAACGGCTGGGTCTTGGTTGTGCCGTGGGTGCGATTCCCCGCATAGCCCATGACCCATTCCAGAAGCTGCGCGTTGGTGTCATGGAGGCTGCGAAAGGTCCGTGTCGGCAAGAAGTTGATTTTGATGGACTTCACCCCAGACTCGACCCTGCCCTTTTTCTGCGGTTCACGCGGCGGGCAGGGCGAAATCAGAAAGCCATACGCCTCGGCAAAGGCCTCATAGGAGCGCTGGACCTCAGGATCGTGGTAGCAGGCCTTGGTGATGGCGCACTTGGGATTGTCGATGATGACCCTGGCCGGGACACCGCCGAAGAACTCGAATGCCCGGCGATGACAGCCAAGCCAGGTCTCGATCTTCTGGTCGCGTACGATCTCCGCGTACTGATGCCGGCTCCAGGCCAGCGTCATCACGAAGAAATGCGTCTTGATGACTTCGCCGGTCACGGCGTCGGTGATCTCCGGGCCGGCCCCGAAATCCACCTGCACCGCCTCGCCCGGTGCAAAATCCAGCATCACCGTGGCTTTCGGTGGCGTTTGCTTGATCTTGGCGATGAAGCGTCTGACGCTGGAATACGCGCCCGTGAAGCCGTACTTGCGCATCAGGGCCTGGTGGATCGTGCAGCCGGCAATGCCCTGCCTGACCCAGTCCCGGACTTCGTCCTGGAAGGGGACGATGCTGGATGTGGACGGCTGCTTCGCTGTCCGGCCGGAGAAAAACAGCGCCAGGGCCGCGTCGGCGGGCAAGGTCGCCTCCGCGACCAGTCAGCCTCGCTCTTCGGCGGTCTCACGGACCTGGGCCAGCTTTCTGCGGCCCATCAGCCCGGTCTTGGCTATCTGCCTGTCGGACTCGCCAAGACGCATCCGAACAAGAGCTTGATGATACTCGTACATCTCGAACCTCCGATTGGACATCCGCGCTCCTCCCGTTTGTGGATCGAGAGGACGTACGCGGCGTCTCGAAGGTCCGAAACCCGGTCGCCTACCGCTGCCCTGGCTCCATTAGATGATCACCAAATGGCTCCATTAGGCGAGCACGCCCTGGCGCCATTAGCTGAGCACCCAGTGGACTCATTGGGTCGGTCGCCGACACAGGGCATCTGCGCCAGCGAGTTCCTGACTTGGTGAACGAGACAACGCTGGATTTCAGCCTGGGGATATACGGCTCTGATGGCTTCGGGAAAGCCGGTCAGGCCATCCACGGCAAAAATCAGCACGTCGTTT
>Ga0183096_1003171_pt1 | contig 10265 bp, 11 predicted proteins | sample Biomet5_FD_127791 | JGI IMG/M metagenome (GOLD analysis project Ga0183096, IMG submission 127791) | Microbial communities from bioreactor (seeded with sewage sludge) at LBNL, California, USA - Biofuel metagenome 5 (version 2) (version 3) | ecosystem: Engineered > Bioreactor > Anaerobic >...
AGCCCTTACAAAAACTGACACCTATTCACCGGCTTCCAAGCTCCGTCAGCTTAGAATATCATCGAAACCTCCAGCTGTGAAAGAAAAGAATTATTTCTCTCCTTTCACAGTTATCATTCTATTTTTTGAAGGAGATTTGGATGAAAGCAATCGTTTACACAACAAATACAGGAAGTACCGCCCATTACGCAGAGCTCTTGGGACACGAAATTGGCCTTCCGGTTTTTTCTTTGGATGAGGCCAAACATACCATTCCTGACGGAACGAAAATCATCTATCTTGGCTGGGTAATGGCAGGGAAGGTAAAAGGGTACGAAAAAGCCGCAAAACGATACCATGCGATGGCGGTTTGTGCGGTAGGCATGGGAATAACTGAAATCCCCACTGGACCTGTCCGGCAAAAAAGCAATGTTCCCTCTTCAACGCCGTTGTTTAATCTGCAAGGTAACTTTGATCTCAAAAAACTTCATGGTGCCTACAGGCTGATGATGCGCCTTATGGTAGAGACAGCGGGAAAAAAGTTGGCGGCGAAGGTCGATAGGTCACCTGCTGAAGAAGATATGTTGGATATGATGTTGCACGGAGAAAACCGCGTCAGCGTTGATCAGTTGAAAGCTGTGCTGGATTGGTACAGCGCACAAGCATAAGCATCGAGGTGTATGGTCATGAAATCCTCATGGGGAAATGCAACCACGGTTGTCACTGCTCTTTTCATTTTGGGCTTGCTGTGCTTTATTGGGTATACAGTCTGGCATCATGCGGATATCAGGTTTTGGGGGCGCCGCAGTTTGTTCCTTGCATGCTATGGCCTTCTGGTTTGTTGCTTTGCAGCAACGCGTGACGGATTGGATAAGACAATTCAAAATGCGATCTGCGGCAACTGTGCACCGGGGATTTTCCCACTTGTGAGTCTGCCAAATTGTATCGGATGCGTTGGGGCGTCACTGATCCTTTTCGCGGGGATTGCTACGCTTTTCAGCAAAAGCCAGCACGCCAGAGAAATCTGGTTTTATGTGATGTCCGGCGGTGCGATGCTCAAGATTGTAACGGTGGAAATTGCGAAGAGACTATGGTAAAAACGCATACCACCCTGTTTTCCGCAAACATATGCAAATAAAATGATCCGCTTGCGGCAATGAGGACAAATCGCCGTTGATGCACCGTCAAGACCTGTTTTGTGATGAAAAAGCAGGCGGTGGTCATCAATGTTGTGGGAGACGGCGGTATGAAAGCTCCGGTTTGGTCATTCGGAATGGTACGGACTGTTGGGGTATTGCGAGGACACACGCCATTTCATAAAGCGTATGGAATCAGACTGGTCTGATCTACCAGATTGTTTTCGGAGAAGGGCTTATGCCAAAACCACCCGATGGAATAAGGCAGAGTGACAAATTCCGGTTTGTCTGGCGATCATGAGCAAATCGATGCAACGTTTTTGACAGAAAAAAGGATAAGACACGAAAGAGGCCGATATCGTGACAGTCCAAATGAAATGATCCTCAAAAGGGAAATATGCGTTTCGATTTGATCGAAACCATTTCAAAATCAGCCGAAAAATTGAGGTAATGCGCATGATGATGAGAAAAATCTCCGAGAAAGATTATATGGGGATAAAGCGATTGGTTTTTCAGGTACATAAGTTGCATCTTGAAAATCGCCCTGATGTTTTTAATGATGTTGACCCTTTTGAGAAACCATACTTTGATTCAATGGAAAAAGATGAAAGGACGATTGCCATAGTCTGTGAAAACAATGCTGAAATAATAGGCTTTTGTGCGGCAACCCTTCCGCCTCCATCTATGAACCCCATACTCAAGAAACGTAACGTAGCTTTTGTAGAGAATTTATGTGTGGACGATCAATGGAGAAAAGCAGGGATTGGCAAAGCGCTGATGGAAGAAATGGAGCGGCAATGCAAATCAAGAGGTGCGGATGTCATGGAACTTAACGTATGGTCATTCAATGACAATGCGATTCATTTCTATGAGCGTTTAGGAATGTCTCATCGTAGTATGATAATGGAGAAATACCTGTAAGTATGCCAAACGAGCGTATTGATATGGCGGAGGATATGAAAAAAACGTTCCCCATTTTTTATTTGATTGCGATACGGAATGAAAAAGAACCAAAACACACAGGAATGCGGTGAAACGCTGCATTGCAGAAGACAGAATTGTCTGAAGGATCAGACATGTATCAAAGGAGAATGAAAGATGATACAAGGGGAAAAAATATATCCGAGGTCGAACGATAAGCAAACCATATACGTAAAAAACGTGATTACCGACCCGAACATCAAGATTGGTGATTATACAATATACAATGATTTTGAGCGGGATCCCCGCGATTTCCAGCGAAACAATGTGCTTTATCACTATCCCATCAACCATGACCATCTGGTGATTGGAAAGTTCTGCTCCATTGCCTGCAACACGAGGTTTCTGTTTGCCAGCGCCAACCACACCATGTATTCGCTTTCCACGTATACGTTCCCCATCTTTTTTGAGGAATGGGGGCTGGATATGAGAAACATTACGGATGCATGGGACAACAAGGGTGATATTGTGGTTGGAAATGATGTGTGGATCGGCTATGAAGCGGTCATCCTTTCCGGTGTTACTATCGGTGACGGGGCGATCATCGGCGCGCGGGCTGTGGTGACCAAAGACGTTCCGCCCTATACCATTGTGGGTGGCGTACCGGCGAAGCCTATTCGCAGGCGCTTTGACGATGAAACTATCGGACGTCTCCTTGCGTTGCACTGGTGGGATTGGGACAAGGACGCCATCGTCCGCAATCTACCCGCCATTCAAGCCGGAGATATCAATGGGCTGGAAAGGACACCTGTCACTGAAGGAAAGGAAAGAAACCGGTGAACGTACGTATCGCTTCGTTTTCGTCTCATCCCGTTGCGTGGTGCCAATGCTTTTTTTACGTTAGCAATCACCAACAGCAAAACAGAATGAGTAGTGTATGAAATTGATATCTTTATTCCAGGAGCGTGTAGGCTGACCGGAAGGATGGGGAAAGGGCTGGGGGGAAGAAGGCGGAGGATCTGGGCATCAGCAGGGTGCGCGTAGCGCGTCTTCCATTTTCGTCTCAGACAGTTGTGAGCGCAAAAGCATTATCGGCGCCATTACCAACATCCCCCTTCAGCCAGTGGGGGATGTTGGTCACCGACGAGCAACACGCCAAGGTGATGATCGAAGGATCTTCCCCTACGGCCATCTACCCAACACGGGACGAGCGACTGGCGTTTCGCCCATGGACGCCTCCGCAAAGGGCCATGCTCTTCTTATCCTAGTATTTGTAGTAAAGCGCTGCCGCCTCTTTCCTTTGTTCAAACAGGTACATGTGCAACTTTTTCTTTTTGGTCCAAGTTTTCGACAGCCCCCCAATGGGAGGAATTCCCTGTCCGAAACGCTTGTAGTTTCAAAAACATGCCTTCATCGGGGACGTGATCAACGGTTTACGACGTTGATGGGATTTCCATCGGCAAAAGCCTTCAGGTTTTCCACGCTGGCTTCCATGATTCGCGCCCTACTTTCCTTAGGTGCCCAGCTGATGTGTGGCGTGATGATGCAGTTTTTTGCCCCGAGCAACGGGTTCTCCTTGGTGATTGGTTCGGTGGAGACCACGTCAACAGTGGCTCCAGCGACTTTTCCCGAAGCAAGGGCTTGGCTGAGATCCTCCTCGTTGATGAGCAAACCTCTGCTGTTGTTGATGATCATCACGCCATCCTTCATCTTTGCGATGTTGCTTTTGTTGATGATGCCTTTCGTTTCCGGGAAAAGCGGGCAATGCAGTGCAATCACATCGCTCTGGGCAAACAGCTGGTCATAAGGCACATATTGGAAACCTTCTTTTTCGAAGGCAGAATTATGGAAGGAATCGCATGCGATGACATGCATGCCCAATGCCTGTGCAATCTCTCCAGTCCTGTGCCCGATGCGCCCAAAACCGATGATCCCCATGGTCTTTCCTGACAACTCCACTAGCGGATAATCCCAGAAACAACCGGTAATCAGGCTTCTGGAGATTCCCTCGTCCATCTTCATGCCCATCGACTGCGTCTTGTGTCTCATTGGTTCCTATGCGCTTGGATTGAAGGTGTTCAACTTATATCTGATGATTCCGATGGGCATCATCGTCTCTTACTTGAACAAGCATGGATTCCCGGTCGCCCCTCTTGTCATCGGAGTGATTCTGGGAAGTATGTCTGATTCCAATCTCAGAAGGGGACTGATGGTTTCTCAGGGAAGCTTGAAGCCGTTTGTAACCCGACCTGTAGCCTTGCTTCTGGTTATCGTCCATCGTCATGACGTTTCTCTCCGGAACAAAGTTCTGGCAGAATGCCATGAGAAAACAGAAACAGAAGAAAGCAATGCACTGAGAAAGTGACTCTTTCTCCAACTTGCATTCTTTCCGTATTGTTTGATGAAAGAATGCTTTTTATCAGGAACCAGTAGCCTGCAGGTATTCCAAGTCCCATGCAAAAAAACCAATGCTAGGCCGGTGGTTCCCTTGCATGGCCCTAGCGTGCATTTTTAATCAATTATATGGGTAACGCAATTCCTCATTCTGAGCTATTACGATAGTATATGACTTTCAAACGGGGCGTTTTGCCAGAACATGTCCTGAATGGTGATGGAAAAGAGAGAAACAGGTATTTGGTTATTGGAGGAAGGAATTGTCAACCCGATCTCCGCTTTCATCAAAAGCCTCAGCAGGCATACTGACGCATTCCATCTCGAAGAGTAAATACTCCTCCGGCAATACAATCCAGCTCATCCTCACTGAGGGTGCCATCCGAAAGAAAACTCTTCATCTTTTCAAGCAGTTTTCCGGCCTCTTCTTCGCTGATGTTTTTCAATCCTTGTTTGGAGAGGTACAGTTGCGCTGCTTTCGCGTCCATCGCCATAACCTGTTTCTTCAGCTGTTCATCCTTGATGATCCGCTCAACGATTTTCGCTTCTATCTCTTTGTCCATACCATGTCCTTCTTTTTGACAATTATAGGATAGTCTACCGCAATCGTAAAGAAAACACAATTACGATTATGAAATCATACAAACTTTTCTCAAAAATTACCCGTATAAAACGATTAATAAATATTATATTTGTGATAAATTTGTAATAATGCTTCAATACGTTGTTAGAAAGTATGATTATCTAGTGCAGTTTTATACTCAGGTTCATTTATTCCTGTCCGGAAAACAACAAGGTATTGTAGCCCTTAAGGAAACAGAAATGCCCTCTTTTATCCAAGATATCTTGCGGAGTCTTACTACTTCTCGATGATACGGTCCTGCCTAGCTCAATGAATCAGATACATCCAAAAGCAATCCCAATAACTCCACCATTACCAATGGTAATAAGCATAAGTATTTGAAGAATGCTGGAATCCATCAGACGATTAAGAAAGAAGGTAGGAAGCAGTCTGTTGAAATGCCTCCGTCGGTTCCGATTCGGACACGCCGATGTACAGGAGAGTACAGGGAGAGGTCGCCGCAAGGAACGTGGAGAAGCGTCACGAGATGGTGGGAAGCGGAGAGAAGACATGGGAGGAGATGCGCAACATCTTGCTCTCCGATACCGAGGACGTGCCGAGGAAGGACCAGATCCGCAACTTCACCGGAGAAACGGTGCTCTACAAACTCACCGATGAAGATCCTGTGATCCCATACACTCCAAATACGACGAACATACATCTCTCACTGGAAGCAGCTCCCACCACAAGCATTGACTTCTGGCCGGGATACACGAAGCTGCCCAAAACCGCTCAGCTCCTGATGATGGAGGACTACATCAAGGCCCTGACCGAGGACGGATCCATATACATGGCCGCCAAGATGCTCGGCCTCGAGCCAGCGGGATACTACAAGACGTCCGGATACTGGCTTGGTGATTCAAACCCAGGATTCAGACTCACCTTCAAGGTTGATCCTGTTGTCGGGAAAGACGGCCTGCTGACTATTTCAGAGAAGGATGCGACCGCCCTCAAGACGCTGGGTGCGATAATCGGCAAGACCTTTGTCCAGGAAGGCGTCGTCATCAATTATCGCTTCATGGCCAATTCTGAAAGCGAGAAGAACGCATTGTTCGTTCAGCTGAAGCATAACGGGATCGCTCTGAGACTGGATCAGATCGAGACTAAACTGCTCGGAGACTGCATCCAGAAGACTGCCACGGAAAAGGGAGTCGACGGATCAGACATCGGAATTGACAATGTCGATTCCGGAGCCTGTATCTGTAACTTCGGAGGTATTCCGACTGACAAGTTCTTGGAGATCGCGACTGCTGCAAGCGATTTATTCAGCGATGAGTTGAATAAGCTTGAGTAAGTACAAAGATGCGGGTTATACTATTGATACCGATGAATATAGGCACTGGTCCGAATACATCGGAAACAGCTATAAGGAGGACAAACATGGTGAAGGTTACACACGGTGGAATTCTGACTCCGGATCATCCGCTATTCAAAGAGCCTGCGAACATCTCTACACCTCTCGTTTGCGCTCCATCAGATCCCAGTACTCCGAACGGTACAACGTCGCTCCGCCCGATCAATCTTTCGAAATTCAGGGATCCGAAGACCGGGCTGGTGGAAGTCAAGATCAGATAGATCTTTCCCCTGACGAGGAAATCAAGCAAAAGCTAGGCATCTCAGAAGAGACCCTGGAGCGTACAAAGCTTCAGGATCACAAAGCATATTGCCAGCAGTTCAAGATCGGCACCCGCACAGACACAACCGTCAAGGGAACCTGGGAGGAAACCGGCCACGGCATCAAGCCTACGACACACAGCCTCCAGTCCATAATCAACATGGGTGAAGAGGATATGCACAACATGGTCCGCTGGCTCCAGGGTGATGATAAGATACTGGTCAAGATCCAGAAGAAGGGCGATTCTCCGACCTACATCAAGCCGAACAACACACCCATCCCGTTCACCCAGAAGGCAACAGAGTCCGATCTCTCATACCTCAACAGGGTCGTCGACTGGATGGCCGGAAACGTGGTCGCCGTCTATGACATGATCCCGGATCTCAACAAGGCGTTCGCGTCCGAATGGTACGACATGGCCCATGCGCTGGCCTGGTCCATGAGTGAGAAGTACAATCTCAGCATCGGCCAGACCTCCGCCATTATCGCGGCCATATCCGCACATTGTGAGTGGAATTCGAATCTTACTCTCGCAGGATCCATCATCCATATCATGGCCACATACGGAGACCAGATAGCCACGGAATCCATGATCGAATGGGCGACTGGCCTTTCCGAGGAAGAGAAGCAGACCATGAGGACGACGCCTCTCAAGAATCTGAACGACAAGCTTGCACAGAAGTTCGTATACTCGATGTTCCAGACTGGAGAAGTTGAGAAGACGCAGGATTCCTTCAAGAACTTTGTAGCCTGAATAGGGCTTGTCGACCAGGAAAGATATGCGAAGCTCAAGAAGGATATGTCATTGTCCGACGCAAGGCTCAAGCTCCAGCTTACGACATCCACAGGCAGGGCCATCGACAAAGCCATATTGATCTATCGGAATGGCGATATCGAGAACATCTCGAAGCTTGTCAGCTCCGAAGCCAAGATCCGTGACTTCTACAACAACATCCTCACTCCCTGGAGCCTCAACGAAGAGTACACAGCCGACACCCACGACATAAGGATCAAGTTCCTTGCTGCCATATCTGACAACAGCGATCTCAAGACGGCCGTTTTCGGGAATACTGGTATCACCGGCAGGGGAACCTCGCTGACCTCCCTGGTGATGGAAGCCGGGCGCAGGGCCACCTATTACATCAACCAGCGCGATGGATCCATGCTGCTTCCACAGCAGGTCCAGAGCATCACCTGGGGTGGTGGACAGGGCTTGTTCGGAGAGATTCTCAAACCCGTCGGAATGACCGCGGATGAGCAGTTCTCGAAGCACAAGAGAGACAAATCGGTCGAGGCCGAGATAGCCCTTGGTAATAGGAGAATACGGGGTATTATTCAGGGTCTTGTTAATGAAAATGCATTCATAACAGACGATGGCGGGCTGTATTCTTTTCACCGTCTTTTTCATGATTATCTTTTATCACATTATACCTATGATGATTACGAGAAAGAGGTGTATAGGCGTGCAGGACTTTGGCTTTTAAAACAGGGTTCACAGTATAGCAGCGGCTTTACCGTGAAGTTTATGGAAAAGGCGGGATGTATTGAGGAATATTTGTCCTTGATTAATCACCCCAACCAAACAAGTCCAAACTACTATGATATTGAAGCAATCTGTAAGATGGTTTCAAAACTTCCAGAAGACTATTGCATTATTTATCCATTCCCCTACCTACACATGGTCTTTTTCATGCTTTTGTCTGGGAACCGTGCCTATATGGCTTTGGGTAGGCATATCCAGGAAAAGATGAAGAACTATTTTTGGGGAACTTACGGTAATGAGACAATAACCCAGGAAGAATGGAATATTGTCAAAGGGGAGCTTGAGGTTATTTCAAGGGTCGTTGGTTTTACATCGGATGATGTATCTAACGACTCCCTCGTTGAAGCGTCTCTGTTCCTTGGTGGGAGAGAATCAGAAATCCTTCAACCTTGTGATCCCTTTACCTTTGGTCTTCCCATGTTGTGCCAAAGTGAATTTATGTCCTCCGGTGGTTTGGATGCCGCTGTTGAAAGGTGCCAGAACAACCCCTATGAACTGATATGCAATGGTTTTGGCCGTGGTTCGGAGCGCCTAATAATGGCCGAGGCTGCTCTTCTGAGAGGGAATTTTACCAATGCCCAAATTTATGCCAAACAAGCCATTGAGTCGGCAGAACAAAAGAGCCAGTACTTCATTATGGCTAGTGGCTATTACACCCTTATGCGTAGGGCGTTGTTTCTTGGTGAATTAGATAATGCTTCTTCCTCTCTTGATAGTATACGTTTCATTCTACCTCTTGCCGAGAAAGATATAGGGCATAGAAGGGTTACCGGTTTAATGCTCAGGGAGGTAATTTCACTCTCAGAGTGTTTTTATAACACAGCTTTGAACCACAAGGATGAAATCCCATATGCATATCTTAATAATCCAAGCCAGCTCTTCATGTTGGCAGGTCTTGGGGTTACCCAGGTTTTATCGGCTCGTGCCATGCTGCTAACTGGTAATGCCGCAGGTTGTGAGAGGGCGTGTCTGGATTTAAACAGGATCCCCCATGTTTGCCAGCTTGCCAGGGTGGAGGCTCTGATTCTTAGGGCTCTTTGCCAGAAGAAACTCTATTCTTCCAGTGGTAAAAACCTAATTCTTAAGGCTTTAGAAGAGGCCTTGCCAGATTTCCTCGTCTTGCTTTTTGCTGAACTTCCCGATGTCTTAGCTCTTTTGCCAAATGTAGAGTCGCTAGAGGGCAATATGAAAACCTTTGTAGAAACAATTATAGATTTAGCCAAAGCCTATAAAAACACCACTTCTCAATCCTCGGTGGTTTTTTCTGATTTATCTACAAGAGAGAAGGACGTCCTCCAGCTACTTTCTCAGGGGTTTACCATTAAGCAAATAGCATTAAACCTCTGTGTAAGTGATGATACTGCCAAAAAGCATGTCCAGAACATCTATAAAAAACTGAGGGCACATAACAAAACAGAAGCAATACAAAAGGCAAGGGAAAATGGCCTCCTGTATCCTAAGTACTCCATCTAGTTTTCTTTGCTGGCATCTGGTATCGAAGGACTACTGAAGAAGAAATACCATCTCATCTTCGCATTCGGGAACTTATCAGCAGTTGACGGGAGTCGGGGGTATATTCTAAAGGTTTTGGGAAAACTGAGACATAAAGGGAAATGAGAGAACCGGGCTATCCCAATAGATGAATACCCAGAAAGTGGTTCTATAAGTATCGAGATAACAGATACGGTCATAAGCCTGAGCATGGAATGACAGGAAACAGCCAATACACCGAAGGACAAAAGGAAGCCGCCGTCAAATACTATGACGGTCCGCACTATACTCCTGGAAGAACCGATTCCTTGGCGAGGATTATGATATGGAGAAAGATACAGAGCCTTCTGAAGAGATTGGCAGCCTCAAGAGAGATGCAGAGGCCTTGCGGCAAGAAGTCAAGAAACTGCGTCTCGGACATGCTGTTCTCCTCAAGGTGGCGTTGAAGCCAAGAGGGGCAAGTGTCTTTTCAAAGGTGCTCTTCCAGCCATGGAGTTTTGAATTCGCTTCTTCCGCCTTGAAGTACGAGGAAATGTTCGCGGCGAAGAAGGGGGCGCTCTTCTGGAA
>Ga0183096_1003173_pt1 | contig 10258 bp, 14 predicted proteins | sample Biomet5_FD_127791 | JGI IMG/M metagenome (GOLD analysis project Ga0183096, IMG submission 127791) | Microbial communities from bioreactor (seeded with sewage sludge) at LBNL, California, USA - Biofuel metagenome 5 (version 2) (version 3) | ecosystem: Engineered > Bioreactor > Anaerobic >...
ACGACGAATCCTGGGGATCGTTGGAAATCTTCAGCCCGCCGCCAACCTGTAAGTTGCCGGTATACGGGATGTCCTGCCCGCAGATCAGCTTCAGGATGCTGGATTTTCCACTGCCGTTCCGGCCCCGCAGCGCGATGCGGTCCCCACGCTCGACGGTGAAGGAAACATCGCTGCAAACGGATTTTTCGCCGTACACAATGGAAACATGGTCGAGAGAGACAAGCCGCGGCGCGCGGTAGGGGATCTGAGACACCTTCAGCGCGTCGGCTTGCTCGATGTTCCGGAGCAACTGCGACTTCTCCTCCATCGCCTCCTGCCTGCGCTGGGCAATCGCCTTGGAGCGCTGCATCATTTTGGCGGATTTGTGCCCGATATACCCTCTGTCCGGGCGCAGTCCGGAATTCTTGGTTCCAAACTTCGTCTTTTCCACCGCGTCTGCCCAGCCTGCCTTTTCCCGCGCGCTGGTCTCCAGCCTGACGATTTGCTTTTTCAGCTTCTCATTCTGCGCCGCCTCAAAATTGTCCTGCCGTTTCTTGTTTTCAAACCAACTGGAAAAATTCCCCCGTTGCAGTTCGATATTGGTTTTGTTGATGGACAGAACGTGATCCACGCACCCGTCCAGAAACGCCCGGTCGTGGGAGACGAGAAGAAAACCCTCCTTGCTCCGGAGATACCGGCTGACCCGCTGTCGGCCCTCCGCGTCCAGGTGGTTTGTCGGCTCGTCGATGAGCAAAAAGCGGGACTCACCCACAAACAGCACCGCCAGCAGAGCCTTCGTCTGCTCTCCGAAGGAGAGCGCATCAAAGGAACGCTCCAGCGCGTCCTCGGAGACACCCAGAAGACTGAGCTCGCGGACCAGCTCCCAGGTCTGCGCCTCCGGGTTGACGGAGCGCAATACCTCCCCCGTGGGACGACTCCGGTCCGCTACCGGAAATGGGAAGTACGCGAAGGGAACGGACGCGGAAATACTGCCGCCGTACGGATGCTCACCAAGCAGAAGCTTTAGAAACGTGGTTTTTCCCCTGCCGTTCCGGCCGATAAAGCCCAGCTTCCAGTCGGTGTCGAGTTGGAAGCTGACGTCCTCGAAAACATTGTCGTAACTGCCGGGATAGGCGAAGGTAAGGCCCTCGACTTTTATCTGTGACATGGTTTTGTCCTCCTATATAGAAAATGGCTGCAAGAAAGTTACTTCTTGCAGCCATCACACAGAAAGACAAAGCCCGCCTGTCGGCATGGCGATTCCGTGAATGCTCAAAAAATGCGTAACTTCCCTGCACAGGCATGACAAAACGGCGGCTGAAGCCGCTCACGGTTTTCATCATAGCCAATCAATCAGCAGGAAGCAATGCGCATTTTTTCAACTCCAATCTATATGATCTGAGGACAGTTTATCATTGCGGAACAGAAACGTCAATGAGTTCATTTTCTGCCCAACTCGTTTTCGATCAACTGTCGGGACAATTCCATGGCCCGGATGGTGCCGTGAAAGCGCCTGTATTGCACGCTGGTCGGCTCATATTTTGAACGGGCTTTTTCGCATTTTCGGATGATCGAGGCCAGAGGCTCCAGGGCGGCAGACAGATCCTGCGTGGAATATAGATCTGCGCCACGCCCGGTCAGCAAAGCCTCTGCAATTTTCATGGCCTGAATGCGGTTTTTCAGCAGGGTGTGCTGCGAGGTTCCGGGGACAAACTTGGGCTGCATCCGCTCACAGCGCACAATGATCGAGGTCACCACCTTCAGAACATTCGCCTGCTCCTGCTCCGTCATGCGTGCATCTCCTCCCAGTTTCGTAAAACAGCCAGCTGTCCCGGCGTGTGAAACCAGTGTTCGCCCTGATCGCAAATCGTCAGAGATGCGGCGTGCGCGTCGGCAAAAGTTCTGATCGTTTTCATCGTGGTCAGGTTGTCCCGTTCTGCGTACAGAATCACCGTGGGGTGACTCCAGACACTGAGCGGATGTTCTCTTGCCCAGCAAAGATAATGCCATGAGAGCGTTTGTCCGAAGTCGGTGGAAATCTCGCGCTGCCGTCGTAGTATGTCCTCTGTCACACCCGCCCAGCCCATCATGTCACAGATCAGACGCTCCATATCCACGATGGGTGAGACGAAAAGCGCCTTGCAAAGTTTTTCATCACCAAGGGCCAGCATAGCAAAATGCGCCCCGATGCTGTTGGCCCGCACACCGATTTCGCTCCACTGGGACTCCATATAGGCAAACACCGTTTTCAGCTCCGGCACCGCTGTCCATGGGTTGAAACGGTCCTTCTCGCCCTGGCGCTCACCGTGCTCCGGCAGGTCGATGGCAAGCACCTGATATCCAGATGGGCAGGCAATTTCGGCGAAGGCTAACCCTTCCTCCTTGCACCCGCATTGACCGTGGACAAACAGATACGCTTTCTCCGCCGCATCGCCGTACAGCACGGCGGGAATATTCTCAATTTGAAATCTGTGCTCCGTCATTTTTTGCACCACTCCAAAACCGGGCGCAGGTTTTCCTCACTGACCCGGCTGCCGCCGTGGAGAAGCAAATCCAGCATATCCTGTTCATCTGCTGTTTTGTCCTGTTTCGCCGCCAGTTTTTTGCCCACGGTGCGCTTCATGGTGTTCATCATAAATTTGTAAATGCCGTGGAGCTTATTGAGCTCAAAACCGCCCTGCAGGGTGAACAGCGGAATGTTCTCCGGAATGGCGTTGCCCTTGCGCACTTCCTTGATCTGCGAGCCGCCGGCCCCCATGCCCACGCCGCAGACCGCGGCAATTTTATAAAGCTTTGCCGCCTGCTTATAGCCCTTGACCTGACCTGCCATCAGCCAGCCGAGATAGATGATTTCAGCGCCGGCGGCAAGTTCCCTTTTTGCCGTGTCCAGAGAATAGGCCGGCAGATTTAGCTTCCCGCCCAGCAGCCCTGCGTACTGCGCGGTAAAGCCGGTATTGGAGGTATACACGATTGCATTCATCATAGATTTACTCCTTTTTCAGTATCCGCTTTAAATTCTCCACGTCCAGCAGCAGATTCACCGTCTGGAACGCGCCTTTGTAAAATACCGCCCAGTTATTGAACACGCACGGCAAGTTCTTGGCCTGTTCCAGCGTATCCACCGGGACAAGGGTCAGCGGCACTGCCTGTTCTTCGCAGTACTGCCGGACTGTCTCGGCGCTTTGACCCACATAGGGACATTGCAGGTCGTAATAAATGGTCGGCTCCCGGCTCTCAATTTTACACTCTCTGGCGCGATCGGTAAATCGCGGCACCGTGCCGTCAAAGGAGAGGGCGAGCAGCTCGTAGCCGCTGTCGGTGGAGTCCACCGCCTTGAAACCAAAGCTTTTCGCAAAGCTCTGGTCGGTCAGCCATGCTTTCTGCTTTTGCGCGCCCAGCATACAGACGCCGGACTTGCCCTTTTCCCTGGCGTCCGCAATGCAATACTCCATCAGCGCCCGTCCGTAGCCCTTGCCCTTGTAGGGGGCGGCCGCCCACAGGCAATAGATGTATAAATAGTTCTCGCCGGTAACAGGCACCCACGCAGTCTCCATCGGCGCATATTCGATGAACACACAGCCTTTGACATTCAGCTTGCGAAAGACATGGCCTTCTTGGAGTTGCTCAGACAGCCACTGCCGCTTCGCCTCCACGCCGGGATGTGGCTTCCTGCTGCGGATGATACAGCAAAGATGCTCTGTATTGAGGTTTTCCGGGGCCAGGTTGATAAAATCAGGGCTTGCATTTTCCACATTTACACCTCCGAATATTCCGGGCAGTCCGATTTCAAAAGGGCATACAGCGCCATATCCAGCACCTTGCCGTTTTTAACGGCGTTGGCACGCAGCATACCCTCGCAGAGGAAACCGCTTTTTTCCAAAATGCGGCGGGAGGCGGTGTTGTAGGCAAAAGGCTCTGCAAAAATGCGCAGGATATCTGTATTTTCAAATACGTATTTGCATGTTTGCTTCACTGCGCTGGTGCCAAGCCCCTGCCCCCAGAACAGTTCTGAAATATAATATCCCATTTCGGCAGTGCGGGAATGAATGTTGTCTTTGCGAAAAACGCCAATACTGCCGATGGCCTTGTCGTCTACTGTAATAGCAAAGGCAAAGGTCGCGTTTTTATCGGCGCGGAACATAGTGTCGATATAGTCACCGGCATCCTTTTCCGTGTACGGGTAGGGTAGGCCGTCCCGCAGATTGTTTTGAATATTCGGATTGTTCAAAGCCGCCGCCAGATCGGCAGCATCGCTCATGCGCCATGCGCGAATGTTGCAATCCATTCCATCACCTCTTCCTTACGGGGTGACGGATCACCGTTTTCCACTTCTCCGGCGCGACCTTACGGGCGTTGGAGAGGTAGATTTCATGGTGAAGCCGCGTTTCCGAAAAGTCGTTTTCGTAGCCGTTCACCGCAAGAAACTCGTCCATCAACGCTACGGTGGCAGGTTCGTCGTCAAAGGGGCCCATGTGCAGGATCTGGACGCACAGGCCCTCGTCCAGCGTGAAAAACTCCGCTGCGGAGCAGTCCAGCTTCTTTTTTCGTGTCGCCTCGCCAACCGCCCAGTCAAAGTCGGCTCTGGTCACAAAATCCGGCAGACGAATGACCGAGATCCAGTGGAACAGCGCCTTATTTTTGTAATCCACGCCGTCGATACCCTCCTGCCACCAGAAGCCCTCCAGCGGCGGCACCACGAAATCGTAGTAGCCTTCCATGCGGTAGTCGCCCATCTTGCTCATCTTGATGGTGTAGGCCACGGCGTACAGCACTCCCACCGCCGCCTTATACGCGCCGGTGGCCTCATTGGGGTCGCCGGTACCGCGCACGGCAATGTAGTTTGCCTTCGGCACGGTCACGATTTCCGGCTTGTTCTTAGGCAGATAGAATTCCTTATATTCCTTTTTAAAATCAAACGCCATGGTACCCCTCCTCTACTTCTTTCATCTTGCTTTCGGCGCGGGAAGCTCCTCGTACAGGGCGCTCACCAGCCGCTCCAAAAATTCCCGATTGTCCACATCCTCCGCCAGCAGCATTTCCTTCGCCCCGCCATAGGGTAGCTCGCGGCGCGCATTTGGCATAAGCGCCAGCGCCGCATTCTTCAGCAGAGCATAAAAGTTATCCGCAGCCCGCGCCCCGTGGCCGGGTATTTCCACGCCAACTGCACGTTTTTTCAATTTTAGCACGCCGGTAGCTCGCGCGCAAGGATTGGAAGCTTCTAAAAGAAGGTCCGGTATGCACGTGCTTGCGTACCGGCCCTTCGACGCTTGTGTTATTCGATTCGGTCGATCTGCCCGGCCTGAATGTAGGGAATATTTCGCGCGATGCGCTTCCTGGGCCAATTCCACCACTGCATGGATTCCAGCTGCGCAGCGGTTTCGTCCGAAAACCGTCTGCGGATGGGCTTTGCGGGTATGCCGCCCACGATGGTGTAGGGCGTCACGTCCTTTGTGACCATGGCGCGAGCACCGATGATGGCCCCGTCCCCGATGGTCACGCCCGCCAGAATCACCGCCTCGTATCCGATCCACACGTCATTGCCGACGACGATGTCGCCCTTATTGTCCCATGCCTGCGTCACATCCGCCTTATCCAGTCCCCATTCCTCAAAGAACAGCGGAAACGGATAAGTGGAGAGGGCCCGCATGGTATGGTTGGCGCTGGTAAAAAGGAATTTTGCGCCGCAGGCAATGGAGCAGAACTTTCCGATCACCAGCCGATCGTGATTGACGGGATAATGATAGAGAACATTATTTTTCTGAAAATCGCAGGGATCGCTCACAAAATCGTTGTACATCGTGTAGTCGCCGACCTCGATGCTCGGGTCGTCAACAACATTTTTCAAATAGACCGTCTGCTTGTCTCCCGTGCGGGGATAGATTGTTTTTTCCGGAATAGACATTGTAAACCTCCTGATTTTTTGATTTGTTATGCTATTCCGGTCATGCCAACGCAGTGCTTCACCGCGCACCACCTCTGCTTTTCATAAGGTTTTACAGTAAAATCCCTGCGGATCTCCTTTTATTCCACGGTCACACGGAAGCGGCACTCCTGCGCGCCGGAGAGGACCGTGTGCATCGGCTCTACCTGGATTTTCTTCTCCGGCAGCAGTGTCCCCAGCACATAGAGGATGCTCTGCCGGGAGCACTCGCAGTGTACGGCTGCGGACGCAAGCCCCGCTTCCACCACCGGGCAGAGGCAGCGCGGATAGCCGATCTCGTAGACGCGGCCGCGTTCGATAATGTCCGCGAAGAAGAACTCCGACCGCCCGTATTTTTCGTACTGCAAATCAAGATCGCCGCCGCACTCGTCAAACTGCCGCTGCTGCTCTTTCAGGACATAATTCTGCACGCAGCCCACGGCGCAGGGGCGGTACAACTCCTCCCGCTCGCTCTGGGGCAGCTTTTCGATGCCGCTCTCCAGCGTATTGAAAAACGTCTGGTTAAAGCGCTCCCATTCATTTGCCATATCAAGTTAACCTTCTTTTCTGTTTTTCATTTTTCCGCCGCCAGCGCAAGAAATTTCTTCTCCGACAATATCTCGTTGGTGACGTAATTTCCGTTATAAAAAAGCGCGTAGTTTGTCCACGCCGCGGGCGCGTTTTGAGCCCGCTCCCGGTTCTCCAGCAGAATACTTTTGAACGGGATGCCCGCGTTCTTTGCCGAGCTTTCGATGAGCGGCACATATTTCGCCGTATAGGGACAGCCTGCGGTATAGTAGAGCACAAAACCGCTCTCGTCAATATGCGGCGTTTTGGCGCAGGGTTTGAACTTCGGGACTGGCGCGCCTTCGTCAAAGGGCAGATATAGCAGCGTGAAAAACGGCTCCGCCGTATCCGCCAGCCGGAAACCCTTGTAGGTAAGATACTTGGGATCTGATAAAAACGGTTGCTTTTTCTTTGATGCGATCACGCAAAGGCCGCGCCGCCCCTGCGCTTTCCCGTCGGCGATACAGCGCTCCATCAAGTCGTTTGCGTAGCCGTGGCCCTTGAGCGCACCGGACACCCAGAAACAATCTATGTAGAGATACCCCGCCGCCTCGATGGGAACCCACGCGTACTCCGCCGGAAGGTATTCGATAAAGCACTTGCCGCGCTCCGCAGCCTTGAGAAAGACCAGCCCTTCGTCCAATCTGTCCCGCAGCCACGCCTTTTTGGAGGCCACCTGTGGGTCCTTATTACTGGAGATGGCGCAGCAGATATGCTCCCGCTCCAGATTTTCCGGGGTCAGTAGAATGTACTTCATAGGAACCTCCTTGTCGGAACAAAATACGAAAAGAACGCAGCGCGCATGCTTGCGATTCCAATATCAAACGGGAAATTGATAATCCACGAGTTGTGCTCGCCTTATTCACCCATTGCTTTTCTTAAATCCGTAATAAAAGTTGCTTGCTGTTTTTTAAGATACGCCTTTACAAATAAATTCATAATGGGATTAGCGACTTCAACTTCTTCAGTAAATTCGATTTTTGTACCAGAGCCGTCCTTTGAAAAAAGCCCAATCCAATGCCCGTCCATATTCTTGTTTTTCATATCAAATTCATAGCGTTCATAGGGCTTTTTGAGTACAATGGTAAATTCAGTTTCAAATCCGTCTTTCGTAAATTCAGTAAAACGATTACCATCGTCAGATACTTCTATTTTAACTATATCACTGCGCCAGCCAAAGGCTGTGTTATCCGTAACTATATTCCAAACAGCATCTATTGAACTATGGAACCTTGCAATAACGGTTGCTTTTTTCATTCTGCATCCCTTCGTTCTATATCAATAATCTCAATTCCAAATTCTGACTGCCTTTTATCCGCTCTGTTACCCGATTGTGTTTATTAGGAATCACGCCTGCGGCGCCGGCACTTCTCTTCTCTCGCGGGCCGCTGGCAGTAGACCGTATTCTTTTTGTCCGCTTTGTGATGCTCCCGGCAGGAAACGCAATCGCCATGCCGCTGGCAGCGCGTCCGTTTGCAGGGGCAGTCCGCGCACCGGGTTACGCAGAGCATAGGCGTATATCGGATGCCGTCCGTCGTCTGCTCCGCATCTGTCTCACAAAAGCCCAGACGCCGGTAAACCTCCACCGCATAGGGCGAGGAATTCACCGTCATCTGTCCTGTGGGATTCTCCCGGCAGGCGCGGAAAAAGAGCTGCCTTCCCACGCCCTGACGGTGATATGCGCCGCGCACAAAGAACAGCGCGATATGCGCGCCGCCGTTGCGGGTGGCCAAAATGCCGATGAGCGCGTCGCCCTCAAACGCGCCGTAGATACGCAGTTGCGCAAGGTAGTCCGGGTCGTGGATGGAGGCGAAAAACGCCTTTACGCCCTGCGGGGCGTAGTCCGGCGCTTCAAACTTCTGAAAAACCTCCCACGCCAAATCCAGCGCCGCGCCGTACTCCTCTTTCGCAAGCTCTCGAATCTCCATAATCTCCCACCTCAACTAAATCTTCTTTTTCTGTTCCGCTATCTTTTGCAACATGCTCACGATATCCTTTAAAATCAGAGGTCGCATACTGTCGCGGTATCCGGTGAGGTCGGCATTTTTCAACGCCTCTCGAATTCGGGGAATCAGGTTTGACTTCGCCGTCGCGATTTCCGGCAGCGCCTGAATGCACTGTCGGGCTGTAATGGGCTTTTCGTCCGTAACATGGGCGAGAAAATCGTCAATCAAAGCGTCATAGCGGTTTTCGCTGTCCCAGCGGGCGTTGGCAGCAAGAATGGAGATAGCCCGGTTCCGTACCAGCGAATTTTTATGGTGCAACAGCGCGACGAAGTCGTCGAGATACGGATAAAACCGGTCGCTCTCCCGGCTTTCCGCTGCAAGTTTATCCGCATAGGCGCAGGCGGACTTGGCGTCCTTGTCGGTCAGACGCTCAAGCAGTTTCTCTTGATCGGTCATATTTCTGGCCTCCTGAAAGGTGGTTTATTTTAGGAAGATGCCCCGGCAGTCGCGGTTCAGCACCGGAGCGTTTATGGTAATCACGAGTTCCTCCAGAGACGATAACAGCGCCGCGGCGCACAGGATGACACCCGCGGCAGTCAGCCCCAGCGCCGCATACAGAACCGGGAATATGAAAATCAGCGCGCCCGTGGCCTTGTTCGCGTAAGTATGCAGGGCGGAAAAGGTTTGGTGTTTCACAAACCCGATGGTATAGCCCGCAAGACGCAAAGCCGCGATGAAAGCGGCACCGATCCACAGCCATATGGGAAATGGGAGATACCGCATGGCGAAAACTGCAATTGCCGCGGCAAAAAACAGATCTGCCACGCTGTCCAGCTTCGCTCCGGCAGCGCTTTGCGTTTTCAGCCTGCGGGCCAGCGCGCCATCCATCAGATCGCTGATTCCACCGCACAGATAGCAAGTCCAAAAAGTGGTGGAGAATGGAGCGGCCAGCACCATTCCTACTGCAAACAGAAACCGCGTGGAAGTAATCACGTTGGCAAGATTTTTGATAGCAATATCCCCTCACACTTTTTTATCATCATACCATGTTTTATTCCTGGGATAAAGTCTCTTTGCAGTAGCTATTTTCCTCTTTCTGTGATATTGTCCGTATTGCAAAAGGAGGCGAGGACAATGCAGGAAGAATACACAGTCGGCGCGTGGGCAGCAATCTGGTTTGCGCGGAACGCCGGAAAGTGGCGTGCCAGCACCGAGGGCGGATACCGCAATCTGATTTACCGGCACATCGTCCCCGGTGTGGGGAAAATCAAGCTCGCCGAGCTGAAGCCACATCACATCAGTGCCTTTTATAAAGCGCTGGCGGAAAGCGGGCTCGGTTCCCGCAGTATCTGGTGTGTTCATCTGCTTCTTCGGCACTGTCTGGACGACGCCTGCAAGGATGGGTTCCTCGACGTCAATCCGGCGGACTTATGCGAAGTCCCGACCTCGGAACGCAGGCCTGCCATGCGGGTCCGGTCTGGGCAGATTCGCCGTTATCTGGACGCGGCGGAGTGCGAGGGTGTGCTACCCATCATTTATATTGGACTTAACGTCGGCCTGCGGCAATGTGAACTGTTCACACTGCTGTGGGCCGACTTCAATTTACAGCACCGATATATTCTGCGGGGCAAGCGGCTGCTGACGCTGGATGAACAGGCCGTCTCCCTGCTGAATGCGGAGCATGAGTGGCACCCGGACATCCCCCATGCCTTCCTCAATCCCAAGACCGGTGAGCCGTTCCGTCTGCACGAGTTTTATTACCTGCACAGAAAGCTATTGGAACAGGCGCGGATGCCAAAGCTGGGCTTCCGCGATCTGCAAACGCAATGTATGGAGGGAAAACTAT
>Ga0183096_1003187_pt1 | contig 10224 bp, 7 predicted proteins | sample Biomet5_FD_127791 | JGI IMG/M metagenome (GOLD analysis project Ga0183096, IMG submission 127791) | Microbial communities from bioreactor (seeded with sewage sludge) at LBNL, California, USA - Biofuel metagenome 5 (version 2) (version 3) | ecosystem: Engineered > Bioreactor > Anaerobic >...
AGGGCGAGACCTGAGAAATTGCCCTCGGTCATCGCCATTGACGAGTTCAAGGGGGACACAGGCGGCGAGCGATTCCAGGCCATCCTTACCGCGCCCGAGAAGCGCCAAATCCTGGATATCCTGCCCGGCCGCACGGCGGCGACCATCCAGGACTACTTGAAGGCGTTCCCCAACCGGCAGGATGTCACGCATTTCGTCATGGATATGAACAAGGCTTACCGGGACATCGCCCGCGCATTCTTCGGCAAAGAGCGTCATCGATCGGTTTCATGCGGTTTGGTACGGCGTTTGGGCCTTCGAAGACGTACGCCGACGCGTTCAGAAGTCCCTGCCGCCCGAAAAACACAAATACTTCAAACGCAGCCGGAAACTGCTGTTGGCGCGGGCCGAAAGGTTGAGCGCGGATGACCGGAGAGCTGCCGAGATCATGCTTGCCCACTCCGAAGACCTCACAAAGGCATGGCTCTTGAAGGAAGAGCTCTTCAAGTTCATGGGCTCGCCTTTCTCCACCCAGGCGTGAATCGCGCTCAACCATTTCCGCTTTTGTGCCCATCACCTGAATCTGCCTGAATTCTCAAGCTGCCTCAGAATGCTCAGAAACTGGGAGGTGTATATCCTAAACGCCTTCGATTGTCACTTCTCCAACGGCTTCACCAAGGGTATCAACAACGCCACCAAAACTTTCAAACGTGCTGCCTTTGGCTTAGGGCCTCGCATACTCCATTGTTCTAGGGCATATCCGAAAAGCTATAAATATTCACACAGATGAATATTTATAGCTTATCAGGACAGGCTCTAGCTATTTGAAAATTCTCGCGACTTCTCCCATGCTCAACACATCGCCATGTGCAAGCTTATTCCGGCATTCGCGCATAAAGCCTACCCAATTGTATTCTGATTCATCCGGAATATATAAGTAATAGTATCCGGTATCATTCCGGGTGTGCGATAAATGGAAGAGCAAACCCCATTCTGCATCCAACGGATCACGAATTAATTCGCCAGATGGTCCAGTGGCATTCGCTGCTTCCATGGCCATTTTTATCAGAGAAAAATAGCGCCGGATGAAGTGCTGCCGCTCGTCCTCGATCAGAGGGAAAAGCGCTTTGATCTGGGCCTGCCAGACCTTTCCGGTCAACGCCGAAACTTGTGGTCGCGGTATACTATCGCCATACTGAGCTTTATGAAGTTCCAGAAACGCTTCCTCAGGGCTCTCCTGTTTGTGGTCACGTGGATTCGTCTTCAGGTATGCCTCCGCGAGATTTGCATCTGGTGCACACAGGTGCGCTGCGAGCATGGCCAGGTAATTCTTCCATCCAGCGGAGAGGTCCGTCTCCGAGGTGATGTGACTACAGAACAGCAACAGATCAAAATCGTTCACACACATCGAATAGCGAACTACTTTAATGTGCGACGGCACCTGCTGCGGAAGCTTGCTTTCACTAATTTCCATCAGGATGAGGCCATTTTCGACGCCACACTTCCTGTAGCTGCGAACAAAGTCAAGCCATGCATTCATCCGCTCCTCGTGGAGTTGCCGGAGCCAGAGCAACTTGCCGTTGAGGACGGCGTGCTTTGCGATGTAATCTTGAGGCCTGCCGCTCGAAGGGCGGTAGCCTGTCTGAACGGTCCCCTGCGCAAACCTGCGCAACAGAATCTCATAGGGCTGACCCGGCTCGTCCGTCAGATCCTCGATCAGCAGCCCCCGGCCCTGCAGCTTTTCCATAATGGCGTAACGCATCGGGTCAGGCCACGGCATATGATCAGGCAGCGCGAGAAGCACACACTGGTGTGCGCTCAAGGAATCGACCACCTCGTTGACCACCGAAGCAGGCCCCGCGATCTGGTTCCACCAAACTCCCGACGCATGCTCGCTCATACCGCGGCCCCCATCGCATCCGCGATGACACTCTCGACGCTCTCGCGGCTTCCGATAATGTGCAGAAAGTCATTCCGCCTCAGGCGATACAGCCCCTGTTCAGTCTTCGAGAAAATGCCCATATCGACCAATTCGTCAAATAGCAGCGCGTAGTCCTCAAATTCCAACCGCCTAAGCAGCGAGATATCGAACTCTTCCGCTTGCCGGTAGAGTCCACGGACGTCGCAGCCGAGGGACTTGTCATTTTCGTAATAGTTCCACGCCACCTGGTTGGCGATCAACTGGTAGCGGGGATCCAGCTTCAGGGTCCACTCCAGTTTCTCCCGGATGCTCCGGGTCAGGTTCTCAGAGGTGATGATCGACCGTAGCTGCTTTTCCTGCAGCAAGAAGGGGGGGTTGCCTTTCGCAGCACTGTAGTATTCTGTATACCGCTCAGAAATCGACTCGATCAACCGATAACCGAAAAAGTGCAGAATACCGGGGTAGTAATTGCTACTGGCCAGGATCCACTCCATCAGAGGCTGCGCGCCCGTTTCAAAGCCCAGGTAGGACAACGGTCGCTCCATCAGGTGCCGCGCATCCAGCGGCGAAAGCGGCCGGATGCAAAGCGGCTCACCTAATTGCGCGAGAATTCCGTTGCGTTCCATCGCCCGCTTGGCCCTGGCAACATTGTGCAAGCCCGCCAGCACGAACTTGAAGTTGTTGCCCGTCTTGCGTCTGAGCTCAATCAGCGGCGACAATACGCGGTAATCGCGCCGACTCGCGTCTTCCAGGAAGGCATCCGCCTCATCCATGAGGAGTACCAGCTTGGCAATCTTTTTCTCTCGGAACCTGTCGGCCAGATCGCCACATAGCGCCTCCCAGCTTTGCGGAAGGGAGCCGATGATCCCCTCCCTATCCAGTTCATGCGCTGTCTTTGCGAGTGCTTGCGCCTCGTTGGCACAGTTGTAAGCAGAAAACACGAGAGCATATTCTCTTCGACCCGGTTTGTGCAGCATACTCTGGGCCCGTTCGAGCAACGCCGTCTTGCCCAATTGCCTGCCGCCGTAGACGAGGTTGGCCCCGTTTGCTGCCATAATCGATGACAACTCTTTTTTGCGCCCCATGAACATCTCGTCCGCGATAGGCCCACTCCCGTTGTTGAAGGGCTGGTAATATGTGTAGGGAAGCGCGCATTTGAGCAGTCCTGGCAGCCGCTCGCGGGATTCCAGCGTCGCCAGGAAGAGCATCAGCACCCGATCGACCAACAAGAATGAATTCAATCCGCTGGTCTTAGAGCGAAAAGACTCCGCCAGTTGCCGACGCTCTGTAAGTTCCAACGCACTGTCGAATAGCAGGATGGCATTCTCCCCTAGGTGCAACTCAACCATTATGTTGACGAGTTCCTTGGCGGTCCGGGCTCCGAAGACACACACGACCTCCAAAGGCGAATTTAGCATGGTACCAAATCGGGCAATCGGGTGATGGTAGTCGGCAAGGCCTTTCTGGGCGGAGGTGACCTCCAACGCGAAGCGCTCATACTTTTTCCCGGCGTCCGCACCGTGCTTCCTGGCGGATTGCACGTCAAAGCCAAGGCGCTTGAAGAGTTTTTCGATAGAGTCTGCGCTCACCATGTTACGGTTCGGCCAGCTCTCAATCAGGCCGCGGGCATCGTTTTTTTGGCCCGTCGCCCAGCTTGAATCGAAGAGAGGCTCCAGTTTTCTAAATCCCCAGTTCCGCAGTGCATTGCCCTTATCCAACTCGCAGAATCTGTACAACTCCGAGTAGAGCGCCAGGAAGCGCGCATGCTCGTCCTGAGCCAAATCGCTCTCCGGCAGGTTGCGCTCGCCGGACTCATACCGGTTGAGGTACTCCTCGGCCACGATGAAGTTCTTTTCATCCAGGTTCTTGCGTACCGCTCGGATCAATCCGTTGTTCTTATCCGTTGCGGGATTTTCCAGCACCGAGCAGTATCGAGCTTCATACGTTGTGCCGTTGATGTCTGTTTCCGATTCCACCTGCGCCTTCAGCGCATCGACAAAAGATCGCCAGCGCCCGAAGTCCGCCCGCTTGAACAGCGTGTCATCCGCCAGGCCTATGTAGCCTGCCAGCCGCTGCTGCAGTTCCTCCGAGATGCGACCGTAGGCGAAGGCCATCTCCAGGTCCTCCAGCAACCGGCCCTTCTCTGCGATTGCGTCTTCTTCGGCGCTTTTTCTGTCGGCGCTATAGTCCTCTTGAATCTCCCGACCCTTCGTCTCCTTCAGGTATCTGCAGATCAGCCGGGCAGAAAAGAGGTTGTCAAAGGTATGTCGCCTTCCCCGGTCGCCCGTCGCCTTCAATACTTCTTCGAGCGGGAGAACGGGCTCGGCGATGTGCCTGAGCGCTCTTCGCCAGGGTTCGTAGCCCTGGACGCTTCCCAGCCGCTCGTCAAAATCTGGAAATCCGTTTTCATCCAGAGCAATCTGCCTACCGCCCAGCAGGGAGAAGAACCGGAGTCGATTCTCTTCTGCCAATCTCATCGAGAGCCTCAAGTCCATCGAATGCAGGATGTTGGCGAGCACACGGGAGGCGATGACACCATCGCCCACCTGCGCCTTTTGGGCAGACCGAGCCTCCTCCTCCGCAGCGCCGATTTGCTTGAGCAGCTGACCCCGCAGCCGCGCCAGCACCTCCGGCGCGTCAATCCGGTTTTCCACCGTTTCAAGCCATTTCCTAAGCAGGTCCAGGCGTTCATGGATTGCATCGAGCACATCCTTGCGGGCCAGCATACCCAACTTCATGTGCTTGGTCTTTTGTCCCTGCGTAGCGACCTTCCATTTTGTGTCCACAAAATCGTCCAGCGCACTGTCAGACCCGTAGAGTTCCAGCGCGCAGCACACTATTGCTCTATCGCCTTGATCATTTCGGGCGACGATATCCAACGCCTCGCTTAGGTCACTATTCGGGCCGAAGCAAAGGTTGAGCATCTCTGGAAGGCCCGTAATCTTCTGCTTGATGACAGGCAGGGTGTCCAGGTACTTGCGCGCATCCCAGGACAGCTCGCTGGCGTAACGCTCGCCAAAGGAACGCCTGTCGAGCTTGGAAAGGGTGGCGTCGGAGAAGCCTCCCGGAAAGCTCTTGACCTCCAGCATGGCGTTGAGCAGTTGCTTCGACTTGTGCGCCCAGTCCGGAAAGCAATCGTCCGACTTGACCATCGCCTCAGCAGCCGAATACAACATGAAATCCATCGCACTGGGCGCAAGCGTTGCCCTCAGCATGGCGGCAATCTCTAGCCCCGGCAACATGCCGCCATCCTCAAAAGCGCTCGTCTTGATCGTACCATCGTAAGAAACCTTGTCCAGCGGGATATCGGTGGCAAGAAGGAGCTGATGATACAGACATCCAATCTTCTCATCGCGAGAGTCCAGTGTCAAAGCCTTCACAAACACCAACGCATCCAATAGGTCATCACGTTCAGGCGTGCAGTCATCCCGCTGATCGCTCAGGAGCTTTCTGAGCAGCGACAACGTTGCCGCTAGATCCGGCCGGTTCGCCCGCTCCGCGAGGAAGGCCGCATATGCCCTGGCGCTCAGGTTTGACACATCCGGTCCGTCTTTGGGGGCTTCCACGGGCCGCCTCGGCGCCGTGGATGGTTCTTCATGCTGCTTAGCATCGCGCTTTTCGGCAGCCGGTTGCGGTGATTGAGCGGCCTGTGCTGGTGCCACAGCTGTTGCAGGCCACTGAGAAGCACGCGGATTAGGAGCCATCCAAAGCGCCTTAGGCAGTTGTGCCGCGTCGCTTTCGCGTGGCTTGTCCGCCGCCTGGGGCTTGCGATCCGCTAACCATTTCACTTGCCCGGGATCCGAACAATTGGGAATCCCTTTGAGCTTTTCCACCTTGAACGCGTGCGGCTGTTTAATTTCAATTTCGAAGATGGCCTTCTGGCGCACCGCAGGGGAAGTCAGCGCGCAGGAAAACAATTGCTTCAGATTCCCGTTCCCACCCGCCGAGCGGGCGGCGGGGACGGGTTCGCGGGGCACGGCAACCCGGTCTGAGCCGCCCGCATTCCGATGAGATGTTTCTGGCGAGGGCACAGGCTCCGCGGTCTTGGGGTGCCCATCCCCGGATGTGCCGTTGTCTATGATTTCATCCAACTCATCGGGCACTTCGGCAAGCTCCTCCAGCTCCCGTGCATCCTCCTCCATTCCGCCATCTGGGAGGAGCGCATCGCCGCCGCAAGCGCGGCTTTCGAGTGCCTCCGGCAGGAGACCGCCAGGCTCCGGAGCATCTGTCGAGATCCCATTTGCCAGCGTTGGAACGGGATTTGGCGCTTCTGTTGCAGTTGGCGGTTCGAGGGAAGGCAGCGGGAGTTCGCTTCCGGCATCGTCTCTGTTTTCATCAACCCAATGGAGTTGATCCTTTATCAGTCCCCGGTAAAGAGGGGGTGTCACAAAGCTGTAGACCTTGTCCAAAAGCTCGGATTTCATACGGTCATCATCGGTTTTGACAATCTGGGCAATGAGCCTGCACAAAGCGATGCTCTCTGTCGCATCATCCAAAGCGGCATCGCTGTCGTCCTTCATCGACTCCAGACAGCGACGGAGATCTGAGACCAGCGACAGTATGGCGGCATTAATCCCCTCGTCTTCCGAGTACAGGCGCGAGATCTGCCGAATCCTGTCCAATTTATATGGGGTGATTTCGAACGACCGCGCCTTTGAAAAAGGACGATCTTGGTGATTCCCAAAATTTTGCGTGGTCAAACCGACACGGAGCACCCGCTGCGCCAGGCGGAGATCATTGAAAAGCTCCGATTGGGATATGAAACTGAGGCAACCCGAAAGACCGTCCGCAATAACTTATCCTGCCTGTAGGGGGCAGGGTATCCCGATTACCTGATCGGAAATATCGACAAGTATGACAACGTCGCGCATTTCCGAATCGACCGCATCTGGGAGATCCGGGAGAAAGAGGAGCCGGTCAAGCCGATGGCAGAGGTGGAAGGGCTTGAGCATGGCCTCGATATCCCGGAATACATGGCGGGGCATGCCCACATGTTCTCAGGAAAGGCCAGCCTCGCTCGGATCCGTGCGACGCGCAGTCTGGCTGGGGACATCCTAGACTGGTTCGGGATGGAGGTTCACTTTGAAAACGTGACAGAAGATTCACTGGAAGCGGTATTCCATGCGGATGCAGAATCTCTCAAATACTGGCTCCGGCAGTATGGGGAGCACGCCGTTCGGATCGACTGAAATCCTGGGTACCGCGAGGGCTCCCGCCCTTGATAAGGCGGGATTATCTTCTGGCCAGGGACTTTCCAAATTTTCTGTATGGCGCGCAGCCGCGGCACAACTGCGTTTTCTTTGAATCCATCTCTATCGAAAAAGGGCGGTTCAAAAGCGAGTATGCCGATTGGCTGTCTCAGGGATACGAAGACATCGACCTGAGCGCAATTTTACACCGTGCCAACTGCCTGGAAACTGACCCGGCATCCGCGTTCCTTCGAGCCTATGCGCGATTGCTGGCGGATGGAAACCGGGAGGCCGAAATCGGCGAACTGATCATCCGGCGCGAACGGCAGATCAAATTCAGCCGTGCGAAGTTGAAAAAGCCGATACAAGAGGAGCATACGCGAAGGAATAGGCAAAAACAATCGGGAGTTCCTCTACGCCATACCGTTAGAATGAAATTGCCCGCATCATGCCTCGCGTCCGGGAGATGTTCAAGATTTTATCGGAGTTGGAAGATGCCTTCCCCTGGCCGGAAGTTCATGTTGGACGACCATCTGGTCGGTAGCATCGGCGAGGTGCTGGCGGCCTACCATTATGGGTTGGAACTGCTGCCGACCTCTGCGCAATGGCACGACGCCACCGCCCGGGACGGCCGCATGTACAGCTCGAGACCATGCAGGGGACAGGCCATGTTGCCCTGCGCAGCGAACCGTAACACCTGATTGTCCTTTTGATTCACAATGAATCAGGCCAAGCGCAGGAGGTTCATAACGGCCCCGGCTCTTTGATATGGGAAGCCTGTGGCAAGATGGCGTCCAATAGATCCCGGCCTATCGGCCTATCGCGGTTAAAAAGCCTGGCGGCACAGGTGCCTGAGAATCAGAGGCTCCTTCAAGTTATCCCGGTGGAGTGATGCGGTTTGACTCGCCTCCTAAACCGCATATGACCTGCTCAAAGCCGATGATCACAAGAAACGCACAAGTTGAAACGGCGGTTCCAGACGCTTGGTCCGGTTGTTATCGTCCAAGGAATCTGCGATCCTCCTACACGAGCTCGCTTTTGCATATTGCTAACCACCGCCAGGGAGGAATTTATGTGGGCAGGGATTTCAGCCCGATTGTGCAAAAGTGGGTTTACTACTTCGGCAGAGATCATGTCGATCTGCCCTGCGCGACATTGGTCAAAATCGCGAACCGGTGCGTGGACGAGTACAATATGGAACCCGTCTCGCTGGAGGAAGGCGAGGAATTGAAGGAAGCCTTGAAGAAAGCCGTCCGGGATGAAAGGAGCGCGCTGGCCGTTGCCGATGCCCTCATGCCTGATTTAGTCGGGACAGACAGTCAGGTTAAGTGGGCGAAGGAGGTTCGTAAGGAGGCTATCGAAACAGCGCTGGAGTTGCGCCATAAGGCGTTTCTGAGCTTTTCCATAAAAAAGGCGAAGAAGCTGAGCAAATACGTGACTGAAGTGCTCAGGAGAAAGCGCAGCGCCAAATGGTTCATCGACAACAGGCTTGATTTCAAGGAGTTCCCTTCGTTCAACGGAGGTCATCGAAGCATCCGCGTGCCCAAGGTGCAAATGAGCGAGGCCGAAATGGATTCACGCGCTGAAATGATGCTGCGCCCTGAGACCATTGCGCATCCGGGTATGGTAGAAATCCTGTGGCCCCAAAACGGCGGACCCTTGATGAAATATGAGGCAGATTACGATTACTTCGAGATCATTCACAGCCGCCAGTACACAAGGAAAGGTCCTCCGCGGAACGATGAGAACTTCAATCAGCATCTGCAGATTCTTCTTTTCACTCAACACTGTCGGTACAAATGGGAAGGTACTCCGAGCGGCTGGAGGGGGCTGCATAATGGACCAGATGAGATCGTCCGCCTGCAGATTGCGGAGTTAGCCGGGGCACTGCTTTCGATGGGGTATCCAGTAATCGTTACAGATGACGAGGCCAGAGCATTGGTAAGGTCCGAGATGTTTCATCAAATATCAAATTGAGCAGCTGAATCAAAGATATTATACCACGGGTTACGTCTGTCATTAGATTTAAATCTCTATTACAAACGTCCGGGAGAAAAATGGCCAAAATAGGTTTGGCAATGGGGATTATTCTCAACTAGCTCTTTTTGCCTCCAAACACCCTACAACCAGCAACCCCACTCACCGGTCAGCCGAAGCAACACCTCGCCACCTTTGAACGAGTAAGAAATCATCTGGTCAGCGGCCTTGCCGACATTGAACATGGTCGTCACCTCACTTGTTTTGGATTTGGCGCATCTTGGCGCCGACATACTGCGGCCGCACCCAATCGCGCAGGAATCTGTGCCATTCCGATTCGGTCGCGCCATCCGAATTACGAAACAGCATCGCATAGGGCATACCATCCAGCGCAACGAGGCGGACGTGCTGTCCCACCGCTGAAATTCGCGGGTTTTTTCGGTACAAAAATGCGCATACTTCCTGTAAAAGGAGGTATGCGCATTGTCTGTCAAGCAATCTGTTTCGCTGTTTTCCGTAGGCGCGCTGGGCTACATGGGCATCGAGGTGCTCGCGCGCGGCCACAGCCACTGGACGATGGGCCTGACCGGCGGGCTGTGCCTGGTGGGCATGGTGAACATCCACCGCCGCGCCGCTCATTGGCCGCTGCTGGCTCGCTGCGCCGCCGGTGCCGCGCTGGTCACGGCTGCCGAGCTGGCGGTCGGGCTGACCGTCAACCGGCTGCTAATGTGGAACGTGTGGGATTATTCGGACCGCTGGCTGAATCTGTGGGGTCAAATCTGCCCGCGCTTTACGATGTATTGGTTCTTGCTCAACGTGCCGGTAGCGCTGGTCTGCGATCGGAGCGGCATCCGCTCCGCCACTTCGTAGCCCCACCTCACCCAATCCCCGCAGTCAGCCGTATGTGCGCTTACCAGGTATTATCGTTCCGGGTTCTTTTACTTTTACGTGCGTTGGCGATCATGGCGGGAAATACCAGGAAGCGCTAGTCCCCTCCCCTCTGCTCGCTCACTTTGGAATCATCATTTTGACGGCTCTATACTATTCGTAGGGGTAAGGGGAGGAAAAGAGAAGGAGACAAGGTCGGCGGCTGCGAGTAAAATGGAGTTACCACATACCATCACTTGCAGGAGCGAAGACCATGTCTCAAAGAGATTA
>Ga0183096_1003190_pt1 | contig 10220 bp, 9 predicted proteins | sample Biomet5_FD_127791 | JGI IMG/M metagenome (GOLD analysis project Ga0183096, IMG submission 127791) | Microbial communities from bioreactor (seeded with sewage sludge) at LBNL, California, USA - Biofuel metagenome 5 (version 2) (version 3) | ecosystem: Engineered > Bioreactor > Anaerobic >...
AGTTTGCTTATGTTTGGTACAATCAGATTCGCCCGCATTCCTACAATGATTATCGTACACCATATGAAGCAAGGTATGCTTTGATTTAATTTAGACAGTGGTGTTACAAAATTGCTTGACCATTACAAAGACTCGTAATCTTTCAATTATTGATGAGTGGTCAAAAACATTAGCTTGCCCAATACTTCATCTTGATGGGACTAAAAAAATTTCAGAAAATATCCAATTAATAATTGAGAAATACAACTGCCCGTAATGAGCACAATGTGCTGTCTCCTCTTCATTTTGAACTTCACAGTTTGTTTATTTAATTCCGGTTAGTCAATATTCAGATGCCACACATAAGCGGAACACCGTGGTGTTTTTTCCCTATCTCGAACTTCTGCATTGGTCAAATAAGTATAATGAACAAATAAAATGGTCACAGGAGTAAAAATTATGATTAATAGTAAATTTCATAACCTTGTCAATTATCTACAGATTCAAGACAGTGTTACGATTGGGCTATCATTTTCACAAATTGAAGCCATACTTGGCTTTCAACTATGTTACTCGGCAAGAAAGTACCGCGTTTATTGGAACAAATCAAAAACCCATATGCTTCCCTTGGTATGTGATGAGGCCGGATTTGTAATTGAGTCTGTAGACATGGATCATGAAAAGATATTCTTTGTTAAGAAGAATGGTAGATAGTATTGACTATTTCTTGATTAATTTTAAGTTTTCTATTATTTTTAGCACAATCAGTATAAAGCCCTTTCTGCGCTTCACCAAATACATTTTACTTAATTAAAGGAGTAGTAGCAGTGAACTTTAATCCTCTTGTAATTTTTGCCGCGGATATCGGATCAATAAAAAATAAACACTTTGGTTGGTGCCGTCTGGAATATAATAATAATCAAGTAACAACAGGAGACAGTATCGATGACCTAACACAGACCATTAAAAAGGATTTGCAAAATGGTCTTAGTATTTGTTTAGGATTTGAATGTCCTTTATTTGTAGGGCTATCTGATAATCCCAATGAATTAACTTCTAAAAGAGAAGGAGAAGGCTCTAGGCCATGGTCGGCGGGGGCTGGAGCTGGGTCATTAGCAACAGGCCTTGTTGAAGTATTATGGGTATTTGAAAGGCTTGCAAAATCCTGTAAAGTTTCTATCTTCCCAACTTTTAAGTTTGAAGACATCTTTGAAGGAAAATCAAATTTTCTTTTATGGGAAGCGTTTATTTCAAAAGACGGTAAAGGGTATTCTCATATCGAAGATGCAACGATTGCTGCATCTGAATTTTCACGTAGATTGAGATATAAAAGCTTTAAATCAGATGTTAATGTTGCAAATGTTTATTCATTGGTTGGAGCGGCATTACTACGTTCTGGTATTACAACAGATATTCGTGTCCTTAGCGAACCGTGCGTCGTAGTGAAAAAATGAAATTATTATTAGGTAAAATTTCTACTTCGAAGTAGACCATTTATTCTGAGCTATGAAAGCAAAAACAAACTTCGCTTAAGCGGAATAATGAGCAGCTCGCCCTACAACAGGTCTTGGCAATACTGGGAAGCCCAGCAGAACACTTATTTGCAAACATCGTTAGAAAAATACAGGTGAATAAGGGCGACTATATCCTTCTTGATTTTGATATCGAATATATAAGTTCAAGAAATGATTGGTGATGACATGGCGAAAAATCTTGCACATATCACTGAAATCAACGGAGAAAAAATTGAACAATCTGTGTCAACCCATTCTATTAATGTGGCCAACTATGCAGCAGATAAGCTTAAGGGTATGAATCTCTATCACACTGCGTATCTGGCCGGCCTCTTGCATGATATGGGGAAATGCACTGGCAAATATCAGGATTACCTCGAGAAAGCTGCACGCGGAGAAGATGTTGTTCGAGGAAGTGTGAACCATACCTTTTGCGGATGCATCTATCTACTTAAACATTATCACGCTGGCAAGTCGCAGGGCTTTGGCACCATGACCTGCGAAATCCTTGTTTACGCAATCGGCTCTCACCATGGACAGTTTGACTGCGTCACGCTTGAAAATACCAGCGGTTTTGAGCACCGGCTGAACAAGGATGCCGCAGAAATAAGCTATGACGAGGCGGTGTGCAGTTTTCTATCGGAATGTGCGTCAAGCGAAGAAATCGACAGACTGTTTTCACTGGCGCAAGACGAAATTACCACGATATTTCAATCGTTTAAAACATGTTTTGGAAAATCCAGATCTCAAATTAGCTTTTTGATGGGACTGGTGGCGCGCATGGTCTTATCGACGGTTATAGACGGCGACCGTCGGGATACGGCGGAATTCATGAACGGCTCGAAATTTCAGTATCGTGATGTTTCACAAGCCTTGTGGTCGAACCAAACAGAATTCTTCGAAAAGAAAATCTCAGGCTTTGATGCGGCGACGCCCATCAACAGGGCGAGGTGCCGTTTTTCGGAAGAGTGCCGGGATTTCGCACAAAAGTATGGTGGTGGAATTTACCGGCTGACGCTACCCACAGGAGCAGGCAAAACGCTTTCGGCGTTGCGCTATGCACTCTATCATGCAAAAACGTACAGCAAAAGACGCATTTTGTTTGTCATTCCGCTGCTGAGCATATTAGAGCAAAACAGCGCTGTCATCCGCAGTTACATACAGGACAAAAGTATTTTGACCGAGCACCACTCCAATGTGATTAAAACCTTTGAAACGGCTGAGGAACTGGACAGATATGAGCTTCTCACCGAAACGTGGGAATCCCCCATCATCATTACCACACTGGTGCAGCTTTTAAACACGCTGTTTTCGGGTAAAACGACCGCTATACGCCGCATGAGCGCGTTGTCCAATGCTGTCATCGTCATCGATGAGATTCAGTCTTTGCCAAAAAAAACGACTAACATGTTCACGATGGCACTGAATTTTCTGGCTTATGGCTGCGGCGCCACCATCGTGCTGTCGTCCGCAACCCAACCTTGTTTTGACGAAGCTGCTATGCCACTTCAATATTCTGTTCCGGCTGATATTGTACCTTATGAAGAAGAATCTTTTGAAGTGTTTAAAAGGACAAAAATTGTTGACAAAACATCGCCCTATGGGATGTCAGTAGAACAGCTAACCGATTTTTCGGTGAACTTATTAGAAACGGTTTCATCACTGCTAATTATCTGTAATACAAAAGGAAGCGCCTTAAAGCTTTACGTCGAATTAAAGCAACGGTGTGGCGAATACAAAATCTTTCACCTTTCGGCCTCTATGTGTATGGCGCACAGAACCGATACACTCACCCATATAAACGCTAGCCTAAAAAGCGGAGAAAAAATGCTGTGCATTTCAACTCAGTTGGTAGAGGCGGGCGTGGATTTCTCTTTCGAAAGTGTCATCCGTGTGGCAGCGGGAATGGACAATATTGCTCAGGCGTCGGGGCGCTGTAATCGCAGCAATGATTTTGGTGGCATATGTACCGTGTATGTCGTCAATTTAAGTCAAGACGTTGAAAAGCTGGGTATGTTGCACGAGATTGAAGCTGCCCAACGATGCGCTAAGCAGCTTTTACACAGATTTGCACAAGATCCAAAGCTCTATGCCAACGACCTGTTAAGCGCAAAAAGTATTTCGGAATATTATCAGTTCCTTTTTAACGACATTGACATTAAAGGAAAATTCAGCTACCCGCAAAAGATGCTCTACGGCACTACCGAAAATCTATTTGACCTGCTTGCGGATAACAAATTGCATATTGAACGGCCGGAATTTAAAGGCAAGTATTTCTTGAATCAGGCATTTAAAAAGGCCGGAGAGTTGTTTAAGGTTTTTGATGATAATACAACCGAGGTCATCGTACCCTACAACGCGGAAGCGAAAGAAATAATAGCGGACTTATTTTCGCAAAAAGCTGCCTACGATTACGGCTTTCTGAAAACGTGCATCGAAAAAGCGAAGCCCTACACCGTACAGATTTTTGAATACCAGAACAGAAAGCTGCGGGAATATGGAATGCTGTCGTCGGACAAGTCAGAACGTTTCAACGCTTTAAACGGGCAGTGCTACAATTCCGAAACTGGATTAGTCGTAGAAAATTTTATTTTTTGAAAGGAGGCATTCAGGTGCAACACGACAATATTGTTGAATTTGAGGTCAGCGGGGATTACGCCTTGTTTTCAGACCCAATCACCCGCGTGGGAGGCGAGAAATTTACCTATCAGGTGCCAACCTACGAAGCGCTAAAGGGCGTTTTGCAAAGCATCTATTGGAAGCCGACAATAATTTGGATTATCGATTCCGTACGTGTTATGAACCAGATACAAACCGAAACAAAGGGGATTCGCCCAATCAAATATAGCGGCAGCGGCAACGATCTTTCCTATTATACCTATTTAAAAGACTGCCGCTATCAGGTGCGGGCGCATTTTATCTGGAACGAAAATCGCCCGGAATTAGTGGGCGACCGCAACGAAAACAAGCACCACAACATCGCCAAACGAATGATTGAACACGGCGGTCGGCGAGATGTTTTTCTTGGGACACGGGAGTGTCAGGCCTATGTTGTGCCTTGCAACTTCGGCGATGGCGCGAGCTTTTACGCCGATACTCCACAGCTCGATTTCGGCATAATGTACCACGGCATCACCTATGCCGACGAGGCCTATTCGGATGAAACCAAGGATAGGATGACCGTTCGCTTATGGCGGGCCGTTATGAAAAACGGCAAGATTGATTTTATTCCGCCACAAGAGTGTATCCATCGCCCGGTGCGAGAAATGTACATCAAGCCCTTTGGAGAAGATCTGAACAATTTTACGCCGATAGAGTCAGAGGTGATATGAATGGCATGGATGAACACGCTTTATCAAACCTATGAAGCAAATGCCCAAATGGCGGGAAAATCTGTGGAGGGCGTGCCTCTTTCGCTGGTTGCCCACATGACGGCCAACGCGCAGATTGAAATTCTGATTGATCAGGACGGCGTATTTTGCGGTGCACATTCTGTGGAAAAAGAAGATGCCAAAACGATTATTCCGGTGACGGAGTCTTCCGCTTCACGTTCAAGTGGTGATGCGCCGCACTCCCTATGCGACACCCTCTCCTACGTTGCCGGAGATTTCGGACAGTATCTTTCGGACGAAAAATTGGCCGGCAAAGCAGATAAAAAATTTGAGAAATATATTACTGCGCTGCAAAGCTGGGCCGAATCGCCCTTCTCCCATCCAAAGGTAAAGGCAGTTTATGCCTATGCTGCTAAAAAACAGATGACACGGGATTTAATCTTGTCAAAGGTTCTTGAAGTTGCCAACGGAAAGCTTTCAGATAAAAAGGTCAGCGGTTCCGCCTATGAAAAGGCGCTTGTGCGTTTTAGAGTAGTAGACAGCCAACCTGATGCCGTATGGCAGGACGAATCGCTTTTCAATTGTTACACCCGATATTATGTTTCCTCACAAAGCGGTGAAAAAAACATCTGCTACCTCACCGGCAAAACCAGCACCATATCGGTAAACCATCCGAAGGGAATTGTCGCCGCCAATTATGGTGCAAAGCTGATTTCGGCTAATGATACCGCTAACTTCACTTTTCGCGGACGATTTTCTTCTTCCCAACAGGCTTGCACCGTCAGCTATGAAGCCACCCAAAAAGCTCATGGCGCACTGACATGGCTGGCAGCCAGACAGGGTGTTACGGCAGGCGCACAGGATAAGCGCACTTATATTTGCTGGAATCCGAACGGAAAAAAGGTGGTTGACCTTGAAGACCCTTTTGGACTTGAAGATGATGAAGAGCCGCACGCCTACACCGAAGAAGACTATAAAAAACGATTGATTGATACATTGAACGGTCACCGAAATCAACTGGACAACAATGATGATATTGTTGTGATTGGACTGGACGCCGCGACAACTGGGAGACTTTCTATCACCTATTACAACGAATTGAAGGCCTCAGATTTTTACGACCGTCTGACCGACTGGGGCAAAACCTGCTGTTGGTATTTTACAAAGTTTTCGCCTGAAAAAAAGCCCTACACCACAGTATTGACTCCGCTGACAAAGCAAATTGTTCTCTGCGCGTTCGGAACCGAACAGGGTAATTTCCTGGAGATTAGCGACAAGGTTATGAAAGAACAGTCTCAGCGGATTCTGCACTGCATGTTGGACAGGCAACCACTTCCTCGGGATATTGTACACGCGATTGCCCAGCGCGCTTCTATGCCGCAGGCCTATTCCTATGGCAACCATGAGAGAATTCTTTCAACAGCTTGTGCACTGATTGCCAAATATTACAATGACAGAGAAAAAGGAGTGAGCATTAACATGGCACTGGACTATAAGGACACCGACAGAAGCTATCTTTTTGGACGATTGCTGGCCGTGCTGGAAAAGGCGGAACGTTCCGGTTTTACGGCGGGTGAAACACGCGAGACAAACGCCATTCGCCTGCAAAGCGCCTATGTCAATCATCCCATGAGTACATGGAAAATACTGGAGGACAAATTGAACCCGTATTTTCAGAGGATGAACCCGGCTTCAAGAAAATACTATAAAGATATTATATCGGAAATCACTGAAAAAATTGTCGCATCCAATCTGGACATGCTAAACCGCCCACTCGAAGAACGATATCTCATTGGCTACTACCTACAACGAGCAGAGCTTAATAAATCGCACAACAAAAATGAAAATGACAAGGAGGATCAACAATCATGAAAGTGCTTGAAAACAAAATTGATTTTGTGGTGCTTGCTTCTGTGACCAATGCTAACCCAAACGGAGACCCTTTAAATGGCAACCGTCCACGCACAACTTATACCGGCAATGGGGAAATCTCTGATGTTTGTATCAAAAGAAAACTCCGCAACCGCCTTCAGGATATGGGAGAACACATTTTTGTCCAGTCTGACGAGCGCTGCGACGATGGATTCAACAGTTTGAGTGACCGCGCCAGCAAAACCATTACCTCTTATACTTCTAAGGACGACTATGCCAACCAGGCTTGTTTGCAATGGTTTGATGTAAGAGCCTTCGGACAAGTTTTTGCCTATAAAAAAAGCAAGGATAAGGATAAAGAAAGTGTTTCGGTCGGCGTTCGCGGGCCTGTGTCAATCCATCAGGCGATCAGCGTTTCTCCTGTGGATATCAACAGCATGCAAATCACCAAGAGCGTTAACAGTGAACCAACAGACGACGGCAAGAAAAGTTCCGACACAATGGGCTCTAAGCACATGGTGGAATTCGGCCTTTATAAAATCAAGGGCGCCATCAATGTGCAGCTTGCCGAAAAGACTGGCTTCACCGAAGAGGATGCTGACAAAATCAAAGAATGCCTGCGCACTCTTTTCATCAACGACAGTTCCTCCGCAAGACCGGATGGCAGCATGGAAGTTGTAAAATTCTACTGGTGGAAACACAATAATAAAATTGGACAGTATTCTTCTGCTAAAGTACATAACGCGCTGCAAATCACGCAGAAGGACGGGGTGACATATCCCAAATCCGTAGAGGACTATGATATCACGCTCACGGCGCTTGAAGGCCTTGAGCCGGAAATTGTCAATGGCATATAACGAAGAGGATTTCTTGATGCTGTCAGGCATCCAGCACTTTGCGTTTTGCCGTCGACAGTGGGCGCTGATTCATATCGAGCAGCTTTGGGAAGAGAATCTGCGCACAGTTGAGGGCGATCTGCTGCACGAAAATTGCCATGATGCCTATTTTTCCGAGAGCAGAAAAGATGTGCTGATTTCTCGCGGCATGCCGATATTTTCCCGAAGTCTGGGTGCCAACGGAGAATGCGACATCGTTGAGTTTAGAAAATCTGCCGAAGGCATATCGCTTCACGGAAGAGATGGCCTTTATACCGTTTATCCGGTAGAATATAAACATGGTGAACCCAAGGACAGCGATATTGACATTCTCCAGTTGACGGCACAGGCGGTTTGCCTGGAGGAGATGCTAAGCTGTGAAATTTCTGACGGGGCGATCTTTTACGGCAAAACAAAACGACGGCAGAAAGTTGAGTTTACGACAGAATTAAAGGAGAGAGTCAGGTGTATGTTCACCGAGATGCACGGCTATTTTCAGAGTGGATATGTTCCCAAGGTAAAACCTACTAAAAGCTGCAACGCCTGCTCACTGAAAAATCTTTGCCTGCCAAAACTGTGCAAAGTGAAATCCGTAAAGGATTATCTGGAACAGAATCTTGGTGCCGAGGAGGCGCAGACATGAAAAAACTTCTGAATACCCTTTATGTCACCACAGAAAACGCCTATCTTTCACTGGACGGAGAAAATGTTGTGATTCAGAGCGATGGCAATACGCTGGGCCGTCTGCCGCTGCATATGATTGATGGCATCATGGCTTTCGGCTATATTGGCGCAAGCCCCGCACTGATGGGCAAATGTGCTGAAATGAACAAGTCACTGGTTTTTCTAAAGCCCAGCGGGAAGTTTCTCGCCAAAGTCACGGGGAAATCCTATGGAAATATCCTTCTTCGCCGGGAACAGTACCGCATCTGTGATAATGAAGAGCGCTCGCTGACTATCGCCAAAAACATCATCTCGGCAAAGCTTTCAAACTGTAATGCCGTTCTCAGCCGCGCTGTGCGCGATCATGCCATGCGAATTGACACCGACAAATTTGCTCAGGTTGGCGAGGCGCTTCAAAGAGGGAAAGTGAAATCCTATCATGCGCAGAGCGCGGACAGTCTGCGCGGCTTCGAAGGTGAATGCGCCAGTCTTTATTTTTCTGTATTTGATGCCATGATTTTACAGCAAAAGGACGATTTTTTCTATAATGCACGGTCACGCCGTCCACCCATGGACAATGTCAACGCAATGCTTTCGTTTTCGTACAGCCTACTCACTTCTATGTGTGTCAGCGCGCTTGAAGCAGTCGGATTGGACGCTTATGCCGGTGTCTACCACACTGAAAGGCCTGGAAGATGTTCTCTGGCATTGGATATTCTTGAGGAATTCCGCGCGTCTTTTGCAGACCGATTTGTGCTTACAACTATTAATAAAAAAAGTATTTGCGGCAAGGATTTTGTTGAAAAAGAAAGTGGAGGTATCCTGCTGACCGAGGATGGGCGAAAAAAATTCTTGTCTCTATGGCAGCAGAAAAAGAAGGAAGAAATTATGCACCCCTTTTTGCAGGAAAAAGTTGAGTGGGGACTTCTGCCATATGTACAGGCTATGCTTCTGGCAAAATATATTCGCGGAGATATTGACGAATACCCGCCATTTATATGGAGGTAAGCTATGCTCGTTCTCATAACCTATGATGTAAACACTCAAGACGCTCAGGGCAGCAAGCGGTTGCGCAAGGTGGCGAAAGCTTGTGTAAACTATGGGCAAAGGGTACAGAATTCCGTTTTTGAATGTCTTCTGTCCCCTGCGGAATTATGCATTGTAAAAAACAAACTGCTTGATATTATGGACGATCAAAAAGACAGTTTAAGAGTTTACAATCTTGGAAACAACTATAAAACGCGCATTGAGCATTATGGTGCCAAACAAACATATTCTCCGGAAGATCCTATGATTTATTAACGCGAATCGCAAGTGCACATAAAATTACAGGAATATTCGCGCTTAGTTTTTGAAAGATTTTTTCGGAATATAATACTTTTAATATGTTATTATTTAAATTTATATTTATAATTGATAAATAAACGAAATATTCAAATAAAAATTTGTTTATTTCACAGTCGTCCCTCTCACGAGGGACGTGGATTGAAATCAGATATCAAGAGGGTGAAATACAACTTGATACGTCGTCCCTCTCACGAGGGACGTGGATTGAAATACGACTGTTGAGGCATTAGAAAAAGTCAAAGCAATGTCGTCCCTCTCACGAGGGACGTGGATTGAAATTTAATATCAGCTTATGCAAAACGAGAGGCATTTGTCGTCCCTCTCACGAGGGACGTGGATTGAAATCGCAAAAGTCGAAAGTATCGAAAAAAGTACCGAGTCGTCCCTCTCACGAGGGACGTGGATTGAAATACAAAGAAGTGCATTACTGTAGGCGTGATGTTGAGTCGTCCCTCTCACGAGGGACGTGGATTGAAATATCTGTGATTATAATCGTGTAACTAACAACATAAGTCGTCCCTCTCACGAGGGACGTGGATTGAAATCAAACGTGACAACTCCGGTACTTGTAGCGGCAATGTCGTCCCTCTCACGAGGGACGTGGATTGAAATAACAGTCAGTTGAAAATCCTTACTTG
>Ga0183096_1003192_pt1 | contig 10213 bp, 9 predicted proteins | sample Biomet5_FD_127791 | JGI IMG/M metagenome (GOLD analysis project Ga0183096, IMG submission 127791) | Microbial communities from bioreactor (seeded with sewage sludge) at LBNL, California, USA - Biofuel metagenome 5 (version 2) (version 3) | ecosystem: Engineered > Bioreactor > Anaerobic >...
CGTACCTGGCAAGGGGGTAAAAGCAAACAGACCCACAGTAATATTGCGAGCATAGCATTCTTTAATAAGCTGCCACATTTCTTCTTCAGTTTCACCTAAGCCTACGATTAAGTGTGTTGTCATTTTACCAGGGAAAGCTGCCGCACAAGAAGTCAATAACTCCCATCTTTGCTGCCAAGAACCACCTTTTATTTTCTCAAAAAGTTTAGGTGTAGCTACATCCATCGCTAGTCCTATGCGATCTACGCCTAAGTCAAAAAGTTTTTTGGCCTCTGCAACAGAAGTAATATAGCCAGAAACCACTACAGGCACCTGCGCTTTCACCAAAGCCTCAACAGCTTTTTGTACTTCCGGCAAACTATCGGGCCGATTGACTATTTGTAAGCAAGCCCGTTGAATTTTATGGGCTTTATAAGCTGCGACCAAATGTTCAATAGAAACATCCTGGCTGGTTTCTTCCCATGCTACCCTTGAAAGAAACTTAGCGGCTGCCGTGCTTTCACGAGCTTGGGCACAAAAAGCGCAATTGCGCGTACATTTTTCCCCCAGCATAATATACGCTGTTGTGGGCAAAGCATCTGTTTTCAATTTGCGTATTCCAATAGCTCCAGCTGTTCCCACGGACAATTTCCAGACACTCATAAAACGCAGCACTCCTTATTTTCCTCGATAGTTAAACCTAATTCTTCTGCTTTTTTCACAGCCGCTCTCACCGGCTGAACAATCCCATTTATGCCACACTCTACTGCAGCCACATCTAGAGCTGCTCTATATTTCCCGCCGGGACGCATACACCCCAAAGTTAAAGGAATCCTAGGCAGCTCTTGTCGGGCCCAAGTTAAAAATTTAATTACCTCTTCCAGTGCAGGAGGCTCAACCTTTGCATATTCTGTTTCCGGGGTAGGAATCAAAACGATAAAAATTAATTGCTCTAGTCCCAATTTTTTTAGCACTTTTACGGCTTCGTATTCACCGCCAATTTTACCACCGTGGAGACCGATACAAATATGAGGAGCAACATGTGCACAATACTTGCGTAACATTTTATAACAATTAGCATAGTCTTCCACTGTCTTGTTTAGTTTCAAAGTATCCTTAATAGTGTCCGTATCGCCTAGAAAATCAAAAGATACCACATCCGCTAAAGGAGCTAAAGCTTTTATTTCTATTTCCGATAAAAGTCCTGTATGAAAATTGTAGCGGCGATTGCCCTTTATATTCTTTAAGCTTTCCAAATAAGGCATAATCTGCACCTTACCACTCCGGTCACAGCCGCCACTGATAAGACAACTAGTCCCTTTAACATCTTCTTGAGTTTTTATGGCAGCTAAATCCGTCATTTTACACAAATAATGCCCACCGCAGTGGGCACATTTGAGCGCACAACAAGCCCCCGTAACACTTATACTTTCAGTGTCGTAAGGCCTGCTAATAAACAATTTAGGCGCAAAATTTTCCTGACGAATTTGCCACGGCGTTACTGCGCTGCCCATTTTACAACCGGGTTGCGTGCAGCCAAGGTTTCATCCAAACGACTAACAATAGTATTATGTGGGGCACTGTGCACTAACTCAGTATCCGTTGCTGCTTCCACAGCGATTTTCTTCATCGCGTCAATAAAACCGTCTAAAGTTTCCTTGCTCTCTGATTCTGTAGGTTCAATCATTATGGCTTCCTCCACAATCATAGGAAAATAAATTGTTGGTGGATGATAACCATAATCTAACAAACGCTTAGCAATGTCCAAAGTATGTATGCCATATTGCTTTTGTTTTTTAGAAGTCAAAACACACTCATGCATACAAAAACGGTCAAAGGGAGAATCATAAGCTTCTTCTAGCATTTTCTTGCAATAATTAGCATTTAGCACAGCATCCTCGCTAGACTTGCGGAGACCTTCACCACCCATGGAAAGTATATAGGCATAAGCTCGCACAATAATACCAAAATTACCATGGAAAGCTTGCATTTTACCTATGCTCTTATCAGAAGTAACCCAAGAATATAGTCCATCACAGAACTGAACTCTAGGATTAGGCAAAAATTTTACCAAAGCCTCTTTTACGCCAACAGGCCCGCTTCCCGGTCCTCCTCCTCCGTGAGGAGTAGAAAAGGTTTTATGCAAATTTAAATGTACTACATCAAAACCCATGTCGCCTGGACGTACAATTCCCATAATGGCATTAGAATTAGCTCCATCATAATAGAGCAAACCACCGGCATCATGTACAATTTTAGCAATGGCTTCAATCTTATTTTCAAATAAACCTAGCGTGCTGGGATTAGTCAGCATAAGAGCTGCTGTATCAGGTCCAACCACTGCCTTTAAAGCCTCCAAGTCAATAGAACCGTCAGCTTCAGATTTAATTTCTACTGCTTGCATACCACATACTGCGGCAGAAGCAGGGTTAGTGCCATGAGCAGAATCAGGCACTATAACTTTCGTCCTAGCCAAATCATTACGATCTCTATGGTAAGCACGTATTAGTTTGAGTCCCGTTAGCTCACCGTGAGCTCCGGCTGCAGGTTGCATAGTAACAGCCTTCATACCGGAAATTTCTGCTAAAGCCTGTTCACATTTATAGAGTATTTCCAGAGCGCCCTGTACCGTAGCTGAATCCTGTAGAGGGTGCAACAAAGAAAGCCCCTCATAGCGGCTTATATCTTCATTTATTTTAGGATTATATTTCATGGTGCAGGATCCTAAAGGATAAAATCCCGTATCCACACCAAAGTTGCGATTGGAAAGCTGCGTATAGTGTCTTATTAATTCTAATTGACTTAATTCCGGTAAAGCAGCTTTGTTGGTACGAGCATACTTTTCCGGAATTAAGTTACTAACTTCGGGTACATCTAATTTAGGCAAATCAACAGCTTTGCGACCAGGTTTGCCCAATTCAAATATTAATGGCTGCCTCTCTAAAATCATGCTTTTGCCCCCAATCCAACAACCAAAGCATCTATTTGCGCTTTAGTCCTATTTTCTGTTACACATAGAAGCATATTCCCTGCAAGTTCAGGATAATAGCAGCCTAAATCTAACCCGCCAATAATTCCTTCCTTTAGGAGCTCTTGATTAATTTCAGCAATATTTCCGGATAATTTAACTACGAACTCTTGAAAAAATGGTGCTTTAAAAACTGTTTCTATGCCATGCCCTGCTAAAGCTTGTTGCGCATAATGAGCCTTTTGCAAGCACTGAGAAGCCACTTCTGCATAGCCCTCTTTACCTACTGTAGATAAATAAACTGTAGCAGCTAAAGCACAAAGAGCTTCGTTAGAACAAATGTTAGAAGTAGCTTTGTCTCTTCTTATGTGCTGTTCTCTTGCTTGTAAGGTCAAAACAAAACCCCGTTTACCATTTTTATCCACTGTTTCTCCAATAATTCGCCCAGGCAATTTACGCATTAATTTTGCTGTAGCAGCCATAAAGCCTAAGTATGGACCACCAAAGGAGATAGCTAACCCCAGTGGCTGTCCTTCTCCTACAACGATGTCAGCCCCTTGTTTGCCGGGTGCCTCTAAAATTCCCAAAGCAATTGGATCACTAACAGCGGTAAACAATGCTCCTACCTCATGGGTTTTTGCAATAAGAGCAGATAAATCTTCCAAATTGCCAAAAAAATTCGGGTTTTGAATAATAACTGCTCCTGTATTTTTGGATACAACTTGACTTAGAGCTTCTAGAGTAGTTACGCCATCTGTGAACCCTACTTCTTTAACCACAAAACCAAAATCTTTAGCATAAGTGCCTAATACAGTACGATAATTTGGATGAACGCTACGTGCAACTACAATCTCGTTACGACGTGTCGCATGGCAAGATAAAAGTGCAGCTTCCGCCATAGCGGTAGAACCATCATACATGGACGCATTAGATACAGGCATTCCTGTTATTTCACAAATCATAGATTGATATTCCCAAAGAGCCTGCAAATAACCTTGAGAAATTTCCGGTTGATATTGTGTGTAAGCTGTATAAAATTCACTGCGGCTGAGAACATGACCAACTGTACTTGGAATGAAGTGGTCATAAGCACCTGCCCCCAAAAAACAAGCATATTCTTGCAAATTAGCATTGGCAGCTGCTAGCTTTTTAAAATATGCAGCTACTTCTCTTTCACTTAAAGGTTCCCCCAAGGCAAGAGGACGGTGAAGGCGAATACTATCAGGCACATCAGCATAAAGTTCCATTGTGTCCTTAACGCCAATAGCTGCCAACATTTCCGCTCTATCCTCTGCCGTGTGTGGCAGATAACTCCATGTCATAGGTTATGCCTCCTCCAACAATAGCTTTTCATAATCAGCGGCATTTAATAAATCATCTAATTCTGCAGTATTTGACAATTCAACTACACAAATCCACCCTTTACCATATGCGTCTTCATTAATTAATTGTGGAGCATCTTCTAATTGTTCATTAACTTCAACAACTTTGCCGGAAACAGGAGAATAAACATCTGAAACAGCTTTGACAGATTCTATTGTTCCCAAGCCCTCAGTTGCATTAAGTTCAGTATCTAGTGCCGGAACCTCTACAAATACTACATCGCCTAATTGGTCTTGGGCAAAATCAGTAATACCTATAGTTGCTTTATTGCCTTCAACTTTTACCCATTCATGATCACTGGAATACTTTAACTCTGCTGGAATTTTCATAACAATCTCTCCTTTTAATGTTTTTTGGTTTTCAGGCACTCCTAGTGCAAGTATTTTTATAAAATTATTTTGTACGTTTATAAAATGGTTTTTTTACTATAACTGCGGGGATATATTTTCCACGCACATCAATAAATATTTCTTTACCAATTGTCGCATAGGCTGTATCAATAAGCACTAGGGCCATATTCTTACCCAAGGTAGGCGCAGGAGAACCTGTAGTAACGCGCCCAATAACTTTACCCTCGCATTGTACAGGAAATCCAGCTCTGGCAATTCCTCTGCCTGTAATCTCTGCACCCATTACTCGTTGAGGCAAACCGTTGGCTTTTTGTGCCGCTAAAGGTTCTTTGCCATTAAAAGCATCTTTGTCTAATTTTACAAACATGCCCAGTCCTGCCATCAGAGGCGTAATTTCTTGTGATAACTCATGCCCATATAAAGGCATACAACACTCAAAACGCAACGTGTCACGGCACCCTAATCCAGTTGGTAAAATCCCCTCTGATTTCCCGACCTCCATGATAGCTTCCCATAAAACAGGAGCATCACTTGCCTCACAATAAATTTCAAACCCATCTTCCCCTGTATAACCTGTGCGGGAAACAATGGTATTTTTCCCTGCTACCATAACATCAGCCATAAAATGGTAGTATCCTATATTACCAACAGGAGCACTAGTTAATTTTTCTAAAATTTCTAACGCTTTGGGTCCCTGCAAGGCCAGCTGCCCTGTTGCATCTGATTTATTAACCAATTCAACTTTAAAGGAGCCTATATTCTCTTGCATCCAGTTCCAATCTTTTTCTATATTCGCCGCATTAACTACTATTAAGTATTTTTCAGGTCCAAACTTGTAAATTAAAAGATCATCAACAGTTCCCCCATCTTTGTAGCACATTGGAGAATATCTGCTTTGTCCAACTTCTAAATCCGTCAGATCATTAGTCACAAGGTTTTGTAAGAAAGCAAAAGCTTCTTGCCCCTCTGCCCAAATCTCACCCATGTGTGAAACATCAAAGAGCCCTGCGCAAGTACGAACCGCCTTATGCTCGGCTATGACTCCCGAATACTGAACAGGTAATAACCAACCACCAAACTCGACAATCCTTCCACCATATTTCACATGTGTGTCATATAATGGTGTCTTTTTTCCTTCCATTTGTTTGCCCCCCTAATATTTTTAGATAACAAAAAACAGAGACATGAAGTGTCCACTTCTTTGTCTCTGTGTGCATATGAGAGAATTAATAACTGCGTTGTTACAAATTATTTTACTCCCAGAGGTTAGTCCGATTGAAATTCTTTTGCCTGAGAGTTTTTACAAAGTAACTTGCCCCTTCGGCGCTGTATCTAAACAGTCTCTCTTTCAACCATCATCCCACCGTATTCAGTTATCATTACAAAATTATTATACATAGTAAAGCTGGATTTAGCAAGAGAAAAAATAGTCTTAGTTCTCTCACAAAAATATATCAACTAAAATGTTGTAGCTTCTCATAATGTTGTTACTTGAAATTTTTAGCCAAATAGCTTACCGCACCAATAGCTGCTACAAGTCCCTGCCCCGTAGCTCTACTGATCTGATAGGGCTGGCCCGTACAATCTCCTGCCGCAAAAAGTCCGGCAATATTCGTACTCATTTGTTCATCAACCAAAATAGATTTTCCTCTTAACTGCAGGTCAGGCAGCAAGTTCTCAATAGGATCTGTTTCACGGAAAATAAATACGCCCTGAACCGGCTGATACTCACCTGTCGTAGACAGCCCGGTAACACGGTCAGTTCCTGTAATACCTGTTGGTTTATCTGAAATTACAGTAATATTGCTATGTTTTGGTGCTTCCGTTAATTTGTACAAAGGCAAAAACTTTACCTCAGAGCAAATTTCCGCCAAATACTCCACTTCTTCTAAGGCCGAAGGAATAGTAGAAACTGCCGCTACCACTTTTCCTTTGTAAAAATAACCATCGCAAGTGGCACAATAACTAACACCCTTACCTAAAAAATCTCTTTCGCCATTCATAGTCTCAGAATGAGAAGTCCCCACCGAAAGGATTATTGTTTTTGCCTGATAAATTTCGCCGGCAGTTCCTATAGTAAAACCACCTTCACCTTCGGTTATGCCTATAACCTTGCTTTTAATAACTTCAGGTTTAAAGCTCATGGCGTGCTCCACGAATTTATTCATCAATTCTTCGCCTGTAATATCAGCAAGACCTAAGTAATTGTGCACCATCCACGCTTTACGTAAATGAGGGCTAAAGTTACTGGAATCGAATATTGCAACCTTTTTGTTGCGTACAGAAGCTGTTACTGCTGCAGACAAACCAGCCGGTCCTCCACCTATAATTGCTACATCAAACATATTCTTCACCTCATCGTTTAATCTTATATTGTAATTATACTACATATGAAGAATATTTGCTGTGCTTAAAAATACAATAACTTAATATGTACTTTACTTTTGAGAACTCTATTGATATACTATCAATAGATAGTTATTATTATCTCGTATTGAATTTTTCCCCTTTCCTAAATATTAATAGAGGATTTCTGAAAATAATAGCGAAATAGGAATATAAGAGAGTTTAATGTAAGCATTGGTAATAATCATAAAATCCTTTCGGTTTTATGGTCATTTATATGAGTAACTTTGGTAACTATTTTTGTCTATTACAAAGGAGGAGTAACATGGAAGCTGTAAAATTTTTTATTTGTAAACATTGTGGCAACTTAGTAGGACTAATCAATAATGGTGGAGGTACTTTGGTTTGTTGTGGCGATGATATGACAGAATTAATTCCTAATACCGTTGATGCTGCTAAAGAAAAACATGTACCCGTGATTGAACAAAACGGCAACACTGTAGTTGTTAAAATCGGTAGTGTTCCTCACCCTATGGAAGAGAAACATTATATTCAATGGGTCTATATTCAAACGGAAAATGGTGTCCAACGCCATGCTTTTAAACCTGGAGACAAACCGGAAGCAACTTTCGCATTAATTGATGGGGACAAAGTGATTGCTGCTTATGAGTATTGCAATTTACACGGACTTTGGAAAGCCTAATTTAAAAAGCAAAAAAGACGCCAACCTTACGGTTGGCGTCTTTTTTGGCTTAATCACTAAATAAATAATAACAAAACCTGACACTATTTTGTATAAAGTATATGCCTACCAATACTAGAAAGATCCTGACAACCAGTCATAATCATAGCAGCTTCAAGTTCTTCTCTCATATGATTCATAAGGCAAGAAATGCCTTCAGCACCACCAGCTCCTGCTTGGGTAACCGGCCTCCCCAAAAGCACTGCATCGGCCCCTAAAGCCAACATTTTCAAAACATCAAACCCGGTACGAATACCACCGTCAACAAATATAGTCATCTTATCGCCAACTGCAGCAGCAATTTCCGGCAATACTTCTGCTGTTCCCGGTGTATGATCCAGAACTCGTCCGCCATGATTAGATACAACAATTGCATCAATCCCTGCTTTGGCACAAACAACTGCATCTTCAACCTCCATGACACCTTTGATAATTATGGGCAAGCTAATATTATTTTTTAGCTCCAGCAGTTCTTCATAAGTTTTCGGTCCTACTTTTTGCCCTGATACCGTCATATTTATTAAAGCTGCTGCATCTACATCAATCGCTATAGCAATGGCGCCAATTTTTTCTGCCTGTTTGGCTAACTTTATAATTTGATCATTAGGACGTGGCTTAATAGTAGGAATTCCCCAACCGCCAACTGCCTCTATGCAATGCAGGCCGTCTTGATAAATCTCCGGTAATTTACCGTCGCCTACCATACCTAATGACCCAACATTCTTGCATCCGTTAATAACCGCATCAGCATACATTTTTTCTGCAATATAGTTATTCCAGTTAAACGCAATCCCGCCTATAGGGGCCGCCAAAATTGGCATAGTTAAAGTTTTCCCCCACAACGTAAACTTTGTAGAGGGCGTATGCACGCTGTGGATAATACGCTGGCGCAGTTTTACCTCTGCCAGCGCAATTATATTATTACGAAAAGCTTGCCCTGTTCCTACTCCTCCTGCTCCCGGTATTTCACCGGCGCAAACGCGTCCATCACAAATAGGACACATACGACAAGCCTTACCAAATTTCTGTTTACCAAGTTCTCTTAATTCTTTCATATTCATAAGCTTCACCCCTTATAAAATTTTTTGTACATTTATTTTGTTTATATAATCCTCTTGGCATTATTGCACAAATTTTAATTTAAATTAAAGGAGCCTCTCACGAGACTCCCCCTAGTTTATTGTTGTAAAAACCGCAAAGGATTAACCGTTGCGCCTTTTTCTAAAACTTCAAAATGTACGTGAGGACCTGTACTGGCACCGCTGCTACCAACAAAGCCTATAACCTCACCGCGTTTAACGCTCTGACCTGCACTAACAGCTATAGCACTCATATGTCCGTAAGCTGTTTCATACCCATTGCCATGATCAATTTTTACATACCTGCCATATCCGCCATTCCATTCTGCCATTTCTACTTTGCCGGAACTAGCAGCAAAAACAGGTGCACCATAAGAATTAGCTATATCAATGCCAGGATGAAAATCTCCACCAGCCCCGCCAAATGGATTAGACCTTACACCATAGAAAGATGATATTCTCCCGCCTTCAGTAGGCCACTTAAAATAACCACCTCTATTATATAACTGTTCTAACATGTTGGAAAGATTTTCTCTTTTATATGCTATTCGTTTATCCAGCATAGCATTTTGCACGTCTAGTATTTCCAGTTTATTAGCGGCGCTCTCGCCACCACCTGTACCAAGCAAATCCAATTCTTGAGACTTTCTGTCGATGTTTCCACGAGAAACTTTTTCGCCATCTTTCTCCAAAGTTTTACGTACAGCTGCTTCTAAAGCAGATACTTGCGCCATCTCTTTTTGCATTCTTGCACTATCGTCTGTCAATTTTTGTAGTTTCTCAGTATACTCAGCATACTGCTCTCTATATACACTTAATTCCTGTTGTTCACGGTAGGCGGCATAAAGCATAGTAGATCCCTTAATTACTGTTCCTAGTAGTATCACACCAACAATTCCTAAGGTTATAACTGTTTTTTTACTAAAGCTAAAAGTTTTACTTTCCTTGCCTGGACGGCTCAACGTAAAAGCAATACATGCGTTTATATCTTTGTCTTTCTCATCTTGCATTTTTTGACCCTCCAGTCAATAAGTTTAGTACTCTATATTATCCCACACTTTTTGTAAATTTCAAAGGATTCGTGTCTAATGTTGCAAACTTATCACATTATAGGGACGTATAATGTCCCTCACTTAAATAGCCCGAAGCGGTTACCCAACGCTAAAATTTTATGCCCCAAAATAGGTACTTCTTCCAAATCTTGCCGTTGTAGACCACCGATTAACGTTAATACAACCCCATATACAGGAACCGCAATAATTATTCCACCCAAAATATTCCAAACACCCCAAGTAGATGTCGCTAATAGAAATAAATGCACTGCTATACCCATTGCTGTGGCTGCAACCATGGTTTTGACAACTCC
>Ga0183096_1003193_pt1 | contig 10211 bp, 14 predicted proteins | sample Biomet5_FD_127791 | JGI IMG/M metagenome (GOLD analysis project Ga0183096, IMG submission 127791) | Microbial communities from bioreactor (seeded with sewage sludge) at LBNL, California, USA - Biofuel metagenome 5 (version 2) (version 3) | ecosystem: Engineered > Bioreactor > Anaerobic >...
TCGAACACGCCGGCGTACTCGGTGCTGATCGCGTCCGTGGTCTCTCTGGCTGCCTGCGCCTCCGCGGCCTCCTGCTCGGCCTCCTGCTCGGCCTGCAGGGCCTCAGCGGTGGCCTGCCAGCTGCTTGCCGTCGCCTGCCACTGCAGCGCCTCCTGGGCGTAGGTGTCGCGCGCTGATATCAGCTCTTGCTGGCGGTCCTGCTGCTTGACGCGGGTGGATGCGGCGACGGCGATCACCAGCAGCGCGCAGGCGCAGATGGCCCCTGTCGTTGCGGTGATCCGATCAAAGCCCCAGTGTCTCATGCTTTGCCCTCCTCTCGTCGACGGCGTCTGCAGCGGAATCCAGGGCAGCTATGAGGCTGAGGAGATACGGGCGGCCCCGGGTCGAGAAGACGGTGGTATCTCGGCGCGCGATGATCTGCCGCAGCATCTGCAGCCGGTCCAGCACTTGCTCGTCTGTCATGGCTGCGCCTCCTCTTGCCGTATGGCTTTGCACCTCTCGACGCGCATGGTGTTGACGAACACCTGCTGCTCCTCTGGGGTGCGCACCGGGTTGAACTCTGCCCTCAGCGGGCAGGCGTCCGGGCGCAGGGGCGCGGCCCCTTTGGCGCTGTGGTACAGCGGCACGCCGCGGCAGGGCCCCCAGGCGCATCGGGTCTGGGTGGCGTGGCCGCACTGGCTGCAATCGGATATCATCATCGTTGCTCCTCCTCTGCTTTTGCGATGCGGGCTTTGATGCCCTGCATCAGTGCTTCCTGGCACTGGTCCTTGCTGGCCAGCGCCTTGGCTACCATTTCGTCCGCTCCGCCCTTGACCAGCAGGCGGTGGATGATGACTGGCTGCTGCTGCCCCTGGCGGTACAGCCGCGCGTTGCCCTGCTCGTAAAGCTCGAGCGACCACGGCAGGCTGTACCAGATCAGGTGGTGCCCTCCCGCCTGCAGGTTGAGCCCGTAGGCGCAGCTGGCCGGGTGCGCCAGCAGCAGGTCGATCTCGCCGCGGTTCCAGGCCTCGGCGTCCTCGTGGGAGCTCAGCACGCGGGCTCTGAGGCCCCATTTTTGCGATTTGATCTCGGCCTGTAAATCATCCCTGTCGAACTCAAAGCCGTAAAACACGAGGGCGCGCTGCCCGCCCAGGCCCTCGATCAGCTCGTCGAAGGCGTCCAGCTTGCATCGGTGCAGGCGGTGGGCGGTGTGCTCTGTGTCGTACATGCTGCCGTTGCACAGCTGCAGGAGCTTGCCGGTGAGGGTCGCTGCCTGCATCGCGGTGATCATCTGGCCGTCCACCTCCAGCAGGCACTTGGTCTCCATGTGCCGGTAGGCGAGGGCGCTCTCGCGGTCGAGCACGACCGGTATGTCCTCGACGATCTTGCCGGGCAGCTGCAGGTGGTCCGCCGCCTTGATGCTGATCACCTCGTGGGATATGGCGTCCTCGATCTGGTCCTCGGCTCCCGGCCTCGGGCGCCAACTGAATATCTGCTGTGCGTTGCGCTTGTCCGGGTCGAAGAACGCCTGCCGGAACTTGGTAAAATACGGACCGAGCGCCGCCCCCTGATCGAGGAGGTACACCTGCGCCCACAGGTCGAGGTAGTCCTTGGGCACCGGTGTGCCGGTCAGCTCCACCACCTTGTGGATGCGTGGCCGCACCCGCTTGAGGGCTTTGAACCTCTGGGTGTTGTGGTGCTTGAAGCTGGTCGCCTCGTCGAGCACCACCATGTCAAACGGCCACCGGCGGCCGCAGGTCGTGACCAGCCAGGCGGTGTTGTCCCTGTTGGTGATGTACACGTCGGCGTCTGCCGCCAAAGCCGCCAGGCGCTGCTGCTGGGTGCCGAGGACGGTGCTGATCCTGAGCCCCTGCAGGTGCGCCCACTTGGCCGCCTCGTCTTGCCAGGTCGCCTCCGCCACTTTCTTGGGGGCGATGATCAGAACCTTGCTGATCGTGCAGGCGTCGTGCAGCAGCTTGTCGATGGCGGTCAGCGTGATCACCGTCTTGCTCAACCGAGGCCCATCTCTAACCACAAAGCCACGCCGGGCTTGTCTATGATGGCGTCCTCGCATTGCTGCTGGTACGGGTGGGGGATGAACCTATTCATTGGCGATCACCTCCTTGCTGTGCGCGGCGTGCCATGCGGCATGGGCGCTTTGACTCTCAAAAACCATTAGATTTTCAGGCCGATTGTCTCGCTTGTCTCCGTTGATGTGGTGCACGACCTCTCCCGGAAGAAGAGGGCGCCCGAGAATCTGTTCCGCGACGATGCGATGCGTGTGCCGACCGTAGGTCTTTTCATAGCTCGTGCTGTCCCCTGAATCTAGGCGGCTGGCACGCAGCTTTGCTCTAACCTCCATGCTCATCCGGTCCTGGTTGTGCTTGACGTTGTATTCGGCGAGTTTTGGGTGGTGGTAATACCCACTCGGATTTTGGGCTTTGCTGGAAAATGCTGCCTTGCATTGAATGGAGCAGAAAATGTGAGCCCCGGTTGCGTGGCTGCTTCGACGGTGAAATCTTCGCCCGCAAAAATCACAAGTGTACTCTGCCATTATGGCTCCTCCTTTTTGGTACAGCGCGAGCGCGGTTGCGTTTTCAGATCACTGATGCACTTCCACGCATCCGCTACACAGTTAACCTCCAGGGCAGTGAATCCTAGAGATTGCAGCACATCGAGCCATACCTGCTGCAGTCCGTCCGGGTCGACGTGCTCGCCTGGGCGCTTGGTCTCGATAAAGGCAATCCGGCCGCCGGGCAGCAGGCAGAGCCTGTCCGGCACTCCGCGGTTGCCCGGGCTCACAAATTTCAGGCACCGCCCTCCCGCTTTAGCCGTGGCTGCCCGGAGCTCTGCTTCTATCCGATTCTCTCTCATGCGTTTTTGTCCTTTTTGGCGTTGTCAACCGTGTCAACCGTGTCAACCGTTCCCCTATACGCGTGTGCGCGCAGGCGCACAGGCGCGTGTGTGTTCTCCCTAAATATCTATATTTATATTTAAAGGGGAAAATCGGTTGACATGGTTGACAAATGCCGTTTTTCGTTGGTATGAAGCCGTTTTTCGCGTCAACCGAGCGCGTCAACCGAAGGCGAAAATCGGTTGACACGGTTGACATTTCCAGAATCTTCCTGTCAACTCGTATCTCTCGCTCGGTTGCTTCGGTTGACATTTTTGTTATGGATTTTTAGCCCATGCTTTTTGCCTGCCGTAAATGCCGCAGCGCTGAACTTCCGCCTTTGCCCATCCCTCTAGGTTGGAGAGCACCGCGCCGATCCGCCTCTGCGCGCGTGCATCGAGCCGGCTCTTGTCCTGCCCCATAAGCTCACACCAGATCTCGGCGATGCACACCCTCGTGCGCTCCTCGGTCTCGATCTGGTCGGCGTCGACGTAGTTGCCCTGCCACCAGCTGTACCGAGCATCGGCGTCCCAGCTGGCCCAGTCCTTTGGCACCGGCCGGGCGATGAACTCCCGAATCATGCCGGCCCAGGGGTCCTCCTCGCGGTGCTCCTCCTGGATGGCGATGGCGGTCCTGGAGAGGTCGCTGTCCAGGTACAGGCGCTCGTGGCACTGGTACCGCTCGACGGCCTCCGCCCAGAGCTGATCGACCGTATCGTCGTCCAGGTCGTCGAATACGCTTGCCTTGACAGGGGCTTGGCCGACGTCGACCGGCCAGTATCTGCGATTGCCGGTGCTGTCGCGGAGGAACTCGTCGCGGTTGCTCGTGCCGAAGAAAACGCAGCGCCGTGGGTACTGCATCGACCGGCGGCCGTATGCCGGCCTGAACCAGTCCTCCGTCTGGCTGATGAACTGCTTTGCCGCCTCGCTCTCGCTCTTGTCGAGGGCCGTCAGCTCGCCCAGCTCGATCAGCCAGACCCCCTGGATGGCCTCTCTGGCGTCCTTGCCGGTGAACGAATTGATACTGTCGGAGAACCATTTGCGCCCCATTTTGCGCAGAATCGTGCTTTTTCCGATCCCTTGCGGCCCCGAAAGGATCACTACTTGGTCGAATTTGTACCCTGGCTCGAATGCTCTTGCCACCGCAGCGGTGAAGGCTTTTCTCGTCACCGCGCGGGTGTAGCTCGTGTCGGTCGCGCCCAGGTAGTCTACAAATACCGTGTCCAGCCTCGGGACCCCGTCCCACTCGAGCCCCGCCAAATAAGCGCAGACCGGGTCTCGTGCGTGGTGCTCCGCGACGATGTTGGTGGCGTCGAAAATCTTGTTGACCCCGCCGAGGTGGTATGCGGTCTCGAAATACCACCGCAGCCCGGCGTCGTCGTTGTCTCCCCACCCGCGCTCTCCCTCCGGTCCGGGCCAGGGGAAGGGCCCGCAGCACTTGAGCCTGCTGGCGAACCGGTCCACCCAGATCCGGCCTTGCAGCTTGGGGTCGTGCTCGATGATGAGCCGCATGTTTTGGATCGTGCACAGCAGGGTGCCGCTGCGGTTGTACGCGAGCCCGTCGTGCCAGTCCTTGGCCTCGTCTGGAACAGCGTCCTGCTGCGCGTCCTCGAAGCCGTCCAGCGCCTCCTGGGCGGCCGACAGGCGCTCCGCGTGCAGCACCTCGGCCACGGGGCCGTCCTGCTCTGCGAGGCGGCACATGGCCGTAAAGCTGGGCAGACGGTTGGTCGGCGTGCCGGGTGCGGCCTCGCCGTCCTGATCCCCGAACCGGTGCAGGCGCACGAGGTCCCATGAGTTGACCAGTCGGCCTCCGGCTGGGTCGGTCGCGTGGTGGCTGAACATGAAGGCGTCGTCATCGTAGGTCACCGCGCCGCCGGTCGTGCTGCCGTAGGTGTATGTGAACCGGTGCCCGCCCGCGGGGACGTACTCGCCCGGGAGAAACTTGTCCATCGCCGCCGGGATGTCGTACACCCGGCAGAACGCCCCCACGATGCCCCTCTTGGTGGTGGGGTCCTGCTGCTTTGCCGCGGCCCGAATAGCGGGCAGCTCGCCCGGACAGGCCGGCCACTGGGCGACGTCGTGCCAGTCGGTGTATGTGCTGGTCAGCAGGTCGTCGACCGGGACCTCGTCACCGCTGGGCGCGTACTCGAGCACGGTGGCCTGCCCGGCGCTGCTGCTGGGCCAGTACATCATGCGCTCAACCTCGAAGGTCGTGCGGTCCAGCGCGGCGAGGGTGCCGTCGAGCATGCTGGCCAGCGCTCTGGCTGTCGGCTGGTACTCGTCCGGCGTCATCGGTCGGTCGGTGGGGAAGATCACGCGCAGCCGTGGGTGCTGCGGGTCGTGCTTGCGGGTGGAGTAGATCAGATAGGTGAATCCCAGGTCTTTGACGGCGCTGATCCACTGCTCGGTGCTGCCGGCGGCGCAGTTGTCCATGTCCAGGGTGATGAGCTGCCGCTCGGTGCAGCATCCGCGCCGGCGCTTGCCGTCTGTCAGGGCGCCGCCGATGAACCCGCCGACGTCTTTGAGCTCGTCTTGTCTGGATTTGGGCAGCGCCAGGTACTCCTCGTGGGTCTCCGTGCCGATGTTTTGGGCGGCTGCGCGCTCGCACTGATCGCAGAAGTCGCCCCAGGTGGTCTCCACCTGTTTCCAGCGCGCGTCGGTGCGGTGCTGGCCGACGCTGATTTTGATTTTGTCCATACCTTGCGCTCCTACTGCTCGTCTTTGGTCATCGGTACCGGGACCCCGGCCTCGACGATCTTTTTGTGGAAGATGTAGTCTGCCAGCTCGTCCGTCTTGTACTCGGCGTACTCTGCCGCGCACTGGTCAAGCATGGCCGCTACTCGGTTGACCGTCCGGGCGCTGAGCCCGGCTTTGAGCATCGCGGCAAAACACATGTAGTGCGACCGGATGACCGCGTCCTGGAGCTTGGCCTCGACCGCTCTCTGGGTCGACAGGGAGGCGACCTCTTTGATGATCCTGCGCTCTTTTGCAGTAACCACATGCGCTCTCATGCCTCCGGCGCCCCCATCGTGTATTTGAAGTTGTCTTTTCCCGCCACCGCGGCGTTCCAGGCCTCGATGGCCTCTGCTCGGCTGGTGCCTCGGCGGCCTGCGCGGCCGCAGGCGAAGCACCCGATCATGTACGGCATCCGGCTCGATTTGATGCGGATCAGCGCCAGCCGATTCCCATCCGGCTTCTGGCCGCAGGGGCAAGGCGCTATCTCTGGAAGATTCACGGTGATCACTCCTTGGTGTAAAATTTGCCGTACCATCCGTCAGCGTTGAGCGGCAGACCCTCGGCCCACGGCGGTACTTGACTCATGATTTTAATGATTGTTTTGAGATCTTCTTCCGGCTTCTGTGTAGCGCTCTCCACGATCACCTCATCATGCACATGAAACACAGGAGCGTATCCAGCCGCACGGAGGTTGGTCAGCGCGTACTGCAGGCAGTCTCTGCCGAGCGCCTGGGTCAGGTTTTCGGTGAGCTTGCCCCCGTAGGTCTCCGCCTCGGCCCACCCTGTGGTGTCCTGCTCCCAGTAGGTGATCCTGCCGTCCTCGGTGGTGCCGGGGTTGGCGTAGAACAGCTTGCGTCCACTGGGAATCTCCATTGTGAGGAAGGCAAACGGGGAGGCGGTGCCGCGCTCCATCCGAAAAACCACGCCCGGGCGAGGTGATGTCGGGTGCCCGGTGGAGATCGTCCGCACTGCGGCCCTCTGCATTTTGCGCCATAGCCGGATGATGTGCGGGTTTTGCTCCCGCCATCGGTCGACGATGTCCTGCAGGCCGGCGTCGTCCAGGCCCAGCCGGTCTCCGCCCATGCGCTTCATGGCTCCGACGCTGCCCTGGTACCCGAGCGCCAGCGTGGCCACCTTGCCTCTCTGGCGGTACTCGTACTCCGGATTGCCCTTGCGGATGCGGTCCTCCGGGATGCCGAAGATACGGGCCGCCGTGGCCTCGTAGATGCGGCCGGTCGAGCGGAACACATCGAGTACCCAGTCCTCCCCGGCCTCCCATGCGATCAGCCGGGCCTCTATGGCTGAGAAATCAGCATCTATGAACCAGGCGTCCTGCTGCGGAACCAGAACCGTGCGGATCATCTGGCTGAGCGTGTCGTTGACGTCGCCGTAGATCGCCTCCAGGCTGTCGGCGTCGCCCAGCTTGATAATTCGGCGGATGTCGTCCTGGTGCTCGAGGTGGGTGCGCGGCAGGTTCTGGACCTGCAGGAGTCTGCCGGCCCATCGGCCGGTCCGGGCGGCGCCGTAGAACTGCATTGTGCCTCGGATGCGGCTGTCGTCACCGGTTGCGGCGATGACCGCGTCGTACTTGGCGTTACTGGTCTTGCTGATCTGCTGCCTGATCTCGAGCATCCTGTGGGCGTCTGCCGGGGTGTCTTTGCGCGCCAGCAGGTGGGCCACGGTGTCCTTGGTGATGTTGTCCAGTCGTACACCTCGGCCCTGCAGCCAGCTCATGAGCTGGACCGGGCTGTTGGGGTTGTCGAGACGGGAGAGGGCCTTTGCCTCTGCGGTCAGTCGCTCTGTGATCTGCTCGGCGCAGTCCATCGCGCCGCGGGCGAGGTCGAGGTCAACCCCGATTCCGTTGGCGTTCATCCGCAGGTCGTCGCGCCACTGTCTCCAGATCTCCTCCGGCACCGGGAAGGCGCCCAGCTTGCGGTCGATCTCTCGCTCGGCGGTCACGTCCCTGCCGTTGTAGGTCGTGAACAGCGCCCACTTGTCCGAGTCGTGCCAGGGCATGTTGCGGGTTCTGCCGCCGTTGCTCTTGGATGGCTTACAGGGCTTGCAGAAGTAGGTGATCAGGGCTTTGCCCTCTCGCATTTTGGCGGCCTCTGTGGGCAGCTGCAGGGCTTTGCCGGCGTTGTCGAGGCTGGCCGGGAGTCCACAATAAAGCATGTGGACCATCGTGTCCTGCCATTGCTCGAGCCACTGGCTGCGGGTCCTGGCGTCCAGGCCGAAGTGCTGCGAGAGGCACCACCACTCGAAGGCGGCGTTGTGCGCCCGCTTGATGATGCCCGGGTCGACCAGCAGGCGCCGGTCCTCGTCCGGTATCGTGTCTGCGACAAGGTCAAAGGTTACGACGGGACCGTTGTCTATTGTGTAGCTCAGCAGCAGAATCTGGAAGTCTGGAGACTGAGCGTACCGGTATGCTCCGGCGGTGAACAGGTCAATGGGGCTGTAGGTCTCAATGTCAACGGTCATTATTTGCATCGTCGTCCCCCGAATCCCCGGCCTCGTTTTCGGCCAGCCACCCTGCTATGGTGTCGATATTGGCGTGGATCACGTCCAGCGTCGCGTCGCTCTGGATGTTGGCTGCAAGCACGGCCTTGTCTCCTACGCTGCAGTTGTAGTATCCGGTCAGCACCTGGCCGTCCTCTGCGAGCGCGGCCAGAACTATGCCGCTGACCTTAATCTGTGCAAGCGCCTGCAGCCCCTCTGTCAGCCATTGGCTGTAGGGGAGGGCACCCATCTCATCACTCCAGATCACCGTCGCCATGCGGCTCACCTCTCGTCCTCTGAATTTGGGCCATGATCAGCTCGTTGACCTCCAAAAAGCAGAGATCCGCGGGATCGTAATGCCGGCAAACCTCCCCGGCCACCACCAGGTCGGCGTAAACGCTCCATCCCATTGTGTGGAGCTTTTTGCCTACGACGATCTGAATGTCCCCGGCGTAAAACCCCCGGAGCTCCCGCTGCAGCCGCTCCGCCATGCGGGTTGCATAGGCCATCTGCGCGTCGCGGTCTGCCGGGTTATCGCACAGGATGGTGGTTGCGTGCGCGGTCTCCATCAGCCCAGGTAGTCGGCGTCGGCATCGTCCTCGTCGTCGACCTCCACATCGACATCCTCGAAGCCGTCCACACCGGTGCTGCCGGCCAGTCTCGGGCCGTCCTTGGTTTTCTGGATCGCGACCAGACCGCAGCCGATGCCCTGATTGCCGCTGGCGTTGAAGGCGTAAACGCTGACCTTGACGTTGGCGTAGCAGCCGCTGTAGACCTCCTCCTCGTCCATGACCTCGTTGCGATGGGCGTCGATGACCTTGGGCTGCAGGCCGCTGTTGGCGTTGAGGAACATCTGGCCGGCGTAGTTTTCGTCATCGCGCTCGGCGTCACCGTCGCGCAGAGGGAGCTTGAGCTTTTTCGGGAGTTTTCCGCCCCAGCGGCTGACGCCGTCCTGCTTGACCTGCTCGATCAGCTTGTTGATGCGGGTGAGGGTCCGGGTGTCGGTCTTGGGAATCAGGCAGCAGACGCTGTATTTGGGGTCGCTGCCGTTGACGCTGGCGGGCTCCCAGATGTGGCTGTAGGACAGACGGCAGGGGATGATGATTTCATTTGCGTTCATGATGTTTTTCCTCCATTAAGTGTTTTTGTAGTGTAGCGTTTCAGCGGACACTCTTGACAGAGCAGCCGAGAGCTCAGAGATTGCGCTGTCCAGAAAATCTGGATCGGCGTTGTCGAAGTGGTTTTCTGCGATGTGGAGGGCCTGCACGGCCTCAAAATATGGGGTCATGGCTGCACCTCCTTTGGAGTGTAGTCGGGGCACTCCTGTGCATAAGAGTGAGCACAGGGGCAGAAGATAGACTCGTGCTCAACGCAGCACCAATGGGGTGCGTATTCGTTGACGTGAGCGCATCCCAAACAGATGCATCCTCTGCAAAACTCTTTGTCGGGGAGAAGTTTTTGGTTCATGGCTGCGCCTCCTCGAATCCGTCCAGCCGGTTGTTGAGCGCCGGTCGGCTGTCGCTTTCTTGGGCCAGCTTGGGCGCTCCGGCGGGCTTTTCCACGAAACCTCCGCAGATCTCGTTGAATTTTTTCTTGCCGATCAGCTTTTCCGCCGCTGTGAGGGTGATTGGCTCTCTGGTGTACAGAACCGCCTCGTCGATGCCTGCGGCCGTAATCGCGGAGAACGCGGCGTCCAGGTCTTTCCAGCGGCGCTTGCTCCCTCCCTCGACCACTTTCCAGCCGGGGATTTCCCCGCCCTCTACGAGGCGCTGGGTGGCGTAATCCTCGAGGTCCTTGGCGTAGGCTGCGATGCCCTCGACCTTGCTCAGCCAAGGCCCCAGCTCGGCATCGCTGAGCGCCGTGCGCGGGTCCGGCAGGCTCTCGAAATCCGCCAGGGCGCCGTACTTGTCTTGCCATGCCCGGCAGGTGGGGTATGCCTTGCAAAAGTATTTCTTGCAGTGCTCTCCCGGCGTGAGCTCTCCTTTGCCCTCCCAGGCCAGCTTGGCCGCTGGGGCGAGCACTGTGTTGGCCCAGTCTAAAAGCTCCGCGGCCGGCATCTCGGTGGTCTCCGGCTCCTCCTGAACCCGTGGCTGGACTATTCTCGTGTG
>Ga0183096_1003194_pt1 | contig 10211 bp, 10 predicted proteins | sample Biomet5_FD_127791 | JGI IMG/M metagenome (GOLD analysis project Ga0183096, IMG submission 127791) | Microbial communities from bioreactor (seeded with sewage sludge) at LBNL, California, USA - Biofuel metagenome 5 (version 2) (version 3) | ecosystem: Engineered > Bioreactor > Anaerobic >...
CAGGTGTATCGCGCCCCCCAGCGGCCCGAAAACGGTTTTATTATCGACTTCGCGGATATTCCTGCCGATGTGGCCAGGCGCGCGAAGCTGATGATCGTATCTTATCCCAACAACCCCACCACCGCGGTTGCGCCGCCGTCGTTCTATGACGCGCTTGTGGAATTTGCCAAATCCAACGACATATTCGTCATTCATGATAATGCCTACAGCGAGCTCGCGTTCGATGGAATTCGTGTCGGCAGTTTTCTGTCGCATAAAGGCGCCAGAGATATCGGCGCGGAATTCAACTCGCTCTCCAAGACATACGGTTACGCAGGCGCCCGTCTCGGCTTCTGTCTGGGCAATGCCGACTATATCTCCGGCCTCAAGCAGGTCAAGTCAAATACTGATTACGGTATATTCCTGCCAATACAAAAGGCTGGCATCTGCGCGCTCGGCTGCGACGACTCCGTCGTAAAATACACCTCCGGAGAATACGAAAAGCGCCGCGACGTTCTGATTCATGCGTTTGCCGAGGCTGGCTGGAACATCACGCCTCCCGCCGCCACTATGTTCGTTTGGGCGAAAATTCCTTCCAGTTTTTCGGATGATGTTGATTTCGCGAAGACGCTGGCGCGCAAGACAGGCATCATCGTGGTTCCGGGCAGCGCCTTCGGGGAACTCGGCAAGGGGTTTGTCCGTATCGCCCTCGTGCAGGACAGGGAGCGCATTGAGGAAGCCGCTCATCGCATCGAAGAATTTCTGAAATAGTTTTATTTTAAATACTTTCAATTAGTAGTTTTACAGAAAGGGCTTATCCCTCGTGGACAGCCTTTTTCGTTTAGGCCAAAATTCATTTTTAGTCGTATAAATTTATTATTATGTATATTATATTTGACATATTGTCATTAATATAGTATTTTAATTTAAAGAATGTGTTTTGTACTGGAGGCTCATATGAACAGTTTGGAATTCTTTGGATTGATCTTGGGCATTTTCTTGGTTATATCATATATCAGCTTCGTAATCAGCAAAAGAAGAGGCGAGGCGCCTCCTAAATATGATGAAAGGCAGATGCTGGTGCGTGGTCAAGCTTACCGGGCGACGTTCTGGGTACTGGTCGCATACCTTTGTATCAGCGGCTTTTTCAGCCTGATTGCGGGAACCGAATGGGCCGACGGCGTGACCAGCCCATTTATTGGCGTTTGCCTCGCCATTACCGTGTTTGTTGTTATCTGTATTAAAAAGGACGCCTATTTCCCGGTCAATCAGCAGCCCAGGTTTTACATAGTGCTTTTCGGCATTATTATCCCTGTTAATCTGGCAACTGGTATCATCAGGCTGGTAAATGAAAGCGATTCTTTTTTTACAAATGGCGCGCTCAATTATAACGTCATGCCCTTTATTATCTGCGTGATGTTCTCCGTCATCCTGGCCACACTCATCATTAGGCGGCGAAAGGATAACTCGCCAAACGGACGGGTTGAGCCATGAAGAATCTCAAGTTGAAATCCGCACGAGCCGCATTGGATATGTCGCAGCAGGAGTTGGCCGGTCGTATCGGCGTCTCCAGGCAGACCATCAACCTAATTGAAATGGGCGACTACAACCCCACGATCAAGCTATGTATCGCCATCTGTAAAGTGCTGGGCAAAACGCTGGACGATCTGTTCTGGGAATGAATCGGCGTCCCATTTCAGGCCGCTTTGATTTTGACTGGCTCGCGTCATTCACGTATAATGGAACATAGCTTATAAAAAGAGCCGGTCAGCCTTTACACGGTCAACCGGTCATCCGGGAGGTAAATCATGAAATACTTCGTAGTCGATGCGTTTACAGACAAGCTTTTTTCCGGCAACCCCGCAGGCGTATGCCTCCTCGACGTCTGGCCTGACGTCGCCGTCATGCAAAACATCGCGATGGAGAATAATCTCGCGGAAACAGCTTTTCTTGTGCGCGAAAACAACGGAGCCTTTGGCTTGCGTTGGTTCACCCCCGAAGTTGAGATCGATCTTTGCGGCCACGCCACTCTGGCCAGCGCCTATGTACTAATGAACGAAATGGGCTCCGTTGCAGATACCATTGAATTCCATACCCAGAGCGGCACGCTTACCGTGTCCAAAACCGGTGATCTGTTCACCATGGATTTCCCCAGCCGTCCACCCGTCCCCTGTGAGACACCTCCGGGGCTGGAGCAGGCCTTGGGCGCACCTGTGCTGAAGACGTATATTTCACGCGACCTGCTGGCGCTGCTGCCGGACGAGGACACCGTACGGACGCTTCACCCGGATTTCTCGCTGCTGAAGCAGGTCAAAGACGCCTTCGCCGTCATCGTCACAGCAAAGGGAACGGGCTGTGACTTCGTATCACGCTTCTTCGCGCCCGGCGCGGGCATCCCGGAAGACCCCGTTACCGGCTCGTCCCACTCCACGCTGATTCCCTTCTGGAGCCAGCGACTCAAAAAAAAGCACATGACCGCGCGTCAGCTCTCCGCGCGCGGCGGCGCACTTATCTGCGAGGCCTGTGGTGAGCGCGTCAAAATCAGCGGCGCCGCCGTCTGTTACCTGCGTGGCGAAATCAGCCTGTGATACGCTGACAACCGCCTCAACCACTGTTTCATTGCTATCATCATCTATTTATATACTATGTCCCCCTTGCTCATGATTTGTCCGAACTGCGGCGTCAGATTTAAGCCCTCTTTCCGCGAAATGTTCCGGGCCAGGCATGCCCCCAAAACATGAAAGCTAACCAGCACAGTCTGCGGCTACCATGGATGGTGCGTCAAGACGATATCTGAAAAGCAAGAATAAAATGAGGTGTTACTATGGATTACAAAGTACCGGCGTTATCAATGGTCTTCATGGCCATCGCAGCCCTTGCAGTTGTTGCTATCCCTACCGTGCTTCTTCTCTATTTCCGGAAAAAACGCCATGCCGATGTATTGCCCTTCTGGATCGGCTGCGCCGTTTTCGTTGTATTCGCGCTCATACTCGAAAGCCTCGCCAAGCTTTTGGTCATGCAGCTCGGTGCTTGGCAGTCAATTTTAAACAACACCTGGCTGTTCGGTATCATCGGCGGGCTTTTTGCCGGGGTGTTCGAGGAAACAGGCCGTTTTGTTGCGTTTAAAACGGTTTTAAAAAATAAGCGCAGCAAAAACGTCAACGCTCTGATGTATGGTGCGGGGCATGGGGGCTTTGAAGCATTTTACCTTGTGTTTATCAGCATGGTAACAAACCTTGTTTTTGCGTCTATTATCAACTCCGGGAACACCGCCATGCTCACATCGGGCATCACCGACAGCTCGGCGCTGCAGGCAATGAACGCCACTTTCTCGGCGCTCTCCACCACTGCGCCCGGCATCTATCTTGTCAGCGTTGCCGAGCGTATCAGCGCAATTGCCCTGCATATTTCACTGTCTGTTCTGGTCTGGTTTGCCGCCAAGCATAGCCGTCAGTTTTGGCTTTTCCCTCTCGCCGTGCTGCTGCACGCATTTGTGGACTCAGTCGCCGGGATCATGGCTGGCTACACATCCAACCTCTGGCTGATTGAAGGCGCCGTCTATCTGCTTTCCGCATGTTGTGTTGTGCTTACTGTCGTCGTGTGGAAAAAAAGCACCCGCAAAGAGCTGGACACAGCACAGGCTTAATCCCTGGCGGAAATTATCAGTATTCAGACCGTACTGCATTAATATAAAGAAGGAGAATAACCATGATCGCATTCTGGAATCGCCGAGAAGTGTTTATGGGTTTTGATATCGGCGACCTCGCCCAAGTACGGGACACACTGGCCGCGGCCGGCATTCGCTATACTTACCGCTCAACCGGGCACAATCTGTCAACCGCGTTTCGGGGACATATCGGTTCTTACGGCGAAAACCCGATGCAGGCAAACGTATATTACGTTTATGTCCACAAGGACGATTTTGACAAAGCCCAGAGCGTTCTGCACCCGTTCAGGCGCGATTAGCCGGTAATTAAAAAGCCGCCGCTTTTATGCGACGGCCGGTTGCCTTCTCCTAGTTGCCCACGTACATGTTCCCATATGGGCGCTTGCTCTTCGGCTGATATTTTTTAAACTCGTCCGGATTGATGCCGCTTACATCCACGCCGAAATACGCCTTATACTCTTCCAGCGTCTTTTTCAGAAACGCCTTGTCCTCATCATCCAGTCCCTTTTGCGCTATCTCACGTCCCATCAGCGCTTCTGTCACCTCGCCGCGGATATACATCCTGCCACCGTGCATACCGGTACCGCAGAACTTGCCCGCCGCCTTTTCACCCGGCTTCAGCCCCAGGCCCAGCACCACCACGCGGCCGCCGGCCATATACTCGCCCAGAAAATCGCCGGCCTTGGTGCCAATTATGATCTTCGGAATCTTATCCATGTATTCCTTCATATGGATGCCGGCCCTGTAGCCCGCATACCCTTGAACATAAATCTCGCCGCCGCGCATCGCATATCCCATGATATCGCCGCAGTTGCCGTGGATAATCAACTTACCGTCATTCATCGTATTGGCAATGCCGTCCTGCGCGTTACCAAACAGCTCCAGCGTCGCGCCGTCCATATAACAGGCCGAGTCATTCCCCAGCGTACCGTACACATTCAGCTTGGTGTGTGTTTTCAGGCCGCAGCCGATATAGCGCTGGCCATACACCTCGCGTATCGTGATCTCTCCCGGTGCCTCCGCCAGTTCCTTTATTTTCTCATTCAGTTCGCTGTAATATTGCGATCCTGCCGTCAGTTCCATCCCAAGTACCCCTTTGCTTTATGAAGAAATCCGCTGTTTCATGCGGTCATATCCAAGAGACATCAGGCCAAAGCCGTCGTCCGTCAGCTTTCCGTCCAAACTGGAAAGCGGAATTCGTTCGCTCAGCAGCGACGTATATATCCCTGCGCGGTCCACATCGCCGACGAGAATCATCCCCACCAGACAGTCGTCCTTCACGAAAAAGCGCTTTGACGTTCCCTTTACTTCGTCATGTTTCTCCAACACGGTTGTATTTTCGCCGCCCTGTATGCCCGCGGTAATCACCGAGAGCCCGAAGAAATTAACCGCGTTCATCGGGAACACGCCGTCAAAATCATCCTTCTTCCCAGCCATATCATAACCCGCCGCGCGGCCTTCCATATAAGCATTGGGCCACAGGGCCATGATCTTGCGCTGCCCTGTCACCGTGTCCACGCCCTCGGTCACATCGCCGGCCGCCCAAATATCAGCAACGTTGGTCCGCATCGTGCCGTCCACAATAATGCCGCGGTTCACTTCCACGCCAGCAGCTTTAGCCTCGGCCACGTTGGGCCTTACGCCGACGCCCATCACCAGCACGTCGCACGGCAACACTGTGCCATCCTTCAGCACAACCTGCTCAATGTGTTTGTCACCAACCACCTTCGCCGCCGTCATGCCCAGATGAAACACCACGCCGTTTTCCTCCAGCCTCTTCTGGACGGGAGCCGCCGCCAGTTCATCGAGTATCATCGGCAACACACGGGGCGCCATTTCAATCACATGCACGCTGCCGGCCACCGGCGCGATACCCTCCGCCGCCTTCAGGCCGATCAGCCCCGCGCCAACCACAACCACGTTAGCCGTCTTGGATATCCATTTTTCGATGCCCAGCGCGTCGTCATATTTCAAAAATGTAAAGAAGTTATCCTGACTATTCAGGCCCTCGGTCGGTGGCACGAAAGGAGACGAACCTGTCGCGATCAGCAGCTTATCATATTTCACGCTTTCGCCGCTATCCAGAGCCACCGTCTTTTTCTTCGGATCGATCGCGGTTGCCTTTTTGCCGAACATTGTCTCCACGCCAAACTTCTCATAAAAATCCGTCTTGCGGTAACCCATGTTCTCGGCTTTCACCTTCCCCGCCAGATAATACGATATGAGCGGACGCGAGTAAACGGAGTGCGTCTCGTCGGATATCACCGTAATCCGGCCCTTCTTATCACACTTTCGCAGCCCCTCGATGCAGCCCACCGCCGCAGCCGAGTTGCCGATAATCACATAATCCATCGCTTACTCCTCCCCCCTGTCCTCGTAGACAAGCGCGTTGTTCGGGCAATGCTTCACACATTCCGGCTCACCCATCTGTGCGCACAGATCGCACTTCGCCGCCACCTTCTTTTTGCCCTCGTCCCTCACGATCGCGCCATAGGGGCAAACCAGCACGCAGGTCCAGCAGCCTACGCAGCGGTCGGTCTCGTTAAATACCAACCCGGTTTCCGGATCTTTTTGCATCGCTCCGGTAATGCACGACTGCACGCACTTAGGGTCGTCGCAATGCCGGCACTGCAGAGCAAAGTTGATCTTGTCACCCGTCTCAATGTGCAGCCGCTCGACCGGCCTCGGGCTCTCCAGCTTGTGCGCTTTGATTATATCCTTAGTACTCGAGTGTGCTGTACGGCAATAGACCTTGCATAGCCCGCACCCCAGGCACCATCTTTCGTTAGCGTATACTTTCTTCATGTCAAAACCTCACTCATTCCCCGGCGTGCATGATGCCGAGTATGTCCAGTTCCTTCTGGTTCAGTCCTATACCGCGCAGCATCAGGCGGTTGCCACGCAGGCTCTCAATGGCGTTAATGCCCATTCCGCCCAACATTTCATCGATCTCATGCTTCCACCCGGTGATCATATTGACAAGCCGCTCCGCACCTACGTCGGGATTGAGGCGTTTTACCAGGTCTTCACGCTGTGTCGCGATACCCCAGTTGCATTTGCCGGTATAACATGTCTGACACATATGACATCCCAAAGCGATCAAAGCCGCCGATGCGATATATACGGCGTCAGCCCCCAGCGCGATCGCCTTGATCACATCGGCGCTGCTGCGAATACTGCCAGCCACCACCAGCGATACCTCGTTGCGAATGCTCTCTTCCCGAAGGCGCTGATCGATTGAAGCCAACGCCAGCTCGATTGGAATCCCTACATGATCGCGTGTCCGTGTCGGCGCGGAGCCTGTGCCGCCCCTGAACCCGTCGATTGCGATCACATCCGCACCTGCGCGCGCAATACCTGAAGCAATCGCCGCCGCGTTATGCACCGCCGCTATCTTAACACAAACCGGCTTTTCATAATTCGTCGCTTCTTTCAGTGAGAAAATAAGCTGACGCAGATCTTCGATGGAATATATATCATGATGCGGGAAAGGCGAAAGAGCATCGCTTCCCACCGGAATCATTCTCGCTCTGGAAACCGCCTCATCCACTTTCTGTCCCGGAAGATGTCCCCCGAAGCCCGGTTTTGCGCCCTGTCCGATCTTGATCTCAATCATGGCGCCCGCGTTCAGATAACCCGGATGCACGCCGAAACGGCCGGAAGCCACCTGCACCACCGTATTGGGGCCGTATTTATAGAACTCCTGCGCCAAGCCGCCCTCGCCAGTATTGTAGAGGGTGCCCAGCTTCGTCGCCGCCCGCGCCAAGGATTCATGCGCGTTCCCTGATATAGATCCGAAGGACATCGCTGAAAACATAATCGGCACAGAAAGCTTTATTTGTGGCGGCATCTTAGTCTTCAAACTGCCGTCAGGATTAAATTCCAGTTTTGCCGGCTTGCGGCCCAGAAATACGCTCGTCTCCATCGGTTCGCGGAGCGGATCGATGGAGGGGTTGGTCACCTGCGAGGCGTTGATCAGCATCTTATCCCAATATACGGGATATGGCTTTGGATTGCCCATACCCGATTGAAGAACCGCGCCCGAAGCAGCCTGCTTATATATCTCCTTGATCGCGCTCGATGTCCAGTTGGCGTTCGGCTTAAACTCAAGATCATTCACGCGTATTTTCAGCGCGCGTGTGGGGCACATCGTCACGCAACGATGGCAGTCCACACACTTCATGTCATCTGAGACCATCTTGCCGGTATCCGGGTCAAGCTTGTGCACTTCGTTAGCGCACTGCTTGGCACAGACCTCGCATTGAATACATTTATTTTCATCTCTTTCGACCAGATAATCCGGCCAGTTCAATTGCAAACTCATTTTTTGCCCTCCACTAAACCAATGACCGGCTCGCCGCCGCTTGGCGGCCAAACACTATACGGGGTGGGGCAGACAATGCGAATCGCCGCTTCCTCGCTCGCGACATACAGGTTGTCGCCTTTCTCCGCCGCGACGAGCGAACGCAGCTTGCTACGGTCATTCAGCGCCATCATGCCGCCGGAAAATCCTAAAATAATTGAAAACGGCCCATTGATCAGCGCCGAAGCATAGACAGCTCGAATCGCGTCAAACCGCTTTTTATCCTTTTCATCCATCAGTTCAATTTCGCTCCAGAACGGCGCGACCACCACATCGACCGCTTCTTTCAGCGTCATGCCGTGCTTTCGGATCAACAGATCGAACAAATACGTGATGACCTCGGTATCTGTCATCAGCGTACATTTATAACCATACATCTCCACAAAGCGCCGATTGGCGTCATAAGACGATATCTCGCCGTTGTGAACGATGGACCAGTCGAGCAGCGTAAACGGATGCGCACCGCCCCACCAGCCGGGCGTATTGGTCGGAAACCGTCCGTGCGATGTCCACAAATACGCGTCATATGTCTCCAGCATGTAAAACCGGCCGATGTCTTCCGGATATCCCACACCTTTAAAAGCGCCCATATTCTTTCCCGAGGAAAAAACATAAGCGCCTTCAATTTCTCCATTAATTCTAAACACACACCGGGCGACGTATTCCTTCTCGTCCAGTTCGGATTCTTGAAGCTTAAATTGTCGTGGGCTCACGAAATAACGCCAGATAAGAGGACTGTCGTCAATTCCCTTAACCCTGCGTGTCGGTATCTTGCCCGCGTTTTCCACATCAAAGTGCCGGTTTATAAAATCCTCCGCGGACGCCTTAGCCGTCAGGTCATTATAGAATATATGCAGAGCATACAGCTCACTGTACTGCGGATAAATACCATATCCCGCAAAGCCGCCGCCCAGGCCATTGCTTCGGTCGTGCATCAGCTCAATGGATTTTATGATCGTCTCACCGGAGAAGCACTCGCCCTTACGGCTCAATATACCGCTGATAGCGCACCCGGACGGTATCCTTACTTGCCCCTCTTTTAACATTCCTTCCTTCTCCCCCTTAAGGTTAACGGTGCCGCTAAGCTTTGAAGGCTTTGCGGTGGCCGTATTAAATAAAAAGACGCCAACTAGACTCGCATATGGCAAGTCGTCAGAAACGCCCTTGTTTCCCGATCCCTTGTGATCTCATTATAAAAGGACATCAAATTCCTTTATTAGCTGTATCATTATACTATCTGTGTTTTAAAAAATCAATAGCGAATCCAATGTACGTTTGCATTATTTCATATTATCAGTTGCATTATTTGTCCATATATTCACAATATCAGCTTATATCAAACGTATTATTGCATCAGTATCTTTGATATCTTGCAATAAGTATATTTTCAAAAAAGGCGGGGAATAAATTGGCAATTACTCTTTCTCATAAATTTTCTTTTCATGTGCACAATATAAGTGTAGAGCTACAGCACAAGCAAGCCGGAGCCCATGTTTTGTGCAGACAAGCCAGATAGTTGGCAGCGTATGAATATGCATTTGATATTTACAGCTCAAGACAAAGCAAAACACTGACGAAAGGCTGTATGAGGAGAATAGAACATTGGCGAACGGTACCGGCTTATCGTTATTGAAGCCAAAGTCCAGACGCGGGATTTCCGCAACCTCGAAGCACACATGGACACAAGCTGTTAGCTTGAATCAAAAAGGCAGCGGCGCAGATATGATAAGTATCCGCGCCGTTGTCATATTATCGACTATTTTTGAGCGACCGTCTCCAGACGGACAATGCTCTCCTTGTTACCCACCACAATCAGCGTATCTTCCTTATCAATTATGTCTACGCCGTGTGGGGAACTGTTCATTTCCTTGTTTTTTTTCTTGATCGCAATTACGTTTACGCCGTACTTTTTACGAAAATCAAGCTCGATCAGGCTCTTGTTCTCCCACGCGGGCAAGGCCGCAATATCCACGATCCTCAGATCCCCGGCAATCTCAATATAGTCAAGTATGTTGGAATCGGCCAGATTATGCGCCACACGCAGGCCCATGTCCCGTTCAGGAAATACCACTCTGTCCGCTCCCGTCTTATACAACACCTTGCCGTGCAGTTCCCCAACCGCTTTCGCCAGCACGAAGCTCACGCCAAGTTCCTTGCACAGCATCGTCACCATGATGCTGGCCTGCACATTGTCGCCGATGG
>Ga0183096_1003196_pt1 | contig 10205 bp, 14 predicted proteins | sample Biomet5_FD_127791 | JGI IMG/M metagenome (GOLD analysis project Ga0183096, IMG submission 127791) | Microbial communities from bioreactor (seeded with sewage sludge) at LBNL, California, USA - Biofuel metagenome 5 (version 2) (version 3) | ecosystem: Engineered > Bioreactor > Anaerobic >...
AGAGGAGAACATTGAGAAGATTCAATACCGTTTGGGCGAGCTCCAAAAGGCGGTTGTGGCAGGCCGCGAAGCCAGCGTGTGCCTGGACACCGTTGAGGAAGACCTGCTTAAGGTTGAGGAACTGGGAGAAGCCAGCGGTGGAATGCTAAGCAGCGCCGTGATTTTTGAACATGTGCACGCTGCAAGGGCGCAGGCGGGCTTGGCCCAGCGGCTGATGTACAGCTTTCGGTATGCGTTAGCCGGTGAAAACTGGTGCGAGACCGATAATCTGACGGGCTTCGCGGATTGCTTTCTGGACTGTCTGGTTCTGGACTTTATTCCGCGCGGATTGGTTCATCAATCGCTTGCATGCGTACGGGATGCTCAGAATATTCTGTCGCTTATCAAGGCCGGATTGGATACCATCATAGAGACGCAGCGGGAAGAAATGTGCATGCTGCGTATTAAGAAAGCAGAAACTAAGGCTGTGTAAACCATCTGGCAGAGAAGCGATACATGCACTGCCGCCAAACAGGGTAAATTAATGGCGGAGGTGATAATTTGAAAAAGAAAAACGCCGGAAACCACTCAAATAAACAGGCGGTCCACGACAAAATGTCGGACACGGCACAGGGTAAACTCGCGAAGCGGGAGAACAGCGCCGAGCAAAACGGAGAGGATTTCTGAAGAGCAACAAATGTGTAAAAAGGGCTGCCCAAATGAGGGCAAGCTCTTTTTGATTTATGCACATCGCCTGGAAAAGCTTTATCTTAACCCGAAAGAGCAATGAAGACAGGTAAAAAAAGAAGAGCGATAGTGCCCTTCTCTTTTTGGTTAGGCTCAGAAACGGGTGCGCGTCTGTGTCTGGCTCTGGGCATCGGGCATGTTGTCCGACGCATACTGTATCATTTTTCTAACCATGCTGCCGCCGATCCGACCGGCGTCTCTGGCCGAGAGGTCGCCATTATCGCCGGCTTTCAGACTGACGCCGATTTCGCTGGCTACCGTGTGCTTCATTCCGCTAAGTTTCCAGTTGCTTCTCGCCACGTTATTCACCTCCTTATGCTGTTATTCTCCCGCTTTTCGTGTAAAAAATTCATAAAGCAACAAAAATGGAAATGCCGTTTAAAAATCAGATTAAATAATATCATGACACAAAACATGCTGAGGCTGTTGACAAACAGAAATTGATCGGTTAAATTAAATCCATATTGAATATATCCAAAGTGAATATACATGATATTTGGGGAGGATTAAATCCATGCATAAACAGGACGATTGCCGGCATATGCAGCGTATTATCGAAGTTTGCTTACTGGTGCTGCTGTGCAGACCGGAGGGCCGGCACAACCACGGTTATGCGCTGGGCGAGCAGCTGAAGGAATTTGGTTTTGAAGACAGCGAGATCAGTGTTTCGACGCTGTACCGCACGTTGCGCGGCATGGAGGAGAGTGGCTGGGTCACCTCCGACTGGGCGGCGGGAGGGCCGGGCCCGCAGCGCCGGGAATATGCGATTACGGAAACGGGGAGGAAGGCGCTGGACGAATGGGCGGCAGTTTTGACACGGCGTCGCGAGCGTATTGGGCGCGTGCTTATGGCATACGCCGAGCTTATGGGTGAACCGGCCGTTTTGGAAGACCAACCTGTCGCAGAACGGCAAAAAAGAATTCCGGAAAGAGAACCGGAAAAGCATCATACCAATACGGCAGTAAAAGAGCAGGAGACGATTGAGCGGCCCAAACGCAACAGGGAGGACAGCTTTAATGACTATTGGGATTGACACAATAATTTTTTATTCGGTGGCGGCGGTGCTGACCGTGCTTTCGCTGATCAAAAGCAGAAAGAAGACAAAGCAGGCGTTTATCAAAGCATGGAAAGCGTTTGAAAATATACTGCCGCAGTTCATCAGCATTCTGGTGGTCGTCGGCGTGGCGCTGACACTGCTGGACCCGCAGACGATCAGCCGTATCATCGGCGCGGAATCCGGGTGGATGGGCGTGGCTTTGGCTACGGTGATTGGCGCGATTACGCTGATGCCCGGTTTTGTGGCCTTTCCCACCGCGGCGCTGCTGCTGACGGGCGGCGCGGGTTATATGCAGATTGGCGCCTTCGTCAGTTCGCTGATGATGGTGGGCGTGGTGACGCTTCCGGTGGAGTTTAAGTATTTCGGCAAGAGAGCGGCGCTTCTCAGAAATGTATTCGCGCTGGCGTTTTCGTTTGTGGTCGCATTTGTGATCGGAAAAGTGATGGGGGAGTTATGACGGACATGGAAAAACACAGGATGACGCCGGATATGAAGCCTGCGGAAAAGCCGAATGATAAAAAGCCGGGGATGGGGAAAGCCAAAAAGAGCTTCATCAGGCGATATATGTTTGCTATAGCAGCGGCGCTTGGACTGGCGGCGCTTGTGGTTTTCTGGCCGTGGGTTGGGTTGCCCTCTGCGGGAAAGCTGCTGAACGGCTTCAAAGAAATGCTGACGGTGCTGCCGCCGATATTCATCATGCTGGGCCTGCTGGACGTGTGGGTACCTCGCGAAACGATGGTCAGGTTCATGGGCGAAGGGTCTGGCATAAGGGGCTCGCTGTTGGCGATATTTCTGGGTTCCGCGGCGGCCGGCCCGCTGTACGCGGCGTTTCCGGTGGCGGCGGTTTTCATGAAAAAGGGCGCGAAGTTCCTGAACGTCGTGTTGTTTTTGGGCGCGTGGTCCACCACAAAAGTCCCGATGGTGCTTTTTGAGCTGTCGTCCATGGGACCGCTGTTTACTTTTACGCGGCTGGGCTTAAGCCTGGTGGGCATCAGCATTATTGCGGTGTTGGTAAACCGCATGACGGGGAAACCTGAGATTGCGCGGATATATGAAAATGCGGAGGAGCTTTGATTCAAGGAGGATCATATGAAGCTGGGAATAATATTGGAGACAAAGGAATATGAGAAGGCGTGGAACGCTTTCCGCTTTGCGGTAACTGCGCGCAGGAAGGGGCATGAGGTGAAGATGTTCCTGATGGGCGAGGCTGTGGAGTGCGAAGGCCTGACGCATGAAAAATATAACGTCGCCGAACAGCTCAGAGCTTTTGTGGAGGCGTGCGGTGAGATCAAGGCGTGCGGAACATGCCTGTTATCGCGGAACCTGGAAGGAACGGAAGCGTGTCCGTTATCCACGATGATGGATTGCCTTGCTATAGTGGAATGGGCGGAAAAAGTGGTTACTTTTTAATCACAAGGTCAGGAACCCGATCAATGATGCCCAGACAGAATGGGTGATAAAGACCCCGATATCGCGGGGCCATCCTGCTCAGATTTCCGTTACGTGGCCGGAATGGAAGACTATTTTTTTCGGTAACGCTTCTCCGGGAAGGAAGAAGGCCAGTGCCGTCATGAGCAAAGGGAGGGGCAAAGCGAAGATGAGCATGCCGTAAAGCCCCACGGCATCGGAGAGAATACCGTACGCCCAGGGTACTGCCAGATAGCCGAGCGTTCCGGAAAGCAGCGCAAGCGAGGAAATCGCTCCGGTACGGTGCGGATACCATCCGCTCGCCAACGCGATGGAGAACGGGATGGTGACGCTGAAAAGAAAACCCACCAAGAGCAGCGCGAGAATATATCCCAGCGATGTGTTAAAGAAGAGGCAGACCGCGTATACGATACATGAAATAACGCCGCCGCCAAGGAAGATACTCTTGGTACTGATGCGTCCCGAGAGAGCGGCAAACGTCAGACGGCCAATGAGCACGCCGACCCAATATAACGATATCGGCAAGCCGGAGAGCGTTTCGTCGGCGGAAAGAGATTGCTGCAAAAAGGTGGGAAGCCATGCCGTGAAAATATTGGTGAAACCCATATACAGAAAAGAAAGCGCGCATAGTATCATAAATCGGCCGCTTTTTAGCAATATACGCATTCCTCCTTTGCGGGCGTGCACAAAGAGCTGAGGCTGACGGAAGCCGCTTGAGACAATCGCAAAATAGACGCTGGATAAAGTACAGAACAAACCAATGATGAGATAAGTCTCCTGCCACTTAAGACCGGCGGTGACGACAGCGGCGGAGAGCAGAGGACCGGCCACGGCGCCCAACGCGTACGAGGCGGCCATCAGGCCTATAAAGAATGTGCGCCGGTCGGTATATAGCTCCACAATGAAAGCGTTGCCCGCAGCGTCCAGTAAACGGGTGCTGGCCCCCAAAAAGAAGTACAACGCAAGCAGCAGGGTATACGAAGGCGCGTATGCCAGCGCGAGCATTGTGGCGCTGTACGTAAAGGCGGAAGCCCGAACGAGCGTCACTTTGGGGAGACGGTCGGCAACCATTCCGCCCACCGTGATCGCGCCCACGCCGCCTGCGCCGATGAGCACGGTAATGAGCCCGCTGTTTGAAAGCGAGATGCTGAACTGCGCCATCACATCCGGTATCAAAGGCCCTGTCATTGTGGCGGAAAGCGCATACGCAAAAAAAAGCAGGTACAGCCCTGCCGTCAGCGTCCGTGGCTTCGACTTCGTGAAAAAATAAGTTTGCAGCTTTCGTCACGTCCTTCCCGGAGTTGCAGCTCTTTTGAACAGGACAATTCTAGCACCGAGATCGTGGCGTGTAAAGAGAAAGTATGACGGGAGAGCGGTCAGGTGAACGCGTTTCGGCAACATAACGGATGGACGCGCCCTTATTGGCCAGGGAGCTGCATATTCAGGAATTTATACAAGGCCTATTTCATTGCCGCGTTAATATGATACAATGTGTGGCGTCACAATTTGGATAACGTATTTGGGAGAAGCGGAATGAAGGGACAGAACGGGCGGAAGACAGGCAACATACTGGCGATATCTTCATACCTGATATGGGGCGCGCTGCCGCTGTACTGGGCGCTGCTGGACAGTGTGAATCCGCTGGTGGTGCTGGCTTTCCGCGTGCTGTTTTCTTTGGCGCTGCTTATGCCTATCCTGCTTTTTGCGAAGTGGCGCGGCGAGTTGAAACGGGTGCTGACAGACCGCCGCAAAACGCTGAAAGCGCTGGCGGCAGGCCTGCTGATATTCTTCAACTGGGGGCTGTTCATTTGGGGACTGGAGCAGGGATTCCACATTCAGGTCAGCTTTGGGTATTATCTGTCGCCTCTGATGCAGGTGGCGCTGGGTGCGCTGCTTCTAAAGGAGCGGATGCATCCGGCCACTATCGCGGCTTTTATATTGGCGCTTCTGGCAGTGGCGTATCTGATGGTATCGGACGGGGTATTCCCGTGGTATTCGGTGATATTGGCGGCGTCGTTCTCTTTCTATGGCTTGGTAAAAAAGAAGGTGGACACCGATTCATACACCGGCCTTTTTCTGGAGACGTTGTTTACCGCGCCGCTGGCTGTTGCTTTGCTGATCATATTCGGCAGTCATAACGGCATTGCGTTTGGACATGGCTGGGGGATATCGCTGCTGCTCGTTGGAGCGGGCCCGGTCACCGCCATTCCGCTGATGCTCTACTCGGCGGCGGCACAACGTATACCACTGACGTCGCTCGGCTTCTTCCAGTACTTTTCGCCGTCGCTTACGCTGCTGCTGGGCATCACCGTCTTTGGGAAAACAGTTTCTCATGCCGAGATGATCGGCTTTGTCGTGGTATGGATTGCGCTGATCATCTACAGTGCGGGCGCGGTCTGCCGTATGAGGAAGAACCGCACCCTGGAACGCACTGACTTATATCAGCCCGGCAGGTTCCAATAGAATTAAAAGTATGATAAAATCCCCTCAGGCAGATTGACTATAGATTCAAAGGAGATTGAGCATGCTTGAATACAGATTTGACACCCAGTTGCTGATAGAAGGAAAGGGCCTGCTGGAGGATGAAATCAATCAGTACGTCGCGAATAATATCGAAGGCGACAGCTTGCTGGCCGTTGGCGATGAAAGCCTGATCAAGATTCATTACCACACCAATACGCCGTGGAAGGTGCTGGAATACTGCTCGACCCTGGGCGACATCTATGACATTGTCGTCGAGAATATGGAGCGCCAGGAGAATGGCCTGCAAGGCTGATCCCAACACCTTTTTGACAGCAACATTCAAATGGCGATCAGTTCAGCCGGTAGGTAACGTTCACCAGCGCGGTGATTTCCATATTGCCGGACGATATCCCGCCGTCTGAATAACCGCCGGAGGAAGACGGCGATGTGGCGACAAAGTTGGTATACGGCGACGAATAATAATAGCTGTTGTCTTCAGCGCTTTCCTGTATGGACATAACGCCGGCGACGGATCTGTTTTCTTCCGCGGCCAGCTTTTCCGCTTTTTCACGGGCGCGTTCCATCGCAAGGTGCAGCGCGTCCGTATACGCCTTCTGCCGTTTCACGATATCAAACTGTACATCCCAGAATTCGTTCGCACCCGCGCCGTAAGCCGCTTTGATGATATCGCTTGTTTTATCAATATCGGTGATTTTCACCTGCATCATATTGGACACGGTAAATTTGTTATTCGTATCATCGCGGTAGACCAGATAGCTGACTGTCTGCAAATCGGCGTCCTTCAAGCCCTTGGCCTTCACCGCGTTAACAATTTGCTCCATCTGTTTCGTGTTATCGCTCTGCGCGACGGCGGGGTCGGCGTTTGCGTTTTGATACCCGAACGTGATCGTCGCCTGATCCGGGCTGATGGACACCTTGCCCTGGCCGTATACCGCCACCGTATCGGAGGCTGCTTCGCTGGAGCCGGTTGAATAGACAGGAGAGACGGCAGGGGCTTTGAGACCGATCAGGTTGACCGCCAGCAGCACTCCCATGAGCGCCGCCAGCACGCTCATGACGATGATGACAACCTTGTTTTGCATATTTAACCTCCACAATTAGGCATGTATTAGACTATAGTAATAGTCTGGAATTAGACTAGCACGATAGTCTGATGCTGTCAAGGTGCTTATATCTGAAAAGCAAAACGCATGCACAAAAAAAGCCCCGATAATTCGAGGCTTATCTCTTACATCACTATCAGATTTGTCGCAGCTCGCAATTTCTAACTCAAATATGCTTCATATCCTTGAGTACTTTCTCTTGTATCTCCTCATTTGGAAATAATGACAATAATATATATCGAGGGTTCGAACATTCAACTCGTTCCTCTTCCTCATTAAAGTCTGTTTTGAAAATGTGCTGAACTATATAATCTGTAATACGACCAATGAAATTCATGTTTATTTCCTCCTTCTTGTTATTGATTATTATTAAAACTCTTTATTTAATATTACTCCTATCGGCCGCTTTATCCAAGAAAAAACTGCATTTTTCGAGGAAGGTAAATATTCCATCTGCAAATGCCTTTACAGTATTCATATTATACCGTTTGTAAGGTTCTTGTTCCCTAAATGCATCTGGCGATTTAGAATCAACGCATAAAAAACCAATAACATAATAATCATCATCGATTGCTTTATAATGCAAGTATTGGTTCTTAATTCTTATCGGACATACAATGGTCCCAATGTAATGTCTGGACCAATACTTATCACTATTTTTATATATCTGCCCTGTTTTTACCAAGTTGCTCGAATAAGCTTTAAGGTTCCCTGAATAAAAGCAGTTATCAGGACATTCTTCAAATAATATTTTATTGAAATCGGTATTCTCAAATACTTTATGCTTAATCTGAGAAACTTCTCTTGTAGAGTCACTATTACGATCCCTACAGAGTGTTTTAACATAGGCATTATCTTCATTTAATACTGTTTCATCGTATTGATTTAGCAGCAGAACTTTAATACAGGCATTAATCTCCTTGCCAGTTGAGGCATTCAGAATACGACATAAATAATCTAGAGAGTCTTTTAGGGTTTCTTTCATTCTTTCTGTTATATATGGTATTGTTAATTCTCCTTTCGCTTGTTTATTTTCAAGATCATAGTAATTATCGCGCATTAATTCAGTAAACTTATGAAATTGAATCGAAAAAGCCTTAAATCTGTTCATTGACACTCTTCCTAATCTTATTGCTGTAAAAACAGCTGCGATTAGCGCTATACCAAGTGTTATGCAAAGCCACATTGTAAAACCACTTACCGATTTTGTACCTAACGCCACACCAGTGGTTATTAAAGATATGGTCGTTGCAATACTAAATATGACATCAATTAAATCATGAATTCGATATCCCGCTCTTTTATCATCAGATTCCATTTTGCAACCTCTTTGCTTTATATAAATATGATTATAAAATTGTTAAGCCTCAGCAAACATGTAGAATTATATCACATAATATACAATTAGTGATATAATATTATAATATTTATATATTTACCCCCATATTGTATGCGATTCAATAAAAAAAGCCCCGCGTCAGCAGGGCATATTGTTTGTACTCGTCTTTTTGGGACATATGACGTTATAGCGGATTACTCATAAACCAGCCACCAATGATCATCCAGCCGGATGGCTTTTTTCACGCCTGTATCGATGTCATCTCCAATAGGCGCCTCATTTCCTTCCGGCAGCCAGACTAATTGGCGGTTTTCAAAGAAATGGCTTTCGAGATAAATATGAAGGCTGCCGTCGTCTTCGCTTAAAATGCCGCCGTTATATATATGGTAAATGTAGTCGTTTTTCAGTGCGTTGATAATTGTCAGGATTTCTGATGCATCCTGTTCGTCGAGGTTATATAATCCCACATCGTCTTTTACAAATAATACGCTGTCGGCAATATAGTCCAGGTTATTATCCGCTATGTTCGGCGAGATGTTCACGGACAAGGCGCCTTGAGTCAGCTCAGCCAGCCTGTTTAGCTCCGTCTTGTGCTGGCTGTATAACCTTTGCGGCGCAAGACCATAACCAAGCAGCGTATAAGCCACCATTGCCGCGGCGGCCAGCAGGATCGGCAACAAAAAGGCGGCGGCGCTTTTTATCCGCCCAGCCTTTGTCTCTGCGATGGATGCGGGGGTATCCCGATGTGTTGATTCATCGGTCCAGACCACCTCAAACCGGGCGAAGCGGTAAACGAGAAACACCCAGTAAGCCGCGAGCAGCAGAAGACCGATAAGTATGAAGAGGGCCTTCATAAGCCATTCGCCGCTATAAACGGCATAAGGGGATATATCGTAGATAAACCACAGAGCTATCACAATGGGCAACTGCGCGATAAAGACAGCAGAAAGATGGACAATATTGAACAGCCTGCCGCCGCTTTGGACCGGTTTGAAAAGAAGTGTCGGCAGGGCTTTGAGGTAGTCATTGAAAGCTGGCTTGGGTTGCATGAGTATTCTCCTTATCTATGCTGTCATCCAGATAAGTGTTATCGTGGCAATGGCTGCGATGGAAATTATGATGAAAGTGGTGATGGACAGCGGTTTGATAAACGCCGCGGCGTTTCATTTGCCATTTTTGTTGCGGCGTATTCGGAAAGCCCGATTGAAAGATAGCCCGAAACTCCGGCCCCAAGGATATACAGGCTTACAAGAAACAGTATCCAATTAGCGGTTATATTCAATTCCAACTCCGCCAGAAAGAAAAAGAGTCCGATGCCTGCAGCTTCGATCAGCGCAAAAACAAACAACGATAAAACGCCGGCAATGTTGCTTTTCTTTCGCAGCCATTTAAACAGCAATGCCGCCGATAACCCAATTGTAAAAGACGCAAATATAAAAAAGCTGAATCCATAAAGCGTTTTGGAATAGGGAAGATCAAAAACAGATCTGAGATGATACTGAAAAAGCGACAGAATAATCCACATAGTCATGAGAAAAGATCCGCCGATCAGCGCGGGATAGGGGTTCCTCTTCACCGCGATGCCTCCAGAAACGAAAGAAATATATAACATACTATCATTGTGTATACTGAATGTCCATCCTTGTATAATCTACAAATACATGGTAATGTAAGCATATACAACAAATACAAGGAAAACTGACATGAAACCCATCATTTCCATCCTGCTTTGCCTTCTTCTCATTATTTCCTTTGCGTTTATGCAAACGCCACAGAATACGGCGCTTGCCGGAGAGGCCGAACCGGCTAAACCTATCCGCATAAAAGTACTGGCCGCGGGAGACCTGATGTGTCTGTATGGCCAGCTCTCCGCCGCGAAAACGAAAAAAGGTTACCAGTTTGACCAATGCTTTGCGGGCATCAAGAACAAGGTATCCTCGGCGGATCTCGCCATCGCGAATCTTGAGACGCTGGTGGCGGACGGCTGTGCATACACCGGAAGAAAGCCGCGTTCAGGATATACGCGTATCAACGCTCCGGAATCGTATCTGAAAGCGGTGGTCAATTG
>Ga0183096_1003198_pt1 | contig 10189 bp, 6 predicted proteins | sample Biomet5_FD_127791 | JGI IMG/M metagenome (GOLD analysis project Ga0183096, IMG submission 127791) | Microbial communities from bioreactor (seeded with sewage sludge) at LBNL, California, USA - Biofuel metagenome 5 (version 2) (version 3) | ecosystem: Engineered > Bioreactor > Anaerobic >...
GCCTGAAATCGACCGCCCCCCCCGCCGCGTGGGCCATACCGGCAGACACGCCGAGGAAAACCGCGCTGGTTACCGTTACGCAGGTAAACACGGCCAGCAATTTGGCCGTCAGCACCCTGCCGCGCGTTACCGGGCGGGTCAGCAGAAAATCCGTCGTTCTGCCGGCGGTTTCGCGCCCCATCGCGGACAGCCCCAGCATCATCGCCTGCACCGCGCCACACAGGGTGAGGAAGGTAATCACGAACGCGTAAAACCCGTTGACCGAACCGATCGTGTCCGCGGACAGGCCGAAGGCCGCCTGCAGCGCCACGGGGAAGCGGTTCAACATTTCCTGCAACGGGGCCACGTTCTGCGCGAAAGTCGGATACATCCAGAACAGGAACAGGGTGCCCACGCACAGCGCGGCAATCCACAGGGCGGTGTTCTTCCGCCAGGTTTTCAGTTCCCGGAGGTAGACATTCATCAGGACGCCTCCCTTACTGATAATAATGCAGGAAGATTTCTTCCAGATCGGGCTCCTCCACGGTCAGGTTTTCCAGGTCCAGCCCGGCCAGCCGCTGCGTAAGCCCGTTCACGCTGCCACGATAAATAAACGTAACGGCATTGTCCCGCACGGCCAGGTCGGCCACGCCCTCCAGCGCAAACGCGCCTTCTGGCACGGGGCCGCGGGTTTCCAGCGCCACTTTTTTATAGCCGTTCTCCTGCAGCGTACCAACGCTGGCCATATCCACAATGCGCCCTTCCCGGATGATCGCCACACGGTCGCAAAGCTTGCGCACCTCGCTTAACACGTGCGAAGAAAACAGCACCGCCGCGCCCTTGCGGTTTTCTTCCTTCAGCAGTTCGAAAAACCGCTGTTGAATCAGCGGGTCCAGCCCGGAGGTCGGCTCGTCCAGAATCAGCAGTTTCGGTTCGTGTAACAGTGCCTGCGCAATGCCCACCTTTTTACGGTTGCCGAAGGACAGGTCGTCGATTTTCTTTTTCAGGTCCAGGTCCAGCCGTTCGGCCAGTTCCGTGATGCGGCGCGAACAATCCCTGCGGTAGAAACTGGCGGAGTATTCCAGCAATTCCTTTACGCGCATCCCATCGTAATAAAACACTTCGCTGGGCAGATACCCCACGTTTTGGGCAATTTCCGGCGCGAAGCGGATACAGTCCTTCCCGAAGATCGTCGCGCTGCCCCCCGTGGGGCGGATCAGCGCCAGCAGCGTGCGGATGGTGGTGGATTTGCCCGCGCCGTTCGGGCCGATGAAGCCGAAGATTTCCCCGGGCTCCACGGTAAAGCTGACGTCCTCGATTCCGCGGGCGCTGCCATAATACTTTTTCAGGTTCTTTACTTCCACGATGCTCACGGCGCGGTTCCCCTCCCTTTTTTACGTTCCGTACAAGACTGATTTATCGTACGCCCGCGCGGACGCACTGTCAACAGAAGCCGTTTCAATACCGCGTTTTACGGACCAAACGGCGAAAGCGACCGTTTCTCCCGTTGGGCAGCCAACGCCCATTATCTCCGCGGTTTTCGCGGCAGACGCAGGTGCTCCGCCCCCAGCGCGGCCAGCACCGTAAATAGCGGCGCAAACAGGTAAAGGTATCGCGGCCACACCTCAAACAGCAGCAGATAGCACAGCGCCCCGAAAAGCGTCAGCGCCAATGCAGCCGTTATTTTACTCCGCCCGGCGCGGCCGAACAGCGCCGCGAGGCAAAGCAGAAGCACCCCCATCCAGAGGAACTGCGCAAAGGTGGTCCACAGCGGGTTCAGCGCCCCGTTCTGATAATATACGGCCCGCAGAAAACGGCTGAGCACGTCGCTGCGCGCGGGTTTGGACATCGTCAGATAGCTTTGGTTGGCGGCCAGCGAACCGTCCGAAAAAGCCTTGTACGCCTTAACCGAAAAGAAGAATACATTCTGCTCAAATGTGCGGCCGCTTACCCGTTCCCACGCGCGCGCCAGATTGGCCTGCCGCCGCAGGGCCAGCGTGGGGAACGAGGAAGAATACGCCACGTCCTCCGGCGAGTGCCCCCCGTAGGTTTCCCCGTTCATCCCCAGCATCAGGTAATGGGTCTCGCTTAACTGCTCCTGCGGCTGAGCCGAACCCGCCAGATACGCGGTGGCTTCCGCCTGCCACAGCGCCGCCGGGGCCGCGCCAAGCATAACGGCAAGGCAGACCGCGCCCGCCCGCCGCCAGCGCGCACGGTTCCAACTCCCGCGGCGCAGCGCGCCCAAAACCGAGATCAGCAGTAACGCAAGCAGAAAAATCAGCGTCGTCGGCTTGATCGACGCGCCGAAAAAGCATACGAACGAAACCGCCAGCCACTTGACGGACGGATTTTTAACGCGCAGCCACAGATACAGCGCCAGCGCCGGAAACAGGATGGAAAACGCATCGGTGTACGGTACCGTCGCCGTGAGGGACAGGGCGATCCAGAACGTACACAGTACAAGCGCGCCCAAACGCGCGAACCGGCTGGGGGTCAGCCGCCACACGCACAGGGCGGCAAACAGACACGCCAGATTCACCATCAGCTCGCCGGTATACGGCAGCGCCGCGTAGGGCACCGCCAGCCCCAACCGACCCGCCGCCCACAGCGGAACCGCCAGCAGCAGCGTAAGCGGCGCGTTATTGGGGCACAGGCGGAAATAGTCGCCGCTGAACGGCTTCCCTGTCGCAATCTGCCCGGCGGCTTCATATACGCTTTGCACATCCCATCCGGGGTAAAACCAGACGCTGCGGGCTACGACCAACTGTACACAAAAGAGGGCCGCGGCCCACACAAACGGCAACCGCCGCCAGAACCCGGCCCGATAAGGCTGCGCTGCGAACCGTACCCGCAAAACCACCAGCAGCGCAAGCGCCGCCGCCGCCAAAGCGAGCAGGGCATAGTGCGGAAGCAGCGCATTTTGCGAATAAGCAAAGGAAAAAACCGATTGTCCCAGCGTCACCAGCCCAAGCACTACCGAGAGCACAACGCCCACAGCAACGCAACAGACGGCGTATCGCCGGCTGCCGGTTCTGTTGCGCAAATCTTCCGCCATCCGACGCCACCCTTCGCTCTGTCGTCGTTTCATGGTACCAGCAATTTGATGTGTTACTTTCGCCAGTCCATTGAAAAAAACCTGCCGCAATCAAGCGGCAGGCGAAGAGGATTCGCGCGTTACAGGTTTGCTCGTGATCGCGAAGCGCCGCCCCGGGCCAGCAAAGGGGGGCCGGAGCGGCGCAAACCCGATTTTACCGAATCACTTCCAGCACGGGGTCGATGATTTTCTGTTGCAGCACGTCAATAAATCCCTTGTCGGTGATCGCGTACAGCGGAATCGCCGCGAGGCAGATGAACGACAGGAACATGCAGGTGTAGTTAATCTCGCAGCCGTTTTCGTGCAGTTTTGCGTTAAAACCGCGCTTTTCCTCCGCCAGCTCCTCCGCCGACAGATCGCTCAGCAGCCCGCAGACGGGGAAGGACAGCTCGCATACCACCTGGCCGTCCACCACAAACACCTGTCCGCCCTGGATGCGCGCAATCTCGTTGACCGCCGCCGCCATATCCTCGTGGCTGGCGCCCATCACGATGATGTTGTGGTTGTCATGCCCCATCGAGGAGGCGATCGCGCCCCTCTTCAGTTTAAAGCCGCCCATGAACGCCTTGCCGATGCCGCCCGTTTTGCCGTAGCGTTCCACCTGCGCGATGTAGAGCACATCCTGTTCCACGTCGCACTGGATTATGCCGTCCTTCACCGCAAGCTCCACGTCGCGCGGCTGGGTGATCGGGATCCACGGCAGGGTATCCATCGCTTTCACTTTGGCTGCTTTCGCGTCTTTGCTCACGCGAACCTCAAAATCCGCCGCCGTAACGGGTTGGGTCAGGTGGATGGTATGGAGCAGAATCGGGTTGTGTTCCGCCACAGGGTAATGCTCAAGCGTTATACCGCCTTTGGCCACCAGTTTTCCACCCGCCAGCACCGTATCCACGCGGAAGTCCTCCGCGCCCGTCGTCAGGTTGATGTCCGCGCGGCGGCCCGGCGCAAGGCAACCGACAAAGCGGTCCAGCTGGAATGCGCGCGCCGCGTTGATGGTTACCAGCTGGATGGCGGTCATAAAATCCACCCCCGCCTTCAGCGCCGTACGGACGGATTCGTCCAGATGGCCCGTCGTGGCGAGGTCGATGGTGTGCAGATCATCCGTCACGATGGAAAGGTTGGCCGTATCCAGCTTGTTTTCCAGCACGGGTTTCAGCAGCTCGTTCAGGCTGCGCGCGGACGAGCCTTCGCGCATCATCACGGAGCAGCCTGCGCGTAAGCGTTCCGCCACATCTTTACCGCTTAACGATTCGTGGTCGGTCGATACGCCCGCCGCGATGCAAACGTTAAGCATCGGGCCTTCCGCGTCCGGCAGATGCCCCTGCAGGCTCTTGCCTCTGGCAAGCGCCGCGTCGCAGGAGGCAAGCAGTTCGGGGTAGCCGCTGGCCAGGTACATGCCGACACATTCGGAAAGGCCCACCGCGTCGGGCCGTTCCAGCGCTTTTTTGATAATTTCGGTATTGAACCGTCCGCCCGAAGTTTCCAGATTGGGCGAAAACGGCACGTGAGAAGGCACCACGAAATACAGTTTCAGGTCGGTCGCTTCCGCTTCCGCAAGCACCGCCTCAATGGCTTCCAGACCGCCGACCACGCCGATTTCGTGCAGGTCGGTCATGATGACCGTCGTGCCGTGCCGAAGCACCGCTTCCGCGAACGAACGGATCGAAAGGTTGGAGCTTTCCGGATGAATATGGCCGTCGATGAATCCGGGCGTGATGTACAGTCCCCCGGCGTCGATCACTTTCGTGTGTTCGCCGATGGTATACTCCACGTCGCCGACCGCCGCGATGGTATCGCCGCACACGGCTACGCCGCCGTCGTAAATCTCCCCGGAGAACACATTGACCAGTTTGCCGTTTCGAACCACCAGATCGGCAGGTTCTTTACCGCCCGCCACCGCCAGAAGCTTCTGATTCATCGGGGTTAACCACCTTTCTCTTAGGTAACCGCTGAATAAATACCCTTTGCGCCTGCCTTCGCAGAGCATTGGCCGCCACAAAGCGATTGAATCAGCGTTTCCCTAGAACGTCGTCGCCTTTTGCACCTTCACCACGGGGAAGCGGTCAGGCAGTTCGATGCCTGCGCGTTTGTAAATCGCCGCGGCGCGCCGCGCCCCCTCGCGCAAAATCGCGTCCTCGTCCAGCGTCAGGATCACGCGATCCTTCATCAGCCATTTGCCGTCGCACATGGTGCAGGTGATATTGGAAGAATGCATGGCCGTAACCAGCGCGGCGATTTTATCGTTCACGGGCATCATCGACGGGCCTTTCGGATCGATCACAATCAGGTCCGCCTTTTTACCCGCTTCCAGTGAGCCGTACAGCCGATCGTCCAGCAGGGCGCGCGCGCCCCACCGGGTCGCCATGCGCAGGATGTCCTGGCTGGGCACAACGGTCGGGTCCAGTCGCCAGCCCTTGTGGATCAGGGAGGTGAGCCACATCTCGTCCACCATGTCCATATGGTTGGAGGAGGAAGCGCCGTCTGTGCCGATGGAGAGGCAAATGCCCTCCCGAAGCATGCGGGGGATTCTCGCAAAGCCCAGCACCCGCATGGCGGACGCGGGGTTATGCGACACCTTCACGTCGCGTTTCTTAAACAGCTCAATTTCCTCATCCGTCAGCCATACCGTGTGTACGGCCAGCAGGTTGGGGCCGAGCACGCCCAGCTTTTCCAGATGCGCAACCGTCCCCTCGCCGAAGCGGGCGTAGGTGTATTCCTTTTCTTCCTTGGCCTCGGCCACGTGCATATGGATGCCCACGCCGTAACGGTCGGCCAGTTCTTTGGTTTTTACGCAAAGCTCGTCGGTGTCGTTAAAGATGGTGCGCAGCCCGAACCAGACTTGCACCCTGCCATCGGCGGTGTTATGGTATTTTTCCAGATCGGTTACCTGCTGTTCCAGCTCCTGCTCCATGGTACGCTGCCAGACGGGCGGCAGGCCCTCGCCGCAGTCCATCACGGATTTGGCCAGTTTGCCGCGCAAACCCGCCTTGGCCACGGCCCGGCACATGCCGGACACAAACTGTCCGCCCGGCTCCGCAAAGGAAGTAACGCCGCTTTTAATCATTTCCAGGCAGGTGGCCAGCGTGGAAACGTAGCTGTCCTCCTCGGTCATGTTGCTTTCAAACGGCCACATGCGCTGGTGCAGCCACGTCACAAAATCCACGTCATCGCCCACGCCGCGGCTGATCTGCTGGGAGGTGTGCACGTGCGTGTTCACAAAACCGGGCAGCACATACCTGCCCTGCAAATCCATCACTTCCGCGTCGGGCGCAACCGTTTCAGGCGCGATCTCCCCGACCGCTTTGATTCTGTCGCCCTCAATCAGCACGGAGCCGCCGTCGTACACGGTTTCGCTGCCCTCCGCCATCGTGACGATATACCCGTTTTGAAGTAGTATCTGTTTCATGTTCTGCCGCTCCTATCGTCAGCCTAAGGAAATCACCGTGTCGATCAGTTGAAACCGGATCACGTCGAACAGTCCCTGATCGGTAATGGCCAGGAACGGGATAAAGATCAGCGTGATAAACGACAGCGTGATATTGGGTGAAGGCACGTCGCAGCCGAGGGTTTTAAGAATCCCGATCATTTCCTCCAGTCGGTTGGCGACCGTTTCGCCGTCCAGATCGGACAGCAGCCCGCAGATGGGCAGCGGAATTTCCGCAAGCACCCTGCCCTGGTTCACCAGCACCAGCCCGCCCTGCAGCTCGGCAATGCGGTTGACGGCGAACGCCATATCGTCCGCGTCGCTGCCGACCACGCTGATGTTGTGGTGATCATGGCCGACGCTGATGGCGATCGCGCCGGATTTGAGCCCGAAGTTTTTGATGAACGCCCTGCCGATGCCGCCGTTTTTACCATATCGTTCCACGCAGGCGATGCGCAGAATATCGTTTTCCACATCAGGCTGCACCACGCCGCCAACCACGGGCAGGTCGGCCTCCAGCGCCTCGGTCAGCAGCGTTACGGGGGACGCGCCAATCACGTGCACCTTCGCCGTTTTAGCGTTCGCGTCCACCTTCAGCACCATATCGTCCCCGGTCATTTTGTGGGAAAGCTTCACGGTGTTGCGCAGGAGGCCGCTGTACGTCTGGGGCGGAATCTCCTTGACGAGCTTGCGGTCTTCCACCACCAGCTCGCCGTTTGCGATCACCGTTTCCACCTGACAGTTTTCCAGCGAGGACAGCAGCACAATATCCGCGATCTTGCCTGGCGTGATGCTGCCGACCCGATCCTGAATGTGGAAATTCTCCGCGGGGTTAATCGTCACCATCTGGAGGGCGGTCACGGGGTCCACGCCCTCTTCCACGGCAATGCGCACCTTGTTGTCCAGATGCCCCTTGCGGCTGATGTGCAGCGCGTCGATATCGTCGCTGACCATCGAGCAGTAACGGGTATCCACATGTTCTTCCGTAATAGCGCGCAGGCACGGGCGCAGATCGGTGGACGCGGAACCTTCGCGCATCAGCACATGCAGGCCCATGCGCAGCTTGGCGAGCGCTTCTTCCTTACTGGTGCTTTCGTGGTCGCTGGTTACGCCCGCGCCCACATAGGCGTTCAGGCTTTCGCCCAGCAGCGCGGGGGCGTGCCCCTCCGCCGTTTTGTGGTACTTTTCCGCCGTTTCCAGCATGTGCGCCGAGGCGGGACTGCCCGCCAGAATCGGCGGGGCGAGCACCTCCGCCAGCCCCACCGCCTCGGGGAGCTGAATCAGCTCGTCTATCATCTCCGCGTGCAGCGTGCTGCCCGTTGTCTGGATTCCGTTTTCTTCCATAAACGCAGGGACCGGGTAGAACAGCTTCACCGGCGTGTGTCTGGATTCCGCCAGTACTTCCTTCATGCCCTCGATTCCCGAAACGATGGTCACTTCCATCAGGTCCGTGGCAACGGCGGTCGTTCCGTGCCTGACCACCATTTTAGCAAATTCGGTATACGAAAGCATGCTGCTCTCAATATGGATATGCGCGTCCAGAAAGCCGGGCGCCATATACCTACCCTGGGCGTCGATCACCCGCGTCCCGGGGCCGATCGCGCCAGCCGGAACAGGGCCGATGGACGCAATCTTTCCCTTGGCAACGGCAATCTCGGTTTCATAAATTTCATGGGTAATCACGTTGACCAGTTTTCCGTTGCGAATCACAAGGTCCGCGGGCTTTTTCCCCAGCGCGACCTGCACCAGATCGTTATCCAGCATCGTATCTCTCCTTTATCAAAGCCGGGAGTATTCTCCCGTTCGTCCGTGTCGGAGGTTCCCCTTCCCGATTCGTTTTCGCGGTCCGTCTCCTTATCCCTTCCCGTTCCCCCAAAGATTGTCGCCGCCCGGTCTCCGGCGGCGGGGAGCAGCGCGCGTCAGCGGTCCTCGCGGAAATAGGGCTTGCCTACGCCCGCGGGGCCGACCCGCCTGTTTTTGGAGGTAATGGCCGCAACCAGCAGCACCACGATCGTTAATAGATAGGGGATCATGTCCATCACCTGCGAAGCAAAGGTGATCTTCAACCCGAAAACCTGCACCGCCACCCCTTGAAACTTGAGCGCCAGCCCCTTCATGATACCGAACAGATAGCACCCGAACACCGCCCGGATGGGGTTCCACCCCGAAAACACCACCAGCGCCACCGCAATCCAGCCCATGCCCGCGGTAATATTGTCCTGCCAGTAGGGCACGTAGACCAACGAAAGGTACGCGCCGCCAAGCCCGCACATCGCCCCGCCGAGCAGCACATGCACATACTTGTACAAATCCACGTTCACGCCCGAAGCGTCCGCCGCGGCCGGGTTCTCGCCCACCATCTGCGCCGCCAGGCCGAAACGCGTTTTTTGATAGTAGAGCCACAGCAGCACCGCCGCGATGATGGAAAAGTACACAAACAGGCTTTGCGAAAACAGCGCCGAGCCCAGCAGGGGGATTTGGGAAAGCGCGGGTACCGTATGCGTGCCCAGCGCGGTGGTAACGGCGCTGTCCATAATGGTGCCCGAAAACTGATACCGCTTGCCCAGAAAGTTTGCCAGCCCCGTGCCAAAAATGCTCAGCGCAAAGCCCGTAACAATCTGGTTGCCTTTCAGCGTGATGGTAATCACGGCGTAGATCAGCGCCCCCAGCGTTCCGCCAAGCGCGCCCAGCAGCACGGCCAGCAGGGGGTTATGGCTCAGCGAACCCGCCATAAAGACGAAAAACGCGCCCAGCATCATCATCCCTTCGATGCCCAGGTTCAGATGCCCGACCTTTTCGCACAGGATGCCGCCAAGCGTCGCCAGTAAAAACGGCGTGCCAAGCTGCACGGACAGCTGAAGAAACAGCGTCGCCTCGTTCATAGCGTTTCCCCCTTCCGCGCCCGATAAAAGGTGACCCGGTATCTGGAAAAAAACTCGCTGCCCAGAATGAACAGCAGGATGATCCCCTGAATCACATCCCCGGCCGCCGACGGAATCTGCATGGAAATCTGCATATAGGCGCTGCCCTGCAGCAGGATGGAAAACAGGAACGAGACCACCAGAATCGCGATCGGCTCCATCTGGGCCATATACGCGATGGCGATAGCCGTATACCCCATCCCGTTGCCCATCTGGTCGTTCAGGGTATGCTCCACGCCCGAAGCCTGTATCAGCCCCGCAAGCCCGCAGACCCCGCCGCCGATCAGGCAGGACATCAGCAGGATTTTCGTGGTGTTCATGCCCGCGTAACGCGCCGTTTTTTCGTTGGCGCCCATCACGGAGATTTCGTAGCCCATTTTGGTGCGGTGGAGTAAAACCCACACAAACGCGATCATCAGCACCGCAAGAATCCACCCCGCGTGAATCCCCAGCACGCTCGGCAGCTGAAGCGCCTTCGGGTAGTTGGCGATTTTAGGAAACCCGAATGATTTCGGGTCCTTCCAGAGAACATATTGCAGGTAGGACACCAGCTTGATGGCCACATAGTTGAGCATCAGCGTAACCAGCGTTTCGCTTACGCCCCACCTGGATTTCATCACCCCCGCGATCAGGCACCAGGCGCCGCCCGCCAGAAACGCCGCCGCGAACATCAGCACCGCCGTAAGCCACACCGGCAGCCCCGTCACGTTGAGCGCCACATACGTCGCCGCCACAGCGCCCATATAAAACTGCCCTTCCGCGCCGATATTG
>Ga0183096_1003204_pt1 | contig 10172 bp, 7 predicted proteins | sample Biomet5_FD_127791 | JGI IMG/M metagenome (GOLD analysis project Ga0183096, IMG submission 127791) | Microbial communities from bioreactor (seeded with sewage sludge) at LBNL, California, USA - Biofuel metagenome 5 (version 2) (version 3) | ecosystem: Engineered > Bioreactor > Anaerobic >...
GAAAAGATGGCCACCGCCCGTTTGGACTGGGCGGCCACGTTGGTGGCGATGTTCAGGGCAAAGGCGGTTTTGCCCATGGCGGGGCGGGCGGCCAGCAGCAGCAGGTCGGACTTGTTGAGGCCCACCAGCACCTGGTCCAGGGCCGAGAAGCCGGTGGGCACCCCCAGGTACTCCTTGGCTTCGTCGCCGCTGAGCTTCTGCAGCCGGTCGTAGGTGGAATAAAGCACCGTTTCGATGGGCACAAGGCCGGTGGTGTCGCGCCCCTGGCGGATGTCGTAGATCTTCTGTTCCGCCGCGTCCAACAGCACCCGGGCGTCGGCCTGGCCGTCCATGGCGGTGTCGGCCATCTCCCGTCCCGTTTCGATCAGCCGCCGCAGATAATATTTTTCCTGCACGATGCGGGCGTAGGAGACCACGTTGGCGGTGGTGGGCACCACCTGGGCCAGCTGGGCCAGATAGACCTTGGCATCGCTTTCGCTTTCAAAGATGTTTTCCTTCAGGCATTCGTCCAGCACCGTGACGGGGTCGATGGGCCGGGCCGAGCTGAACAGCCGCAGGATGACGCCGAACAGCTCCTGGTGCTGGCGGCGGTAAAAGCTTTCGGCGTTCACCAGCTCCAGCACGTCGGAGATGCAGTCGGGCTTGATGATCAGGGCGCCAAGGACCGACTGTTCGGCCTCCAGCGAGTAGGGCAGCTGGCGCGAATACAGGTCGTCGAAGGAAAGATTGGACGTTTCAGCCATTACGACACCTCACAGTTGCACAATGGGGGCATGGGGGTCACTGCTCTTCGCCAACCACCACAAACACCCGGGATGTGATGCCGGGGTACAGCTTGACCTCGGCCTCGTAGGTCCCAAAGGCCTTGATGTCGTCGGCCGTGATCCTGCGCTTGTCCACCTCGATGTCCAGGGTCTTTTTGATGCCTTCGCTGATTTCGCGGGCGGTGACCGAGCCGAACAGCTTGCCGCCGGCGCCGGCCTTGGCAAACAGCTTGATGGTCTTGTCCTTCAGGCGGTCGGCGGTGTCCTGCGCGGCCTGGCGTTCCAGGGCCGCCTGGCGGTCCACCGAAGCCTGCTTGGCCTTCATCTCGCCCAGGGCGGATGCGGTGGCCTCCACGGCCAGGCCTTTTTTCAGCAAAAAGTTGCGGGCGTAGCCGTCGGCCACCTTGCAAAGCTGGCCCTTTTTGCCGGTTCCCTTGACGTCCTCTTTCAAAATAACCTGCATGATGTTACCTCCCGGTTGGGTTTAATTGACAAAACAGATGTGTGATGCGGTCAGCTGCCGGCCTTGGCGGCCTCCTGGCGGTATTCGTCGATGGCGGTGGCCACCAGGCTGCGGGCCTCCTCCACGCTGATATCGGCGATCTGCGACCCGGCCATGGTCTGGTGGCCGCCGCCGCCCAGCTTTTCCATGATGAGCTGGACGTTGACCGCCCCCATGGAGCGGGCCGAGATGGAAACGCCGCTGCCTTCGGGGTAGATGACAAAGGAAGCCGAAACGCCGGAGATGGTCAGCAGCTCGTCGGCGGCCTGGGGCCCGATGATGTGCAGGGCCTCGTCGCGGGTCTCGGTGGAGGCGATGGCGAAGTCGCCGTACAGCTTGGCGCCCGAGACCAGCTCGCTGCGGCCGCGGTATTCCTCCAGGGTGGAGGCGAACATGGCCCGCACGCGGGCGGTGTCGGCCCCCATGCGCCGCAGGTAGGCGGCGGCCTCAAAGGTGCGCACCCCGGTGCGCATGGTGAAGTTGCGGGTGTCCAGCGTGATGCCGGCCAGCAGGGCGTCGGCCTCCAGCGAGGTGATCTTGACCTCGTCCATGTACTGGATCAGTTCGGTCACCATTTCACTGGTGGAGGAAGCGTAGGGTTCGTGGTAGAAGATGATGGCGTTGTCGATATGTCCCACCATCTTGCGGTGGTGGTCCACCACCACAACATTGCGGCAGGCGGCAAAGATCTCGTCGCTTTCAAGGTAGCTGCGCACGTGGGTGTCCAGCACCGCCAGCAGGGTCTTTTTGGTCACCAGCTCGCGCGCCGCCGCGGGCGAAACGATCTTATCCTGGTAGCCGCCCTCGGCCAGCCGGCGGTACAGCGAACCGGCCAGGTTGGTGTTGGTGTCCATGACAATGCGGGCGGGCTTGCCCAGCATCTCCATGGCCTTGCAGAAGCCGGCGGCCGCGCCCAGGCAGTCCAGGTCGGCGTAGCGGTGGCCCATGATGAGCACGTTGTCGCAGGTGCTGATGACGCCGGACAGGGCGTTGGCGATGACCCGGGTGCGCACCTTGTTGCGTTTTTCAACGGCCTTGGAGTGGCCGCCGTAAAATTCGTAGCCGTTTTTGGTCTTGACGGCGGCCTGGTCGCCGCCGCGGCCCAGGGCCATATCCAGCGACTGGCGGGCCATGCGTTCGGTCTCGTGGAAGCTGGGCCCCTGCCGCCCCACGCCGATGGACATGGTGGGGTTGATTTTCATGGGGGTCTGGATGGCGCGCACCTTGTCCAGCAGCTCGAAGCGCTGTTCCAGCACGTCGCGCATGTTGCGCTCCTCCAGGATGCACAGGTAGGTGTCGCGGCTGATCTTGTACATCAGGGCGCTGCTGCCGTTGGTGAAGGACTCGATCTCGTCCTCGATCTTGCCCATGATCATGCCGCGTTCGTTTTCCCGCGCGCCCTGGAACATCTCCTCGTAGTTGTCAATGACCATCAGCAGCACGGCGGGGCGGCTTTCGGCATACTCCCGGGCGGTCTGCTTCAGCTCGTTGTCGTTGATGAAGTAAAGCACGTACATGGATTCGTTGTTGCGCTTGGCGATGATGACAAACACCGTGTACATGGTGCCGTGCAGCGTGACGTTGTAGCCGCTTTCGGGGCAGGGGGCGTCCACCGGCACGTTGGGCAGCAGGTCGTCGATGTAGCGGCCCCAGTGGGGCTCGTTGTCCAGCACCTCGGTCTTGCACAGCTCGTTGTACCACACGATCTCTTTGTTGCCGCGGGCCACCAGCACGGGGATGGGGTATTCGGTGAGGGCGGCGCTTTGCACGTCGGCCAGCATCTGGCCCATCTGTTCCAGGTAATCGGTGATGTCGCGGCTGATGAGGCGCAGTTTGATGACCATGTAGACAAAGGCCACCAGCCACAGACCGGCGGACACCAGAAAAATGCGGGTGCTGGCAAAGGCAGTCAGCACCACCACAATGCCGCTGACCGTCAGCAGCGCGATGTAGATCGGACGGAACAGATTCAGCTTGCTTTTCATGGCATCTCCTGTTGTTCCAAAGCCACCGGCCCCCGGCAAAGCGGGGCCTGCCGCGCGCCGCGGGCCGCGGCGGCAGGGCCTTTCCGGCGATGTGGCCGCCTCCCCGGTTCCGGCGCAGCAGCGGCCGGGGGGAAGCATGGTATAATTACCGTTATACGGTTATTATACCACACAAGGCCGGAGGTTCAACAGCCCAAAGTCGATTTTTGAGCCGGCCGGCGGGATGACAGACAAAATTCCGCCCGTCTTGACAACCGGGGCCGTTTGTGGCACAATAACACCAATCCCCCGCGGGGGAAGCATAAGGGAGTAGTTGGCGCGCCCCGGCGCGCGATAAGTCAACACAATGGCCCAACGGGTCTGGCTTATCTTAATTGACGAGACTTATGGACGGCGCCACGCTGTCCATGGGTCTTTTTTTATTCCCCCGCGCCCCAAAACCAAACGGGAAAGGAATGTGCCCCCATGACGCTGCTTGACATCATCCTCATCGGCCTGGGGCTGAGCATGGACGCCGCCGCTGTTTCCATCGCCAACGGGCTGACCTGCCGCAGCCTCACAAAGCTCCAGAAGTTTTCCATGCCGCTGGCCTTCGGCCTGTTCCAGGCCCTGATGCCCCTGCTGGGCTACTGGGCCGGCAGCCTGTTTGCCGAGGTCATCAGCCGCTACGCCGGCATCACCGCCTTTGTCATTCTGGGCTTCATCGGCGGCAAGATGATCAAGGACTCCTTCGGCCCCCAGGAAGAGGGCTGCAGCCTTTCCAACTTCACCTTTTCGCTGCTCATCGCCCAGGCGGTGGCCACCAGCATCGACGCCTTTGCCGTGGGCATCAGCTTTTACGCCTCGGGCGCCAGCATCCTGGAGGCGGCCCCCATCATCGGCTGCGTGACCTTTGTGTGCAGCGCCGTGGCGCTGGGCATCGGCAAGCTGTTCGGCAGCAAGCTGGGCGCCCGGGCCCAGCTGCTGGGCGGGGCCATCCTGGTAGCCATCGGCATCAAGGCCCTGCTGTAACAGGGCGCGCCCCGCGCCGCCCGTGCATTTAAAAGAGGAACGCCATGAAAAAGACTTTTACCACCATCCTGCCCGACAAGGTCGGCTCCTTCTGCGCCGCCAGCCGCATCCTGGCCGGACTGGGGCTGAACATCACCCGGGTCAGCTACAACAAGGCGGTGGACACCCACACCCTGTTCATCGACGTGGATGGCGACCCCGCCGCCATCCAGCAGGCGGCCCGGCAGCTGGAGGAGATCGGCTACCTGCAGAACAAAAACCGCGGCAACGTCATCCTCATCGAATTTTTGCTGCGGGACCGGCCGGGCGCCGTCCAGCCCATCCTGGAGCTGACCAGCCGCTACCGGTTCAACATCTCCTACATCAGCGCCCAGGAAAACGGCACCCCCTACCAGCACTTCAGGATGGGGCTGTTCGTGGAAAACCCGGAGGACATCTCCAGCTTTCTGCAGCAGGCCGCCCGCCTCTGCGACGTCAGGGTCATCAACTACAACCCCACCGGCAAGGTGCTGGACAACACCGTGTTCTATATGTCCTTCGCCAGCCGCATCGCCGAACAGAACCGGCTGGATGAGGAAGAAAAGGCCCGGCTGATTGTCGAATCCAACCGGATCATGGAGCTGCTGAACCAGCAGAACAAGCCCCCCTACAAGACCTTTGACTACATCGGCAAATTTGCCGAAGGGCTGATGAAGTACCGGGGCGCGGCCTACCAGCCCCGGGTGACCGGCCACCCGCTGGCCGGCGGCCTCAAGCTGACCGTGGTGGAACCCCCCAGCGGCAGCAACCTGTGCCTGATCCGGACCGGGGCCGGCCTGCTGTGCTTTGACAGCGGCTTTCCCTGCTACGGCGGCGAGTCGCTGGACTGCCTGCGCGGGCTGTACAGCGGCTTTGACAGCCTGCCCAGGGACCTGCTGCTGACCCACGCGGACGTGGACCACGTCGGCCTGGCCGGCAGCTTTGACCGCGTTTTTCTGAGCCGGAAGTGCTACGACAATTTTGTCTGCGAAAGCCGCGGCCAGCCCAACCTGCGCGAGCAGAACCCCGCCCACGCGCCCTATGTGCGCATCAGCAAGATCCTTTCCCACTACAAGCCCCCGGAGCTGGAAAAGATGCGGATCATCGGCGGGGACAGCGCCCCCTGCCGCCAGCCGGTGGAGGCCATCGGCGCCCTGGAGCTGGGCGGGCTGACCTTTGAGGTGTACGAGGGCGCCGGGGGCCACATCGCCGGCGAGGTGGTCTACATTGAACGGCGTCTGCGGGTGCTGTTTACCGGCGACCTGTTTGTCAACATCAAGGGCTTTATGCCCCAGCAGGCCCAGTTCAACCGGGTGGCCCCCTACCTGATGACCTCGGTGGACACCGACCCCGCCCTGGCTGCCGGCGAACGGCAGGCGATCCTGAAGCTGCTGGACCCCGGCCCCTGGCTGCTGGTGGGCGGCCACGGCGCGCCCATGACCGTCACGGCCGGATAACGCCCCCGCGGGCAGCAAAAAAGCGCCCCCGAAGCATGGCTTCGGGGGCGCTTTGCGGTTTTCGTCAGACCTCTTCGATGATGGGCAGGATCATGGGGCTGCGCTTGGTGCGGCTGAACAGAAAGCTGCTCAGTTCGTCGCGCACGCGCTGCTTGATGATGCCCCATTCATGGCTGCCCGAATCCAGGCAGTCGGTGATGGTGACGCGGGCCAGCTGTTCGGCGCTGTGCATCATGTCCTCGGCCTCGCGCACATACACAAACCCGCGGGAGACCAGGTCGGGTCCGGCCAGCAGGGTGCCGTTGGTGGCGTCGATGGTGGCGACCACCACGATCAGGCCGTCCTCCGACAGGTGCTTGCGGTCCCGCAGCACAATGCTGCCCACGTCGCCCACGCCCAGGCCGTCCACCAGCACGCGGCCGGCGGGCACGGTGCCCTTGAAGGCCATTTTGACGCCGTCGGTCTCCAGCACCTTGCCGATGTCGGTGATGAAGATGTTTTTGGGGTCCATGCCCATGGAGATGGCCAGGTTGCTGTGCTTTTTCAGGTGTTTGTACTCGCCGTGCACCGGGATGAAGAACTTGGGCCGGGTCAGGCCCAGCATCATGCGCAGTTCGTCCTGGCAGGCATGGCCCGAAACGTGCACGTCGTACATCCGTTCATAGATGACCTCGGCGCCCAGCTTCATCAGGTCGTTGACCACCTTGCCCACGGTTTTTTCGTTGCCGGGGATGGGGGTGGCCGAAATGATGATGAAGTCGTTGGGGGTGATCTGCAGCTTGCGGTGGTCGCCCCGGGCCATGCGGGTCAGGGCGCTCATGGCCTCGCCCTGGCTGCCGGTGGTGATGACCACCAGCTGGTCGTCGGGGTAGCGCCCCACCAGGTCCAGGTCCACCATCATATTTTCGGGGATGTTCAGGTAGCCCAGCTCGATGGCGATGTTGACCACGTTGACCATGCTGCGGCCGGAAACGCAGATCTTGCGGCCGTAGCGGGCGGCGCAGTCCACAATCTGCTGGACGCGGTGGATGTTGCTGGAGAAGGTGGCCACGATGATGCGCCGCTTTTCGGCCCGGCGGAACAGCTTGTCGAAGCTTTCACCCACCGTGCGCTCGCTGGGGGTGCTGCCGGGGCGTTCGGCGTTGGTCGAATCGGCCAGCAGGGCCAGCACGCCCTGGCTGCCCAGCTCGCCAAAGCGGGCCAGGTCGATGACGCCGCCCTGGATGGGGGTGTAGTCGATCTTGTAGTCGCCGGTCTGGATGACCACGCCGTCGGGGGTGTGGATGGCCAGCGCGCAGGCGTCGGGGATCGAGTGGTTGACATGGATGAATTCGACCTCCATGCAGCCCAGCTTGACCCTGTCGCCGGGGTAGACCACGTTGAGCTTGGCCTTGCCCAGCAGGCCGTGTTCCTTCAGCTTGCCCTCGATGAGCCCCACGGTCAGGCGCGAGGCGTAGACCGGGATGTTGACCGAGCGCAGCAGGTAGGGCAGGCCGCCGATGTGGTCCTCGTGGCCGTGGGTGATGACGATGCCGCGGATGCGGCTGGCGTTGCGCTCCACATAGGTGAAGTCGGGGATGACCAGGTCGACGCCCAGCAGGTCTTCGTCGGGGAAGGCCAGGCCGCAGTCGACGATGAGCATGTCCTCGCCGCATTCGTACAGGGTCATGTTCTTGCCGATCTCGCCCAGGCCGCCCAGGGGGATGATGCGCAGCGGCGTGGCGCAGGGGGCGGCGGCAGGCGCCGTCTTGCGGCCCGGCCGGCGGCTGCGCTTTTTGGCGCCTGAAGGGGCTTCACTTTGCTGTTTTTGTTCCTTGGCCTGAACCGGAGGCAAAGCCGTTTCAGGCATGGCGCGGTTCTGCCCTGCCGCCTGTTGTTTGGCGCGGGGCTGTTTTTTGGTGCGGGGCCGACCTTTTTTTTCGCTCTCGGCGGCCGCCGCGGCGCGTTTCTCGGTCCCCAGCAGGGCCAGATCCACGTCGGTTATTTTTTTTGCAGACACAAACGATACCTCCGTTGTTTTTTGTGGTTTACGATACAGCAAACAACCCGTTTTTTACCAAAAACGGGAATGATGTTCCAAAGCAGAGAACCCGGGCCGCGCACATCCTGTGGCGGCGGCGTGCCGTATGTACGGCTGCCGGTGGGATGAACTTTCCGCTCCTTCATCCTGCCGGAAACGCCGCCCGCACGGGGGGCAGACGGGGGTCACTCGATGGTTTGCCGGGAGATTCAGTTTTATTTCCGTACGTTCATTTTAATCGAACTGCCAAAAAACGAACCATATCTCTTGTTAGTATTGTACACAGATTTGGGGGAACTGTCAAGGATTTTCGGTTGAAACTCGGGGGTTTTGATGAAACAAACCGCGGCGGTGCGCAGGTTTTTTGCCGCCGAAGGATAGTGTGGGCCGGTTTGGGCCGCTCCAAACAGGGCGCGGCGGGCAAATCCACCAAGCCGGGGGCCGCCGGGGGGCTGTTTCGCGCCAATGTGACGAAATGCGCCGCCGGGGGGCGATTCTATTGTATTGTAGCCCAAAATGGTATATAATAAACCCGCACTGAAAATCTGTCAGCAAACGGGGGGTTCGCCATGGACGGCGCCCGCAAGACTGTGGAGCTTTTTACCGACGGCGCCTGTTCCGGCAACCCCGGCCCCGGCGGTTGGGGCGCCATCCTGCGCTACAAGGGGCAGGAAAAGGAGCTCAGCGGCGGCGACCCCGCCACCACCAACAACCGCATGGAGCTGAGCGCCGACATCTGCGGGCTGGAGGCCCTGAAGCAGCCCTGCGACGTGACGCTGTACAGCGACTCAAAATACCTGGTGGACGCCCTGACCAAGGGCTGGGCCGAAGGCTGGCAGCGCCGGGGCTGGGTCAAGTCGGACAAACAGCCCGCCCTGAACCCCGACCTGTGGCAGCGCCTGCTGGAGCTGCTGAAGCTCCACCGCGTGACCCTGGTGTGGGTCAAGGGCCACGCCGGCCATCCCGAAAACGAACGCTGCGACCGCCTGGCCGTGTCGGAATATGAAAAACTTCGGGGAATTTGAAAATAGGGTATTGCATTCTATACCAAGTTGGTATATTATTAGCTCAGGCAGTAATTCCTATGAAACTGCAAGGAACTTAAGCCACAATTGAAACCACCCGGAAGCACTGCTTCCGCAGTACGGGAGGAATAAACCATGAACAAGCACTATGTTTATGCTGACAATGCCGCCACCACCCCCATCAGCAAAGAGGTGCTGGACGCCATGATGCCCTGGCTGACCGAGGGCTACGGCAACCCCAGCAGCATCTACGCCAAGGGGCGCGAGGCGGGTTTTGCGCTGGTCAAGGCGCGCCAGCAGGTGGCCGACGCCCTGGGCTGCGAACCCGGCGAGGTCTACTTCACCGGCTGCGGCTCGGAAAGCGACAACTGGGCCCTGAAAAGCACCCTGCACATGCTGGCTGCCAAGGGCAAGAAGCACCTGATCACCACCGTCTTTGAACACCACGCCATCCTGCATTCGGCCGCCGCGCTGGAAAAGGAAGGCTTTGAAGTGACCTACCTGCCGGTGTATGAAAACGGCATCGTCCGCGTCGAGGACGTCAAAAAGGCCATCCGCCCCGACACCGCGCTGGTGAGCGTCATGTTTGCCAACAACGAGATCGGCACCATCCAGCCCATCCCCGAGATCGGCGCCGTCTGCAAAGAGGCCGGCGTGCTGTTCCACACCGATGCCGTGCAGGCCGTGGGCCATGTGCACATCAACGTCAAGGAAATGCACATCGACATGCTGTCCCTTTCGGGTCACAAGTTCCACGCCCCCAAGGGCATCGGCGCCCTGTACATCCGCAAGGGCCTGGTGCTGCCCAACCTCATCGACGGCGGCGGGCAGGAAAAGGGCCGCCGCGCCGGCACCGAAAACGTGGCTTCCATCATCGGCCTGGGCGCGGCCATCCAGCGCGCCACCTCCGACATCGACAAAAACGCCGCCCGGGCGCTGAAGATGCGCGAACGCCTGATCGACGCCGCCCTCAAGATCCCCCACAGCCGCCTGAACGGCGACCGCAGACAGCGCCTGCCCGGCAACATCAACATCTCGTTTGAAGGGGTGGAGGGCGAATCGCTGCTGCTGGCTTTGGACAACGAAGGCATCGCCGCTTCCTCCGGTTCGGCCTGCACCTCCGGCTCGCTGGACCCCAGCCACGTGCTGCTGGCCATCGGCCTGCCCCACGAGGTGGCCCACGGTTCCCTGCGCATCACCTTCAGCGACATGAACACCGAAGAAGACGTCGACCAGATCATTGACGCGCTGCCCCGCGTCATCACCCGCCTGCGGGCCATGTCCCCCGTGTGGGAGCGCATCGTCAAGGGCGAACCCGTCAAATAACAACGAATATTGGAAAGGACTGTTGACAATATGCTGTACTCCGAAAAAGTGCTGGACCATTTTT
>Ga0183096_1001439_pt2 | contig 10170 bp, 9 predicted proteins | sample Biomet5_FD_127791 | JGI IMG/M metagenome (GOLD analysis project Ga0183096, IMG submission 127791) | Microbial communities from bioreactor (seeded with sewage sludge) at LBNL, California, USA - Biofuel metagenome 5 (version 2) (version 3) | ecosystem: Engineered > Bioreactor > Anaerobic >...
GAAAGTCCAATAGGTGAAAGGCAAAGTTCGCCTACGGTATGGAACAGATAGGTTGCAATAAGCCAAATGAGCCCGGCTTTGACGGTAGTGTCGGCTGTGTCGCCTCCGCGTTGTGCCACGGCTGCCAGCATAAACAGAAAACCGCCTCCGAGAAACAACATTCCTATTCCCATTTTAACCGGGGTGGAAGGATTCTTGCCTTTTCGCGAAAGCGCCATCCATAACCATGAAAATAAAGGGGAAAGCAATACTACAAACAAAGGATTTACCGATTGAAACCATTCCGCCGGTATAGTCCATCCGGCAACTACCCTGTTGATATAACGTTCGGTATACAAATTGATCGAAGAACCGGCCTGTTCGTAACCAGCCCAGAAAAAAGTAACAATAAACAAAAGGACAACAATGACCGAGATGCGATCGCGCTCTTCCTTGGTAAGCGGAGTATTTTCCTTTTGAACAGATTTATTTTGCTGATGTTTCGGAATTTTACCCGTTTCACCCAGATACTTGGGAGCCGTAAGCACATAAGCAAGTATTCCTATGGCCATTCCTGTCCCGGCAGTGATAAAACCGTAACGGTATCCATAACTGGAACTGAAATAGCCGCAAAGGATAGGCGCAAGGAAAACCCCGGCATTAAACAGCATATAATAAATGGTAAAGGCACTGTCGCGACGCTTGTCTCCCTGTTGATAAAGGTCGCCAACCATCGTAACAACGGTAGGTTTAAAGAATCCATTACCAAAAATCAGCAGCGTTAATCCGGCTACAAAGGGAATGATATTATCGTCGATGGCACAGGTGAAATGCCCTAACATAATCAAAATAGCACCAATGAGTATGGAACGCCTTTCGCCCAGGTAACGGTCGGCTAACCATCCACCCAAAAGGGGAAAAAGATAACACAACCCGGTAAATATCCCATAAATAATACCTGCCTTACTATCGTCCCAGCCCATTCCGCCCAGACGGCTAGTGGTGCCGCTTACCATATACAATATCAAAAATGCACGCATTCCGTAGTAGCTGAAACGCTCCCACGAGGCAGTCAACGCCAGCATATATAGCGCCGGCGGCTGTTTCATTTTTACCTGATTATCCATAAAATTCCTTTTTTATAAATTTTCGACTAAGGTATAATTTTTTTTAAAATCACCGTTTGCCGCAAAAAATATTCATCCGGCAAGTGATAAAAAGAAATTAGGTAAAAATTGTATAAAAGAAAAAAAATAAAAAACCAGCAATCGTAATGATTGCTGGTTTTAACATTTATACTTAACTTTTAAAAAAAATGGTTCTAAATTTTACATACCGGACATTTGTAATCAGAATTTTCCGGTTTTTTAGGATGAGGTTTAAAATAATAATCCCTTCCAATAAAATCATGATAATTTTGGCATTCCTTTTCGTACGCTTTTTGCGAATCAGACGCATAGCTGAATTTAAAATGCATGGAAAATCCGACCCAATTCTTAAGGCATTCCCTAATATTTTGATCTGACCGACCGATATATTGTATAAAACTATTCTCGGAAATAAAATGGCCAAGCGCAAAATTTCCGGGAGAATCTTTCTTTACTATCCTATCAATGATATCAAACGATAATTGATAAGGTCCCTCCATTCCTAATGATTGTGACATGATATTTATTATTTAATTTCGCAACAAATGTATTGTTTAGAAATTAAAAAGGAATTAAACCCGAATTAAAAAGTGATTAATTTATCCCATGGGCAATGTAATAGTAACCGTCGTACCCTTACCCAATTCGGAATTCATGATGATGTTTCCTCGATGGAGCGAAATTACCTTATCCACCAGCGAAAGCCCTATCCCATGTCCGTTAATATTTGCAGCATTGGTAGCCCTATAAAAGGGATTAAATATCTTATCCGTTTCTTCAATAGGAATACCAATTCCATTATCTACAAAATCAATACGTATATCGTTTAAAAGAGGCCTAATGATAATACTAGCCGTATGATCCGGAGAAAATTTACAGGCATTTTCTATGATATTAAAAAAGGCGATTTTCAACAAATTTTCATTAGCGATGATGAGTAATTTGGAATCATCGTCCGGAGCATTTTCGAAATCTATTTTTATGTGATAGTCGGTATTTTTTTTAACAATGTCAATTTGCGTTTCAAGCAGTAATTCGTCAACCCGAACCTCTTCCAGTTTCAATGCAGAAATATCAATACTCGCCTGATTGAGCTCCAGCAAACCATTGGAAAGTTTATTCAGGTTTTTAATATCTTCGAGTACGGAGCGAAGAACTTTTTCATATTCCTTTTCCGAACGTTTGCTCATAAGTATTACTTCTATTTGCCCGGTAATGGATGTAAGAGGCGTTCGCAGTTCATGCGAAGCATTGGAAACAAATCTTTTTTGTGTTTCGAAGGCCGATTCAATGCGATGGAGCATATTATTAAAAGTCCGGGCCAATAGTGCAATTTCATCTTTACCATTGCCAGCGCTTACCCTTAAATCGAGATTGGATGCCGATATACTCTCCACTTGTTTTACCACCTCAGAAATAGGTTTCAATGCCCTTCGCGAAAAGAATAAACCGGCAAATACGATAACAAGTAATGATATAAAAAGTCCTGTTAGGATAACCAATAGCAGATTGCTTAGTTCGGCAAGGCCCCATTTGTCATAGGCCGAGACAACAATAACATATTGACGATCTTTAAAAGAATAAAGTATCCCATAAACCTGGATTCTACCAATGCGATATTTATATTCCTTATCCCGTAAGATTTTATCAATAACTATCTGGTCAAGAGAATAATTTGATCCTTTTAAATTCTGATAAACAATTTTCTTCTTGGCAGTATTATAAATGATGATATTTTCGTCGTAAAGTGCATTTACAGTATTACGTTCAATAGCTGATAGTAATGCCGTATCTACCCGATGGACCTCAAATAAAAGACGGGAAGTGGTTATGGCCTTGTTCTGTAGCCGGTCATAAAAGGTTTTTTCACGATAATGTTCATTCTGAAAATATACAGCTATGGAAAAAATCAACAATATTCCAGTTACAATGGTTGAAAACTGTAAGGTGAGCTTTGTACGTATATTCATTCGTCGTTTTCTTTTAAAACATACCCCATCCCAATAACCGTATGGATAAGTTTAGGCGAAAAATTTTTATCAATTTTTTTTCTTAGAAAATTTACATAAACATCAATAATATTAGTTCCCGTATCAAAAGTAATATCCCAAATTTTTTCTGCTATTTCTACTCTCGAAACAACCCGTCCTTTATTTCGCATCAGATAATCGAGCAATAAAAATTCCTTGGCTGTCAGTTCTATTATCGTATTGCCTCGTTTTACGGTTTTAGCATTATTATCAAGTACCAAATCGGCAACTTTTAAAACATTTTTATAACTATCAGTAAACTTTGATCTTTTCAGAAGAGCCTTGATACGAGCAAGTAATTCCTTGAATTCAAATGGCTTCACCATATAATCGTCGGCTCCGATGTCAAATCCCATAAGTTTATCATCGGTTGAACTGAGAGCCGTAAGCATAAGCACAGGAACTTTTGCATTCGTATTACGAATGACTTTGCATAATTCAAATCCGTTTTTTATTGGAAGGTTAATGTCGAGAATAATTAAATCATATTCCTTTGATAAAACCATTCGCTCACCTGTAAATCCATCATAAGCTATTTCGGCATCAAAATCATTTTCTTCCAAACCACGCTTAATAAACTGTGCAACCTTGATCTCATCTTCAATAATAAGGATATTATTATTCTTCATAAACAAACAAACTTATGGCTATAAAGATAGTTATTTAACAATACCTCTCTCCTACTGTTCATAAATTATTCTGAAATTAAAAATCTATCTTTTGTTATTATTAAATTAATAACAGTTTTTATAAATAAAGGTTTTAATCGATGGTTAATAAATAAAGATTAGTTAAAGAGACAAAGCATAGTTATATGAATCTTCCAACTCAACCTCTTCGTGTTCTATTCCCTCAAAAGAGAATTGTTTTTGTCCGAAAGCTGGGATAAGTTCATTAATCCAAATAGCATTTTCATCATATTCGGCTAAGAAAAGTTTCATTACCCATTCAGGGTTTTTCCCCTGAACAAGCCGTAAAGATATTACTTTTCCATTGGGTGTTTCGCTGATACCAAGAATCTGTATTTTGCCAAAATCACACGACATACAGGGGCCTCTTACTGTCCGGCATAGACCACTTACGTTTTTAAAAGCATCCCTGAATATTTCCCACGCATTTACCAAAGGAATAGAAAAGTAATTTTGCATATCAGTATTTTGGGGAATAAACATTTCATAAGGGATGCAACCCAGTTTAACCTGTTCATTCCACATTCTCTTCCAGATTTCAGGCGAATCGTTTATATTTCTTAGTATTGGCGACTGGATTTGTATTGTTGCCCCTGTATTACGAAGAGCTTTGATGGCTTCTTTTACAACATTGGTCGAAAGTTCAACCGGATGACTAAAGTTAGCCATAATTACTAAGTGTTTCTCCGATGTACTTATCCGCTCAAGCAATGCTAATAGCTCACTACTATCACTATCCGTTGTAAAACGATAAGGCCAATACCCAAGCATTTTTGTATCTATCCGAATATTGAATAAATTCGGCAAATCGGCTTTAAGCAAAGGATTTATGTATTGTTCTAAAATACCTGATTTCATGAATAACAGATCACCTCCGGTAAATAAAACATTGGTTACTTCAGGATGAATTTTAAGATAATTTACAAGTTGCAAAGCATCATTGGCTGCTATTTTCCAGGCATTATCTCCTGCATATAAAGGCCATTGGACATAAAATGTACAATAAGCCTGACAGGATTGCTCCTGCGAAGGAGTATATAAAAGAGTTTCATTATATTTATGCTGAAGCCCATAAAGCTTATGATTATCATATAAAGGAAGACTTGGCTCATGATGTCCTGTAGAAAACAAATCAAGGTTATTTCTTATTTTTTTAACAATCTGTTGTAAGAGTTCCTCCGAAGAATTCTTTCTTATAGCCAAACTTATGGTATTATAATCATCTTCGTTCAACATTTCTTTTTGTGAAAAGGTCATCCGGAAAATAGGATCGTTCGGAATATTATTCCAATCTATTAATTCGTTAAGGATATATGTATTTACCTTAAACGGAAAGACTCTCCCCACAACATTCAGTTGGTGAATTACGTTTTCTTTTAACAAGGAGTATTGAGGAATTTTATCTAAATTCTTCAAATTATAGGCTTGATAGTTCATCTTAATAAATTATTTTCTATTTTTTATAAATCAGCAAGATGGAATCTGCTATTTGAGTACAGTGCATCCTGTAATCCAATAGTTCTTTCATTTTAATATTAATCATGGTATCCTGAGGGTTATTGGTAATCAATCTTTCCAAAGCGCTCCTTTTTTCAATAAGATTGAGCATCATTTTTTGTGAAAGTTTATCAATTTCCTTGGTAGTTCCAGATAGTTTATCAATTTCATTTTCTCCAAGTTTATATTCATTTCTCAGATTGGAGAGGAGCGTCTGAATGGAATCAGTTTTGATATTTGACGTCGTTTTATTATCACTATTTTTATTCGATTGGCATCCTGTTGTTAATAAAAAGATACTCATTACACAACTCAAAACTATGTTATAGCTCATTGTTGTTTTCACTGCTTTTAAAAAGTTCGTTGTTTTCATGTGTTATTAATTTTTTAATTTATTGGTCACATGGAATATCCATAAAATATCATTCTCGGTTGGTATAAGCATAGCACTTATGGATATTTCATTTTTATTAATTTAATTATTGTATTGCAAATTAAATTAACTCAAATTAAGAAGTAATTAAAGAGGGATTAAAATCCAATTAAAACGGAAATAAAAAGAAAATAAATTCCGTTTGATCCATAATTTACGATCAAATCCATCATTAAAAAAAATTCGCTATTGAATGATTTGCTGTTTTTTTTTACATTTGTGAAAATAACGTATAAAAAGAAAAATGAACCTCATAAACGATGAATAATTTAATTGAAAAATTTAAATTAATACACGAAAAAGAAGACTACCAAACTATCGTTAAAACCATTGAAAATGGAGTAGTTTTTCGTGGAACAAATTTGTGGATACTCGTATTTGCCATTTTCGTGGCATCGCTTGGTCTGAATGTTAATTCGACAGCAGTAATCATTGGCGCCATGCTTATTTCCCCGTTGATGGGGCCGATAATGGGAATGGGTTTGGGAATGGGCATCAACGACCTGACACTATTACGAAAATCGTTTTCCAATTACATTCTTGCAGCCGGTATAGCATTGGCTACGTCAACAGTGTATTTTTCCCTATCCCCTTTATATGAAGCCCACTCCGAAATTCTTGCAAGAACGTCTCCGAATATTTATGATGTCCTGATCGCTTTTTTTGGCGGACTTGCCGGAATCGTTGCTACATCAAGTAAACTGAAAGGAAATGTTATTCCGGGTGTTGCCATTGCAACGGCATTGATGCCTCCGCTTTGTACAGCAGGTTATGGATTGGCAACACTTCAGTTTGCATTCTTTTTCGGGGCATTTTATTTATTCATCATCAACTCCGTTTTTATTGCTCTGGCAACCATTATTACCGTAAGGCTATTGAAATTACCATTTAAACATTTGCCTGAGCCAAAAGATGAACTAAAAACAAAAAGAATAATTGCTTCATTGGTTATTATTACTCTTTTGCCAAGCATATATTTTGGTTACGACATTGTTCAACAAAATAAATTTTCCCAAAATGCCAACCGTTTTATAGATAATGAAGCGGCATTTCCTAACGATTATCTTCTGAAAAAAGTAATCGATCCCAAAAAGAAATCCATAGTCCTTACTTACGGAGGTAAAAAAATTGAAGATTCGGAAATTAATCAACTTAAAAGTAAACAAAAAAACTACGAACTCGAAAAAGCAATTTTAGAAGTACGACAAGGTTTTGCATACTTAAATGAAACTAAAGATAACGAACAACAAAGCCAGTTAGCTTTCGCTTTAACCGAAAAAGAAAATGAACTTCAGTCTGCCAAAGCAAAGATTGATAGTATTTCTGATAAGCAAAAATTAAATTTTCAGGTTTATAATGAAATAAAAGCGCAGTATCCGAACATTGCAAATGGTATAATTCAAACTTTACCATCCTATTCCGATAATAAATCCTTTTTGCTGGTACTACTTACTTCTAACAAACGATTTTCAATTAAGGAAAAAAATAAGCTTATGAATTGGCTAAAAATACGGACACAACAAGATTCCATAAAAATAATTTTTGAAAAATGATTACAGTAATAATACCCGCACTCAACGAAGAGGAAACAATTACATCAGTAATTCAACTTGTAAAAAAATCGCAACTTGTTTCTGAAATAATTGTAGTAGACGATAAATCGGCAGACAACACCGTGCAAAAAGCCAGGGAACAAGGTGCTACAGTTATTACAAGCACAAAGCTTGGCAAAGGTGCATCCATGAAAGACGGAATATTGGTTGCTAAAAATGAAATCATTGCTTTTCTTGATGCTGATATTACTACCTATCCTGATAATATTATAAAACTCCTTTGTGAACCAATCATTTCGGGCAACATTGATTTTACAAAATCATTTTTTACACGACAAGCCGGCAGAGTAACCGAATTGGTTGCAAAACCTTTACTCTCTATTATCTACCCCGATTTCCCAAACTTTAAACAACCCTTAAGTGGAATGATTGCAGGTAAAAAAAGTCTATTTACTCAAATTGAATTTGAAGATGGTTACGGAGTAGACATCGGTATATTGATTGACATGTACAATCTTAATGCAAAAATTGCCGAGGTTAATATTGGTGAAATCGAAAACCGAATGCGATCGCTTGATCAACTTGGTAAAATGTCGAGAGAAGTAGCAAAAACGATTTTAAAAAAATCAAAATGGGCACAGGTTCAGAATCTCGAAACGTATGAAAATATCCAGATCATTCGTGAACAAATGGATTTTGCCATTCGTGAAAGTCTGACCTCCCTTAAAAAAATTGCAGTGTTCGATATGGATTATACGATTCTTCGGGCAAGTTTTATTCATACTGCTGCACAGAAATTCGGTTTTTCGGAACAATTGATTGAAGTAATTACCAATAATGATAGCCCATTTGTTCGCACCAAACATATTGCCCGTTTTCTTAAGGACAAATCAATAGGTGATTTGTTAGCCATAGCAGACCTAATTCCGGTAACTCCCCATTTTAAAGAAGCTATTACAGAACTAAAAAGCAATGGATATATCGTTGGCATTATCAGCGATAGCTATGATTGCATTACCAACCATTTAAAAAATAAATACGATCTCGATTTTACACTTGCCAATGAATTAGAATTTTCGAAAAGTATCGCCACTGGAGAAGTAAAAATTCCTTCATTATTTTTATCGTTTGAAAAAAGTATTTGTAAACACGATTACTGTAAACTTAATGCTCTTATTCACCTGTCAGAAAAATATGGCGTTAGCCTGAAAAATATACTGGTAATCGGAGACAGTGAAAATGACATATGCTCCGTAAAAAATGCCGGGATAGGTATCTCTTTTTGTTCTGCCAATAGTATTCTTGATGCTGTTGCTGATTATGTCATAAAACGGCCCGATTTCGATGAAATAATTTCTATAATCAGATAAATAATGCTTTATACCTCCTTTTCAATCCTCATTGTTATTGCAGCATTATTTGCATACATCAATTATCGCTTTCTGAAATTACCTTCTGTAATAGGTATAATGGTATTGGCTTTACTTACTTCATTATTATTGATTGGCATCGGAATAAGCTACCCAAAAGCCATGCAAAATGTTACTTTATTTCTCTATTCTTTTGATTTTTCTAAATTGCTGCTTGGGTCAATGTTAAGTTTCATGCTTTTTGCAGGAGCAATCCATATCAAATTAGAGGCATTAAAAAAGGAGAAAACATCTGTCATTGTATTTTCAACGTTAAGCGTTGTTATTTCAACATTCATTATCGGGTTTGTTATTTATTATTTGCTGGGGCTGTTCAGTATTCAGACAAATATTATTCATTGCCTTCTTTTTGGCTCTTTGATTTCGCCCACAGATCCCATTTCCGTATTGGAAATCCTGAAAAAAACAAAAATTTCAAAATCACTTGAAATGAAATTTGCAGGCGAATCGTTATTTAATGACGGAGTGGCTGTTGTTGTTTTTCTAACCATCCTGCAAGTGGCCGAACAACCCGGCAATTTTCAGTTGACTGATGTAGCAGTACTGTTTGTTCGTGAAGCCATCGGAGGCGTAATTTTAGGAATAGCCATCGGATATTTTGGATTCATTTTAATGCGTAGCATCGACAATTATAAAGTTGAAGTGCTAATTACATTGGCTATAGTAATGGGCGGATATTCTTTAGCTAACCTTCTGCATGTTTCCGGGCCATTGGCTATGGTAGCCGCAGGAATCATAATTGGCAATCATGGAAAAAAATATGCAATGAGTAATACAACCATTGAATATATTGATAAATTCTGGGAACTGATTGATGAAACGCTTAATGCCATTTTGTTTGTACTCATTGGCTTGGAATTACTGATCGTTCATTTTATTCCCGTTTACATTATTATCGGCTCCATCACCATTATCATTGTTTTAATAACCCGGTATATTTCCATTCTCCTTCCTGCTCAAATAATAAAACTTAAAGAACAAATCACACAAAAAACAATAATCATTCTTACCTGGGGGGGACTGCGTGGAGGTATTTCAATTGCACTCGCGCTTTCGCTGAAACCGGAAATGCAAAAGGATCTTTGGGTAACCCTTACCTATTTTGTTGTTGCTTTTTCAATTCTTGTCCAGGGTTTAACTGTAGAAAAATTAGCAAAACAATTAAAATAAACCCTTTTTATAAATCATCCTTATTTTTCTGCTAATCTATTTATTTTTCCGGGATAAAAACCCATCATTCCTTTTTGGAAGGATAAAATTGCCGGCAACAATCTCCTTCGAAACGGCAACAGCCGCCTTCGAAACGGCAACAACTACCTTCTAAATGGCAACAATCTCCTTCGAAATAGCAACAGTTACCTTCGAAACGGTAACAAACACCTTCGAAGTGGCAATAACTACCTTCGAAACG
>Ga0183096_1003205_pt1 | contig 10168 bp, 9 predicted proteins | sample Biomet5_FD_127791 | JGI IMG/M metagenome (GOLD analysis project Ga0183096, IMG submission 127791) | Microbial communities from bioreactor (seeded with sewage sludge) at LBNL, California, USA - Biofuel metagenome 5 (version 2) (version 3) | ecosystem: Engineered > Bioreactor > Anaerobic >...
CCCCCCCCCCGCCAGCCATGACAGCGTCGTCCGCCCGTGCAAAATGCCCGGCGTTTTCCGGGTTTTCCACGAGCTCCCGGTCGGTCTTGCCGGCGATCTCCGCGCCGGAGGAAAACCCGAACAGCGCAGCGAACGCGTCCGAGGCCGCCAGATATTTTCCGCCGCGGTCCTTGACAAACAGGAATGAACTGGTCTCGCGCAGCATCGTCTCAAAGGCCTGTTCCAGAAATGACATCCCGCTCATCTCCAAATTGCAGTTTATGCGGAGGATGAATCCGTTTTTTCAATACGCTCCCGGCAGCTGCAAGATTTTCCGCTGTGCCGGCGCGCCTATTTTAAAATCGCGCCTTCGTCCGCGGAGCGCTCAGCAGCCGGCCAGATATTTTCTTCCTCTGGCATCCACATCCAGAATCGCCTGCACAAACATCTCTTTTGTCACTTCGTAAGGCACCTTGTCCCATTCGGTGACCGTCGAGGCCTTCTCTGCGACCGGGGGCAAATCGGCCTCTTTTAAATCGATTTCGGCCATGGTGACGGGCAGGCCGACGGAGTGATTGAACACGATCAGCCGATCCAGCTTTTCATACTGCCTGTCGCAGGCCAGCAGCACAAGCGTGCCGTATGCAACGATCTCGCCGTGCAGATGCCTGCCGCCAGAGGCCGGAATGATGGTAGTGCCATAATAGAAGCTGTGGGAAACGCTGCTGTTGTAAAAATATTCCGTTCCGGTCGGGCCGATCGTCATGTTGGACACCAGGCCCGCCGTGATGACGATGGCCAGCGCGGCCTGCTCCAGCGCAAAACCGGTTTTGCGGGCGCGGTTGAGCTCCAGCGCCTCGGCGCTGTACTCCATCAGGGGACCCGTGACGCTGCGCGCAATTTGCGTGCCCAGCAGCGTCGTGTGAAAGAGGGACTTCCCGCGGGATGCGAACTCAGACTCGTATTCCTTCGCGAGAGAATCGCCGATTCCTGCCCAGAGAAATTCAGCCGGCGCGCGGGAGATGATGTCCATGTTCAGGAAAGTGTGCTGAGGACAGCGGGCGGGGTACATGATATCCCGGAAGGTATCGTCCTCGTTGTACATGATGGCGATTGAGGTGCAGCCGGCACAGTTGGACGCCAGGGTTGGGAACGTGAACAGCGGTTTGTCCAGATGCGCCGCAGCGCATTTGCATGTGTCCACGGCGCGTCCTCCGCCTACGGCAAAAATCATGTCCGCGTTCCTGACTTCCTCCATGGCCTCCAATTTTGCGGAGTTTTCATATGTGGCGTTGCCGCCGAACCAAATGGGATCGGTCAGGACAAGATCCGTCCCGGCAAGGGACTCCTTCATCCTGCCGTACGCCTTTTCCATGGCGGTCTTTCCGCCAATCACGGCGGCCTTCCTGCCAAAACGCGAGGCGACCCTGTATACCTCCTGGTAGCAGTCCGTCCCGACGGACCATGCGGGAAGAGAAATCGAGTATCCCATCTTTTAGCCCTCCTACAACCATAAAATTTCGGCGCTCTCCGGCGATCTCAGGAACGACAAAACGACCGCCGCTGTTTTGAATCGATCCGCCGCAAGCGATTGAGAAAAACTTTGGGGCGGCGGACGGCTCCCCATGGCGGCCGAAGCGTCCGGCGATCCGCCCCGCCGGGGAGGCGCCCGCAAAAAAGAGGCGGAGCTTCCGCCTCAAAGGCGCGGCTTCACTCCAGATGGCTGATCAGCAGCTCTCTCATCCGGTAATGCGTGCTGCCGCAGCCCATGCCGAAGCAGGTTCTGTCGAAAATATTTGACTCAAGGCATAACAGGATGCTTCGCTCCTCCGCCTGGAAGGTATCCTCCACGCACTGACAGCCGTTCTCTTTCAGACGGAAGCCGAAGGAACGTCCCGCTGAAATTTCTTTGTGATTCAGGAGACCCGAACCCGACGCCAAAAACGCCGCCTGTTCTCTTGTGCGAATGGTCTCTCCTGCCTCCAGCATCGCTCCGTGGAGAGAAAAGCAGCTGATCAGGCTGTCTTCCCCCCAGGCCGGAATCCAGTCCACGCAGCTTTTCGTCTCGGCCATTTTCTTCAATTCCCCGAGTTCCACCGTCCTCATAAATGCCCTTTCCCCTCCCGCGGCAATAGCATGCCCGCTCCAAAGTTCCTCCCGGCCGCCTATCCGCAGGTGCGGATGCGCTGCAGGTCGTAGCGGCGCACATAGCGGCGCAGAGGCAGACCCCGGCGCAGATAGTCCAGTACAAGTCCCGCGCAGGCGCTGCTGTCGCTGCCCGCGTTATGGTGCTCCAGCTCCAGGCCCAGCCGGGCGCACAGCGTGTCCAGCCTGTGGTTTTCCAGTTCCGGATAGCAGGCGCGCCCCATCTGGCAGGTGCAGGCGTAATCCAGATAGGGCCTCCAGCGGATGCCGTAGGCCCGCAGGCATTTGGCCAGCACGGACAGGTCGAAGGGCGCGTTGTGCGCCACCAGAAGTCCGCAGCCCATGAGGGGCTCCAGCGTCCGCCACAGCTCCGGAAAGTCGGGCGCGGCGGCCGCAGCCTCCGGCGTGATGCCGGTGAGAGCCACGTTGAAAGCATCGAAGCGCGTCCCTGGGTTGACCAGGGAATACAGCCGCGCTGTCACCGTGCCGTTCTCCACCACCGTCACGCCGATGGCGCTCATGCGGTCGTTGGCGCGGTTGGGCGTCTCCACGTCGAAGGCGACGAATCTGTCCATGGACGGCCTCCCTTCTCACGCGCGCCGGGGCGGCCCCGGCCGCCGAAAAAGCGGAAATCGCTTCTTCTCCCGGATCGGCGCCGTCACGCTCCCCTACTCCGGTTTTTCTTTTCAGAATATACCCTGCGGCCGGAAATGTCAAAATGTGCGCGCCTCCCTGGGGAAAAAAGTGCCCGGAGCCTGCGCGGCGGGCTTTTGCGGGACGCCTGAAGGCCGGTCCCGTCCGCGGCGGGGAGACGTCCGGGCGAATAAGCGGCCCGCTTTCGGAAAAAATAGAAAAGCCGGAAAATTTTTACAGGAGGAACCTCTTTGGAGATCGCTGTCAGGGAAGAAGCGCATTTATACGAGATCTGGCTCACCCGGGCGGAGGCGGCCGACCCGGAGCTGCGGGAGCGCCTGCGGCCTTTGCTCCGCGCGTGGAGCGCAAAACGCTATCTGGCCGTGGTATATGCGTCCGGCGAGGGGGACCTCGCGCAGCTTACCAGCGACCTGCTCTGTTACAACCGCATCCGTCTGGGGACGAGAGAAAACGCAGCGGACTGAGCGCCCGGTTCCAGGTGCCCGCAAAGCAAAAATCCGCCGGCCGCACTTTTTCAGGAGAGAGGCCGTCCCGGGAGGGGCGGCCTCTGACGCGGGTCCAGTTCTCTCCCGCCCTGCGGCGGGCAAAGGCGGCGGCCATGCGGCGCAGAGGCGAGGAAACCAGTTCCACGCCGCTGTATTCGGCCGCGTGGGCAATAAAGCCGCAGGCGGGAGTCATGGGCAGGATCTTTTCGTCCCTGGCGGCGAGGTCCTCCGCCAGCTGACAGAGCGCCGGGATAACTCCGGGGGGAAAGACCAGCTCCTCCCGGGGAAAGCTCCAGCCGTACCGCGTGCGGCACCAGCGCGCAAGGGCGCCGCAATCGCCCGTCTCAAAGACCGGCGTGTATCCGAGAATCTTGCGGTCGAGACGGGCCCGCGGCGGGCCGCTCTCCCGGGAGGCGCCCTTCCGGAGCGGACGCTTTTCCTGACGCCCGTCTACTTTTGCAGCTTGTATTCCGTGGGCGAGCAGTGAACCATCGTTTTGAAAAATCGGCTGAAGGTATAGATCGAGCTGAAATTCAGCTCCCGGCATACGGCGGTGACGGCGGCGCCGTTCCGCAAAAGCTCCTTCGCGCAGGCGGCCCGCTTTTCATTGTAATAGCGGATCACAGACACGCCGGTATACTTTTCGAAGGTTCTCGAGATATAAAATTTGTTGTAATGGAACTGTTTTTCCAAAAAATCCAGGGTGATCACGTTCCGGTAATTGTTGTCGATGAACTGCTGGATCAGAAACGGAATTGTGTCGGGCTGCTTTTTCAGCGGCGGGATCGTCATGTGATCCCCGATGATCATTTGCAGCAGCTGGATCATCTCCGCCTTGCATGACAGCGTATACAGCCGGTCCTTCTCTGAAAAGCGGGCGATCACGCTGTAAAAAATCTTCTTGAACGCCTCCAGGTCGGACAACTGCAGGAAGGGGCCGATGTCGTCCTCCGCAAAAATGTCCTCGCGGATCCAGGAGCGCTCCCGGGCATCGAACTGAGGAAGATCCTTGAAGGAGATATACACCTCCTCGCTGTGCTCGTCGTAGGTCGTGTCAAAGTGAATGTGGGGCTGGGAAACCGAGATTCCGTCAATGCTCTCCAGCGAGTGGGTCTGCCCGGGACGGATCAGAATGACGTCGTCCGGCTTGCAGACATACGGCTTCCCCTCGAGCGTCATCAGCCACTTTCCCGATTCCAGCAGGATCACCTCATAGTCGAAAATGATCCGCTGCCCGATCTTGAAGGGCGCGCACAGATAGGACTTCGTCGCCAGGCGGACATAGGGTGAGATCCAATTCAAATTCAGATTCATCGCAAAGCCTCCTGCAAGAATTGTTAAATTCAATGTCAAGAATTACTATTTAATATTACACAGAAAATGGCTATTGTAAAGTCAAAGACAACGTGGGAGGAGGCATAAAGTGACAAATCTTTTTGAACTGTCCGATTGGAAGAGCCGGTCTGTCTCCGCGGAAAATTTCACCGGGGAAAAGGGCCGCGGCGGCATGGCGAAAACGGGCACGGGCGCCGATCCGGCAAGAGACCTCGGGATCGGCTGGAAAATCTCCCCCAGCATTGTGCTCGCTCCCGGCGTGACGGTGACGCTGGCGGACGTCGCCGGGCAGGGAATGATCCGCCACATCTGGTGCACGGACAACAGCGAGTTAAACCGTCAGCTGATTCTCCGGATCTACTGGGACGGGAGCGAGGCTCCCTCCGTCGAAGTCCCGCTGTGCGACTTCTTTGCCTGCGCGGATTACCAGAACCACCCCCTGCTCTCCTCTGAAAAGGTCTGCGTAAACCCGGAGAAAGCGTTCAACTGCTACTGGGAAATGCCGTTTTACAGGAGCTTCCGCATCACCCTGGAAAGTCTCCACACCAAGGATGTAACGCTCTACTATCAGATCGACTACCTTCTGGGCGAGCTGCCGGGGAACTGCGCCTTTTTCCACGCCAGGTTCAACCGCACGAATCCGCTGCCCTACAAGGCCGTCCACACCATTCTGGACGGCGTGTCAGGCAAGGGGCAGTATGTGGGGACCTATCTCTTCTGGGGCGCCAACAGCAACGGCTGGTGGGGCGAGGGAGAAGTCAAGTTCTTTCTGGACGGGGACCGGGACTATCCCACGATCTGCGGCACCGGGACCGAGGACTATTTTGGCGGCGCGTGGGATTTTGACGCCGGAGGCCGATACCAAAGGTTCTGCACACCTTACAGCGGCCTGAGCGACATTACCCCCACGGACGCCCTCTACCAGTCCCAGCGTCGGTTTTCCATGTACCGCTGGCACCTGTGCGACCCCATCTACTTTGAAAAGGACATCCGCGTGACCATTCAGGCCCTCGGCTGGAGAAGCGAGCGCCGGTATCTTCCCCTGCAGGACGATATCTCCTCCGTGGCCTATTTCTACCTGGAGACCCCCCTTGATGTCCGGGGAACCCTGCCCGACCGGGACGGGCTTGAGATCGTCTGACCCCTGTGCGGCCGGTCCCGGACCGTCCGCGGACACACGTGCGATCCTGCCGAAAGGCTTTTTACACGGAATATTTAGAAGGAAGGGTGAAAAATGAAAAGGAAGAACCTTATCGCGCTCATGCTTGCACTCGCCATCGCAGGAACAACCCTGCTGGCCGGCTGCGGAAACACCGCCGGAAGCACTTCCGCAGCCGCCGGAGCCGGATCGGGCAGCGCATCGTCCGGCGAGCCGACCACCCTCACGATGGTGGAATCGATCACGAGCCCGGAGCGCACCGCGCTGCTGCGGGAAATCGCCGACAAGTATGAAAAGGACCATCCCGACGTCAAGATCGAAATCGTCTCTCCCCCCATGGAAAATGCCGACACCAAAATCACCCAGATGCTGATGGACGGCTCCGGCGTGGATATCGTCGAGGTACGCGATTTCACGCTGACCCAATTCGGTACGAACGGCTGGCTGGCCGACCTGAGCTCGTACATCGACAACTGGGACGAGAAGGATACCCTGACGGATTCCGCCAAGGAGGTCATCACCTATTTTGACAATACGGCCTATCTGATCCCCTACGGCTTTTATCAAAGAGGCATCTACTACCGCACGGACTGGTTCAAGGACAAGGGTCTCAGCGCCCCGGAGACCTGGCAGGACATCTATGATTCCGGCGTGGCCCTGACCGATCCCAACTCCAGCCGGTACGGCTACTCCTTCCGGGGCGGCCAGAACGGCTACATTTACGCCGACACGGTTATGTGGAGCTATATCGGCACCGACAAGCTGGCGGACACGCGGGCCGGCTACTTCCTCAAGGACGGGAAGGGCGCCACAATCTTCACGCTGCCCGAGGCCAAGGAAGCCCTGGACTTCTACAAAAAGCTCTATGAGAACGCCAGCCCCAAGGACTCCATCGCGTGGGGCTACTCCGAGATGGTGCAGGGCTTCGTGGGCGGCACGACGTCCATGCTGATCCAGGACCCGGAGGTAATTGCCACCTGCTCGTCCAGCCTGAAGGACGACCAGTGGGCGCTGGTGCCCTATCCCAAGGGCCCCTCCGGCCAGGCGGTATTCCCCAACGGCTTCGCCGGCTGGGGCATCACCTCCTTCTGCGAGCACAAGGACGAGGCGGCGGACTTCCTGCTGTTCCTCTCCAACTCGGAAAACAACACCTACTTTGCGAAGAATTACTCCACCATCCCCATTCACACCAACGCCACCGAGCAGGACTCCTTCTTCAAGGACGGTCCCTTCTCCATGTATATCAAGATGGGGGAGAATTCCGACGTATACCGTCACGCGTCCGCTCCTCAGATGTATGAGGCCTTCGCCACCTATGCCACCGAGGTGGACACCATGTATCAGAAATATCTGACCGGCGAAATCACGGACGACGCCATGCTCCAGTGGCTGGACGACTACTGGACGCAGGCCTATGCGTCCGAAGGCCAGAAATGGTAAGTTCCCGAATCTGACCACCGCAAATTGGGGAACGCCGGGGCGGATTCCCCGCCCGGCGTTCCCCGCTTCCATCCGGATAGCGTCGGTTTTCCGGCCAGACGGCCGGGGCCGGCCGGAGAAGGAGAACGAACATGCAAACGCATTTGAAGCTGCAAAAAAGAATGCGGCTGTTTATCTTTCTGATGCTTCTTCCAGCCGTCGTATTCCCTCTGATCTTCACGTACTACCCGATGATCAAGGGCTCCTGCATGGCGTTTCAGAGCTACAACCTGATGAACATCAAGAACATTCGGTGGATCGGCCTGGGGAATTTCAGAAAGCTGTTTGACCGCAGCGCCGGCACATCCTTTTACACGACGCTGCTGAACACGGTGAAGTGGGTGGGGATCTCCCTGTTCTTCCAGTTCAACATTGGGTTCGCCCTGGCGCTGATGCTGAAGAAAAAATTCCGCGGGTCCAGCATCTATCAGGGGCTGATCTTCTTTCCCTGGGCCGTCTCGGGCTTTTTGATCGGAATCATGTGGCGCTGGATGTTCAACGGCACCTCGGGCGTCATCAACGACATGCTGATGAAGCTGCACCTCATCTCGCAGCCGGTGGGCTGGCTGGCGGACAAAAGCACGGCGCTTCTGTCCTGCATCATCGCCAACATCTGGTACGGCATTCCCTTCTTCACCATCATGATCACCGCCGCCCTGCGCGGCGTCCCCGCCGAGCTCTACGAGGCCGCGGATATGGACGGAGCGGGCCCGATACAGAAATTCTGGCGCATCACGGTCCCCTACATTCGTCCGGTCCTGCTGCTGACCGTTCTGCTGCGTTCGATCTGGATCTTTAATTTTCCGGATCTGATCTACTCCATGACTCAGGGCGGACCCGCGGGCTCGTCCAACATCGTCACCTCGTATATGATGCAGCTGGTCCAGAGCCTGGATTACGGGCTGGCCTCGGCTGTCGGCGTGCTTTGCATCCTGTTTGAAACGGTTTTTGTGGTCATTTATCTGTGGGCCAGCCGATATACGAAGGAGGCGTGATCAGCAGATGAGAAAAAAACGTCAACGGCTTCTGGCGGCCGCGAAATATGTGGTTCTGACGGTTTTTCTGCTCTATACGCTCTTTCCGTTCGTCTGGATGCTGCTCACGTCTCTGAAGGGCACGCAGGGAGAGATCTACGCCTTTCCCGTGAAATACCTCCCCCATCCCGCCACGCTGGTGAACTATGCCTCCATGCTGTGGAAGGGCAATTTCGGCCGCTATATCCTCAACTCCCTGCTGGTGTCCGCGGCGTCCGCCACGTGCTCGGTGCTGATCGCGATCCTCGCCAGTTACACGATCAGCCGCTTCCGCTTCCGGGGGAAGGCCGTGATCCTGCTTTTCTTCCTGATCACGCAGATGATTCCCATGTTCATCATGCTGGCCCCGCTGCACCAGATGCTCTCCCACGCGCATATGCTCAACCGCCTGTATACTCTGGTGCTGCTCTACGGGAACATGATGATCCCCTTCTCCGTCGTAACGCTTTGCGGATTTTTCGACAATGTGCCCCGGTCTCTGGAGGAGGCCGCGTGGATCGACGGATGCGGCTACCTCTCCGCCCTGTTCCGCGTGGTCATTCCGGTCATCCGGCCGGGCATCGCCGCCACCTATATCTTCGCCTTCATCAACTCCTGGAACGAGTTGTTCATGGCGGTCATGTTCATCGACGTGGATAAATACAAGACCATCCCCGTGGGGCTCAACGCGCTGATCCTGAAGTACGATATCCGCTGGGGCGAAATGGCCGCCGGGACCGTGATGTCGCTGATCCCGACGATCCTGCTCTTCGCCTTCGCGCAGAAATATATGATCGAGGGCCTGACCGCAGGCTCTGTGAAGGGCTGAGTCCGCGAGGCGCGGGACTGCCGGAAGGGCCCGGCGGCGCCCCGCCGGGCGGACGGCCGCAAACGATGAGAGGAGGCCTCCGAATGGAGCGCAAACCCCGGATTCTCGTGGTCGGCAGCTTTATGATGGATCTGACCGCCGCCGCGGAGCGCGTGCCCGACATGGGCGAGACCGTGATCGGTCTGTCCTTCAGCACCGCGCCGGGCGGGAAGGGCGCGAACCAGGCCGTGCAGTGCGCGCGGCTGGGCGCGGACGTCTCCATGGCAGGGTGCGTCGGCGCCGATTCCTTCGGCCGGGAGATGCTGGACGCCGTCTCCGCGTCCGGCGTCGATACGTCGCACGTAAAAATCAGCGGGGAGCACGCCTCCGGCGTCGGCAACATCCAGCTCCAGGTCACCCGGAGCGGCACCGAAAACCGGATCCTCGTGGTGCCCGGCGCAAACTACGACCTGACGCCGGAGGACCTGCTCTGGATGCGCGAGGGCGTCCGTGCTTACGACTTTCTTCTTTTGCAGCTGGAGCTGCGGATGGACGTCACCGGATACGCCGCCGAATGTGCGCGGGCGGCCGGCGTTCCCGTCATGCTGAATCCGGCGCCGGCCGCTCCGCTGGACGCCGGCCTCCTCTCCTGCGTCACGTACGTCTCTCCCAACGAACACGAGGCGGGAATTCTGACCGGCTCTCCCCTGCGGCCCGGGCCGCCCGACGCCCCCTCCGTCTCCCGCACCGCGGAGGCGATCCGGAGCCTGGGGGCCGGGAGCGTCCTGATCACGCTGGGGGAAAACGGCTCGTTTTTGACCGGCCCCGGCGGAAGCATCCCCATGCCGTGCGTTCCGGCGCCCGCAGTCCTGGACCCCACCGCCGCGGGGGATTCCTTCATCGGCGCGTTCTGCACGGGCCTGGCCTCCGGTCTTTCGGAGCGGGATGCGCTGGCGCTGGCAAGCCATGCGGCCGCCATCACGGTCTCCCGGCGGGGCGCCATGCCATCCCTGCCGACGCTGGAGGAGGTTGTCGCCCTGATGGAGCAGCGCGGCGCGGCGCCGCTTCCGCCGCAGGCGCTGGAGCGGCTGCGGCCCCGCTCGTGGAACCC
>Ga0183096_1003208_pt1 | contig 10164 bp, 3 predicted proteins | sample Biomet5_FD_127791 | JGI IMG/M metagenome (GOLD analysis project Ga0183096, IMG submission 127791) | Microbial communities from bioreactor (seeded with sewage sludge) at LBNL, California, USA - Biofuel metagenome 5 (version 2) (version 3) | ecosystem: Engineered > Bioreactor > Anaerobic >...
ATCCCTTTTTTTAAAATCGAACTCAAGAACACGAAAAATCTTTTATATTTTCAATCTGAATTAAATTTCGGCGATTTACTGAATATAGATATATTCAATAAACTTGCTGGAATAAAAATTATACCAGCCCCCCCGCAAAAAGCGGAAATTATAGCTATAGGCTCTTTATTAGAATCTTTTTTTATTTCCGCAAAAGATTCTAAAAAAATTTCCAGATATCGCAAAAAAGCCCCGGTTATCGTATGGGGGACCGGCTTTATAACTAAAGCGGGGGAAAACAACACTTTAATGCGCCGGCTCGATGTCAGGGCGGTACGCGGATATAATACTCTGGAAAGAATAAGGAATAATCCCGGTATAAATATTCGAAAGGATGTGGCCGTAGGGGACCCCGGTCTGCTGCTGTCACGCCTCTTCGACACAAGCAAAATCAAAAAGATTTACAGATTAGGAATAATTCCGCACTATGTAGATATAGGAAATCCCCTGTTAAACAAAATAAAAATCTCTAAATCAATAACGCTTGATATAAGGACCTCTCCGAATATACTCATTCAACAGCTTGCCCAGTGTGAAACAGTCGTCTCGTCAGCCATGCACGGCCTGATCGCCGCGGACAGTTTTGGGATACCCAATATAAGAATGATACTGAGTGATAAGATAACAGGCGGAGACTATAAATACAACGACTATTACTCCGCTTTCGGAATCAAAAATCACAAATGTATAAATTTAAACAACCAAGACTTCACTGAAAAAGACTTACAAAAAATGAAACTGGGATATAATATAAAACGCGAGCAGGTCACAGCCATACAGAACGCGCTTTTAAAAACCTTCCCGTACAGAATTAAATAATATGCCAAAAATAAGCGTAATAGTTCCCGTTTATAATGTGGGAAAATATCTGCCGGCGTGTTTAGACTCTCTTGTCGGACAAACTTTACAGGAGATAGAAATAATAACCATAAACGACTGTTCCGCCGATAATTCTTTAGAAATATTAGAAGAATATTCAAAAAAGGATAAAAGAATTATATTAGTAAATAATAAACGTAATAAGAAAACCGCTTACGTTAGAAATCAGGGCATTTCTCTGGCAAAAGGCGAATATCTGAGTTTCATAGACGGAGACGATTATCTTTGCCCGGACTTTTTTGAAAGATTATACAAAAAAGCGAAAAAAGAAAACTCAGATATAACTAAAGGACTAACCCGTGTGATAAATAAAGACGGAACCGTAACTACCGCCGATGACAATATACAGATAAGAAAATCCGGGAAATTCTATTTCATGGGACATTTACTAACTGCAATTTATCATAAAAAAAACTTAATAGACAAATTTAATATTCGTTTTTATATAGATTTCTTCTGTTTTCAGGTACAGGCCGTTTATTATGCGAACAAAATAGCCTGCGAGGATAAAGCTTTTTATAATTATATCAGGCATGAAGGAAGCTGCGACAGTGATAGTTTTACTCTTGAAAAATGGCAAAGATTAAATATAGGACACGCTAATTTTATTTATAACTGGATTAACGGACACAAATACCCTGGATATATAAAAAACTTGTATTTGAGCAAAATAAAAGAATTATATTTTTACGGATATAATAAATTACCCGAAAAAGACATTTTAGAAGGAAGTAAAATTTTAGCGGATATTATAAGTACGCAATATAACTGTGGCTATGAAATTAAAGACATAAAAAAACTGCGGCGAGTATTATTTCGCGAAAACGGGAAAGCCAAAGCCTTTGACTATTATTTTAATATTATAAGAGGAAAACTCTAATGCAAAAAACACTAAAAAGTGAAAAAATATTAGTAGTAGCGCCACATCCTGACGACGAATCTCTCGGATGCGGCGGAATGATGCTTCAATACGCGGAACAGACGGACAGTTTCTGTTTCATTTCTTCCGGTATCGACCCGGACGGCAAAAAAAAATCAGAAGTCAGGATATCAGAATGGAATGCCGCGCAAAAATTCATAGGTTGTACTAATCTGGGAATTACGGAACTGTACGGAGAAAAACCTTTACTGCCCAGAATTAAAGAAAATATACCCCAATACCTGTCGACCCTAAACACAAAAAAATACGATCGTATATTTATGCCGCAACCGAATGACAATCATCCGGAACACAAATATATCTCGAATAAACTTATGCGGGAAATAATTTATAAAAACGGTTATAAAAAGGGAGCTAAAATATTTTTTTATGAAGTATGGACAATCATTTTAGCGCCTAATTATTTTGTCGAGATAGATCCGTTGAGAAAAAAAGAACTGTTAGCACTTTACAAGACACAATGGGGAATATGCAATTTACCTGAAAAAATATTAGGGCTAAACTGCTACCGAGGGATAGACGCTGGATTTAAACGGTATGCGGAAGCCTTTGAAACCGTATCTGTAGAAAACTACCTAAAAATAACAGAACCGACTTGGTTTAGGAAAAGGCTTAAAAGCCTACTTAAATAAAAATCAAAGAAGAAGCTGTAATATTTTCAGGAGCTAACTGGGGCGGCGGCGCGAGGCCAAGCGAATTTTCAGCAGAAAATTACGCGGCCTGAATATAATTATGCCTCATGACCCCACGGCCTTGAAACAATAATAGTCCCTTCCATCGCGGCCGCAAAATAACTACAGCTCCCTCAAGAAATTTCGGAACCGTTATAAGTCCCGACATCATAAAGACAATAAAGAATGGCGGAGCATTCCCCCCTCCCCACATTTATGCTCCGCCATCCAAGTTACTTTCTACCGCACGCTAGAACATATAACTTATACCTGCGTTCCAGTTGAATATGCTGTCGCGCCCCAACCTCTCGTACAGTTCTCCGTGCAGTCTTATATCGTTTATTCGGTACTCAGCCGTCAGATTTATCACCCCGCTGCCGTTGTCTGTGTCCGACGACTCCATCTTATAATAACCTTCAGCCCCGCTTATCGTAGCTTTCTGCCTGTGATTGTTCGTGGCGTAGTAATAGGTTCCGCCTCCGCGTATATTCAGTCCCTGATTGCTCCCTAAGCTGAATACTCTGCTCAGATACAGACCAAGTCCGCCTTCGGCGTTAAGGAAGTTCTGCGCCTTTACTTCGGCTCCGTTTCCTTCTTCCAGTCTGTTCTGGTAATATCCCTGCAGATTTAACTCCGCTGAAGGTTCCAGATCGGCGAATCCGAGTTCCGCTTTGTATCTGGCTTCGTTCGTTACTCCGTAATGCCAGGCGCTTATATCCGCGCTGCTGGAGACGCCGTCTTCTTTGCGCGTGTAGTCTCCGTTGCTGTATCCCGCGGTGGGCGTTAAGAGCAGGCTCGTTTCTCCGAGTTCGAACATGAACGGTTTGTGCAGGAAGAAGTAGGTGACGTCGCGCTCAGAGTCATCGTCGTAACTGCTAGACAGTTTAGCTACGGACAGTCCGAATACTCCCGGATTGCCTTTATCGAACATTGCGTATACGTCGTAGAAGCTGTCGCTGTATCCTTCTATTCCTGAACGCGCGTTCCTGCTGTCGTAGCCGCTTACGAAACCGACCGTGTTCTTTTCCCCGTTGAACATTTCGTCGTGGAATGTCCTGTTTATCCTTTTGGCCGTATTGAAGTTCTGTCTGGTGAAGTTAGGCAGTATGACGGAATCTGTTATATTACCTAAAGATTCCGTGAATCCCTCCAAAGTGTCGGCTGATTTGAGTTCGTCGAAACTGCTTACTATATTTCCGGCTTCGTAGTTCTTTTCGAGGAACGAGGCCAACGATGAATTACTTGTCAGCGAACTGAAACTGCGGCGCGTCAGACTGGCGTTCCCTATCTCTTTATATTCTCCGGAAGAATCCGAGGTCACGTCCAGGGAGGCGTCGAACATCACCGACTCGGAATAGACGTCCACGTCTATGTCTTCGCCGGCCTTTACGGCTCCTTCGACTGTGTAACTGTCGTCATTGCTGCCCTGAGTCACTGAAGCCGCCACGCCGAGACTTCCGTAGACGCTCTGGTCCGAGTTGTAACTTCCGCCCTGCATGACGTAAACGGCCGCTCCGATGGAGTCGAGGTCCAGACCGCTCAAAGAAGCAGATTCCGTTGAAGCGCTGCTGCCTAATGAAGCATAAGGATTACTGTCAAGCCCGCTTACCAATGTGTTACTTCCTTCGGGCACCACATAATTATCAGTGCTCGCCGCTATATCACTGCCGGTGCCGTCGGCATTTATCGTGACGCCGTCGTCGGTCAATGTAAATGTGCCGCTGTTGTACAGGGACAGGCTCGTTTTTTCGCTGGAGCTGTCGCCGTCCTCGAGATATATGCCGTAGGCAGTTCCGTTAGTCGCCGTTACGTTTATAGTTCCCGTATTATACAGACTGACATCAGCTCCGGCCGTCACATATACCCCGTAAGCGTCGCCGTTTGTGTTGGTGACGGTAATATCACCGTCGTTAACTATGGTGGTGTCGCCTGGATCAATGACCGCTATACCGGCCGCCATACCGCTGTACGCGGTAACGTTAACCGTGCCGTAATTGTTCAGTACATCGCTTCCGGCAAGTCCGGCCGTTATTCCCGTTGAATTGTTACTGAAAGAAGATATCACAGTGACATTGCCGTAATTGCTTACCCCCGATGTATATATCTCGTCATCATCTAAAGAAGCTTCCATACCAATAATGTAAAAGCCATTGTCGTCGCCCGTATCTCCGGCAGCCGCGTATATATCAGCGGAAACCGTTACGGTGCCTTCGTTGACCAGATAACCTCCGGAAGAATTCATTCCTTCTATAGAAGCGCCGTTCGTGGAATAAGAAGAGTTCAAAGCTACATTCACGAGTCCGCTGTTTACAGCAAACCCGCCTCCTTTAACTTTCATTCCGATGAAATTATCTCCGGCGCCTTCCGCGGCCGAAGCCGTAAGACTGCCGGAAACAGTAACGGTACCGCTGTTTATCAGATATCCGCCGTACGTGCGCATACCTCTGTAAAAACCGTCGCTTCCGGTCACGCTTATAGTTCCTATATTCACGGCGGAGGCCCCGGCGGAAGAAAACATTACGGCGCTGCCGCTTTCGTTAACGTCGGGAGACTCGGCGTCTATCTCTATGCTGTTCGTTACGGTTGACACACTGGAACCGAAAGCAGAAAGCAGAGCCTGGGAATTACCTCCGTTATTGAAAGCTGAATAACTTACCGTGTCGGCCCCGTTAGAAGTATTTGTGGACAAAGTAAAAGTATTCCCGTCCTGTTTATAACCGAAATAATATACTCCGATACTGTCATCCGAATATTCGGTCCCCATTTCGGACATGCTCTTGCATTCGCCGTTCACGTATATCTGTCCCTCGGCGCATTCCGCGTCGTAATCACCGGATATCTCAGCTGAATTTCCTCCGGCGCTGACATTTATCGTGCCGCTGTTATACAGCTTGCCGCCGCTGCCGGCAAAATAAATACCGTAAGCGTTTCCGTTCGTTGAAACGGCGTTTATAGTGCCGGTATTACGCACATTCACGGCGTCAATGGCGTATATCCCGTAAGCGTCACCGTCGATAGAATTCACATTTATCGTTCCGTTATTAGTAACGGAAGCTGCGGAAGAACCAGAGCCTTGGGCGGAAATACCTTTGGCGTCGCCATTCTCTGTATTCACACTTATAATACCGTCGTTTACCACAGTGCCGGCAAGTTCTGTTTCGCCGTCGTAACCGACTATTATTCCCGTAGCTCCGCCGGCGGAAGCGTAAACATTGATAGTACCTGAATTAGTAATCGAGCTGTCTTCTATAACAGAAATTCCTATAGCTCCGCCAGCACCGGTATTACTGGAGAATATAATTCCTTCTTCAGTATTAGTTATAGCCACGCTGCTACCCGATATAGCCACAGGATAAACAGTGCTGTCCGCAAAAGAGTTTATGGTCCCGCTGTTGGTAAGCGTGCTGTTATCTATTTCGAAGGCCTCGGAGCGGAAAGAGGAGGAACTTCCAGAAGATATAAAGACACCGGAATTATTTATTACTGAATAGACAGCTCTAACACCGACAGCTGTTCCGCCGCCTAAAGAAATTATATCCCCGGAATTATCTATTACTGAAGACCCGGCGTATATTCCGTAAGCGGTTGTGCCGCCGGAAGAGTTTATTGTGCCGGAATTATTTATCAACGATTTGTTCGCGTATATTCCGTAAGTATTGTCATTGACAGAAGTCACATCTATCGTGCCGGTATTAGTAACGGTAGATCCTTCTACGGAAATCCCTTTGGCGTCGCCATCCTCAACATTTACACTTATAGTCCCGTCGTTTACTATAGTGCTTGCAAGTCCGCTTCCAACGTCATAGCTTGCTAATATTCCGATAGTACCGCCAGCGGACGCGTAGACACTGATATCTCCGGAATTGTTTATTACGCTGTTTTTTACTAAAGAAACTCCGATCGCACCGCCGGTTCCGGTATTACTGGATACTATGACTCCATCCGCGACATTATTTATAACCACGCTGTTCCCGGATATAGTCGTGGGATTCATAGAACTGTCCACAAAAGCACCTATCCTTCCGCTGTTAGTAAGAGTGCTGTTATTTATTTCAAAAGCCTCGGCTAAGACTGTGGATGAACTTCCGGAAGATATAACGACGCCGGAATTATTTATACTGGAATCATCCGCCTTTACTCCGATTGTACCTCTGCCGCCGAAAGAATTTATTGTGCCGGAATTATTTATTACGGAAGACCCGGCGTATAGCCCGTAATTAGTTATGCCGCCGGAAGAAACTATAACTCCGGAACCTGAATTAGAAATTGTCGAAGCGCTTACGGCGTAAACGCCGTAAGCAGCGCTGTCGGAACCGAAAGATTCGGAATAGACGTTACCGGAATTATTTATCACCGATTTGTCCGCGTATATTCCGTAAGCGTCCTGCTGGGAATAAGAAGCTATAGAGCCTCCCGCTTTATTAGTTAAAGTCGAGTTCTCTCCGCTGAGTCCGAAAGAAGTTTCCGTAGCCGAAGAAATTATACTGCCGGAATTCTCGGCCCAGGAGCCTTTTTCCGCGCTTATTCCGTAAGTGTAATCCCCGGTCACGTTTATATTTCCGGAGTTTACTGACGAAGAATAATAAACCGAAAGCATACCCGCGACATTATCTCCGGCGAGAGAAATTTCACCTGCGTTTTCCGATATTCCGCCTAAAGCGGCGTACATACCTGCTAAATCATTCCCTGAAGTATTGGATATAAAGACATTATTAGTAACCGTAGCGCCGGCACCGACAGAAACCGCTATATCGACTTCGTCTTCGCAAGAACTTAAATCCCCCCTGCTTATGTCTGTACTGACGGTTATATTTTCATTATTATAAGCTATAGTCGAAATCAGACTGGCATATGTTTCTGGGAGAATATTATTTATTTCTTCACTGTCGATTGGAGACGGTTCGATATTTCCCGCTATATAATCCCCGCTTAAAAAATTCTCGCTGTACGGATCCCCTCCGTTGACAGTAATAGAGCCGCTGTTATAAAGTCTATTACCTCCACCGTCGTAAAAAAATATTCCGCGAGCTCTACCGCCGCTCGAAGTCACGTTTATGCTGCCGGTATTGTATACGGTATTGTTATTCCCCTCGGCATAAATACCGTATGCGTCCCCGGCCGCGTTCACCGTTATAGTTCCCGTATTTACGACATCGGAATTGCCTTCGACTGAAATCCCGTATCCTTTGCCCTCTGAATTAACGTCTATATTTCCTTCATTCTTTATATAAACGGATTCACCGCTGATACCGGTAGCGTCGGAATCAGCGTCGAAACTTTCAACCGTGATATTCCCGGAATTCTCTATAACACCGTGATCCCCTTCTATCCCTGACGCGTCGTCTGAATAAGAATAGGAAGTTACTGTGCCGCTGGCATTATTGATCACGGTACCGTAAGACATATTCATACCGGTGGAAGAACCGCTGTACAGATTTATACTCCCGTAATTGTTCACCGTTGAACCGTAAACGGCGTACATTCCGGTGACATTGGCGTCATCCTGGGAAAAAGAAGAAGAAACGCCGACGGAAGAAAGCGAACTCACACCGCTTACAGACTCCGAGCCGTAACTGATAGTACCGTTGTTCACCGCGGATCCGCTGCCGACAGCCGCCACCCCTACCGCATACGGATGGCTTTCCGACGCCGTTATATTTACCGTACCGTCATTTACATAAGTTGTTCCCGGGCCTGTCTGTATCCCGGTCTCGTCTGAAGCTGAGGAAGAGGAACTACCTGAAGATCCGCCGCCGGAAGCTGCGGCAACCGCAGCGCCCGCGGCCACTGCTCCTCCTATATACCACCACTTTTTATTCGAATGAACTTTTTTATCTGAAGAAGCTGAAACGGTTTCTATACCGGAAGTATCCTGAACGCTGCTGCTGCTCTCGGCAACCGCCGGAGCGGTAGAAACAGCTGCTGTAGACAAAACCGGAGGCGTTTCAACCGGAGCCGGCTCCACAGTCCCGAGTCCGTTCAGCAACTCCGCGGCTTTTTTATTTCCGTTATCCGCGGAAGCCGTAAGATATTTTATTGATCTTGCAAAATCTCCCTTATCGTTATAATAGACCCCGAGATAATACTGAGCCTGCGCGTCGTTAGCCTCATCGGCGGCTTTCACATACCATTTCACGGCTTCCTTGATATTCTTAGCCGTCCCCTGAGCTTTGTCATAACACTGGGCAAGTTTCAAATAAGCCGGAGAATAATCTTTAACCGCCGCGAAACCGTACCATTTAAAAGCATACTTTCTATTTTTCTTAACGCCGGCACCGTTATAATAACATTCCCCGACCTCGAATTCAGCTTCCGGCAATCCCTGTCCCGCGGCTTTTTTGAACCACTTAAAAGAAACTGCCGATTTAACCGAATCATTAGCTTTATAACACTCGGCGAGTTTATACTCAGCCACCGGGTCCCCTTTTTCAGCCTTACTTATATAATCGTCGCAAAGCCCGAAAACACCGCCCGGGACACTAATAAAGAGAGTCAGGGCGAGACAAAACACATTAATCGACAAATTATTTCTAAATATATTTCTATATTCCAAACCGGATTCCATATAAACTTCCCCCGTTACAAATTATAATAAGCAGCCGGACTGATGATAAAGAATAAAGCGTGACGGGAACAGACAATAAAATAACAAATAAGTATAATGCTTATCATCTTAATATTCAATGGAGAAAACTCCTTTTAATATAAAAAGATAAAACACCCGATACCAAACCAACATAACGAAAAAAATCCTATGTTGTCTGTCCTGAGCAAAATATACTACTTTTGTTTAAGGTATTCTACAACTAATAAACAAGAAGTGTCAATAGTAAATAAATAAGACAAAACAATAAACTATCTATTAAAAAAAATAAATTTAGACAATAACCTGAGTTAGGCGCGGATTTTTAACACCTAAAAGCGGTGTATAGATTTTAAAGATATCCGCAGCCCGACAGCGTTAAATTAAGTAAATTTTCTTATTGTGCTTACACACGGGAAGGAGCTGTTGTTATTTTGAAGATATCCGGAGCGCGGCGGCGCGAGGCTAAGCGTTTCAGCAGGAAATTACGCGGCCTCGAAACAATTACAGCTCCTGCCACCGCGTCCTGAATATAACAAAACCTCATGCCTGTATCGGTATCATCAGATAAAAAAAGAAAGACCCCGCGGATTATTTTAATTCGCGGGGTCTTCAGTTAAAAAAGTGTAAGCTTTAATTCTGAGCAGCAGCTTCTTGTTTAGCCTCAGGCTGTTTCTGCCCGCTCTCGAGTTTGCTCTTGAGGGCGTCGAGCACGTAACGTATCTGCGCTACGGTCGTGTACAGGGTACCCGCGAGCTGTGTAAGCTGTTCTTTTTTGGAACCTATCTTAGACAGTTTCTGTATATCCTCGGGTGTCAGCCAGTTCTTGTCGAAGAAACCGCCTTTCCACTGGATCTGGGGATTGTCTTTAGTAAAGTTAACAAGCTCTCTGGCGACTCTGGTTATCTCTTCCGCGTCCTCTAAGGTGACGACGGCCGTAGGTCCTTTGGCGATGGTCTTATCCTTGGGCTCGAGGCCGGCGTTGCCGACCGCGTGGGCGACGACGCTGTTTCTAACGACCTGGAATTTAGCTTTGGCGGGTCTCAGATTGT
>Ga0183096_1003213_pt1 | contig 10157 bp, 5 predicted proteins | sample Biomet5_FD_127791 | JGI IMG/M metagenome (GOLD analysis project Ga0183096, IMG submission 127791) | Microbial communities from bioreactor (seeded with sewage sludge) at LBNL, California, USA - Biofuel metagenome 5 (version 2) (version 3) | ecosystem: Engineered > Bioreactor > Anaerobic >...
TGCTGTTGCCGTTGAATATCGCCGCAGAGCCCAGGCCGCCCGAAGCGCCGGTCACCGTGTTGGTTCCCGTCAGCGTTATTGTCAGGTCCAGATCGTTATGACTGAAATATATACCGGCTCCATACGGATTGTACGTGCTGCTGCTGGAATTGCTGTCGTATACGCCTTTGATATTGGCGTTCCTAAGTTCCAGCACATAATTCCCCGCCGCGTCCTTATGATAGTAGACATTGTAATTCGATGCAGTGGCTCCGGAAGTCGTAACTTCTCCTTGATCATCGGTAATCGCATACTTTCCAGAATCAAGCGACACTCCGCCCACTGTTATATTTATACTGACTGGTGTTATGCCGCCATAAGCCGTTTCCACAAAAGGCAGCGCCGGCATAAACGCAATCATCATAGCCACAGCCAGGATAATGACCGTCAGCTTTTTACATATCATTTCCATAAAATCCTCCTCTCATGATAAATCAATACCTTTGTTTTGATTTTATCATTTAGGAGGATATAAAAATACCGCCCGTTGTACAGAATAAAGTCCTGAAAATTGTACATATGGCTATATGCGCTATTTCAGCATGTAGTGCTTAAGCTGTTCACGTTTTGTTATCCCAAGCTTATTATATACGGACGAAAGATGCTGTCCCACAGTACTGACAGAAAGCTGCATAAACTCTGCGATATCGCTGTTAGCCCAGCCGTGGCACGCCAGCATGGCTACCGTAAACTCCATGGTCGTCAAATTGTCCGCCACCTTCTCGCCGGTTGCAGGATTGTGCAGTTTCCTCCATCCTGAGCTGAACCTGTATGTAATATCTGTCATGCGCTTGTAAATCTCTGGCTCATCCCTGCGAATGCAGGTTTCCATAAGACCCTGAAGCAGTCCGTGATGCTCGCCAAAACCTTCAATCAGGTCATCTGGTCTGGCCATATCCCAGGCTTTCATAAAGTACCTGGCCGCATCTTCCGGTCTCTTCAGATTCATCAGATCGATGGCTGCTATCAGATAATTATAGATCCTCGGTATCGGATAAAGCGTTTCACTCAATGCAATACTGGTTTCCACCATGCCCAGCGAATATTCATACTCACCCTCCAGATAGGCCTTATGCGCGAGCACGTAACACGCCAGCTCCTTGAATCCGCCATTCAGTCTGTTCAGCACTTTCCTTACGTCTGCCGCCTCCTTCAGCGGCAGATGCAGCAAAGTTGCAGCTGTGAACGCAACAGCAGCTGACGCGATCCTGTAAGATTCATTTGCACTTGCAGCTGCCTGGTCCAGGTCATCCCGGATCTCATAGAAAGTGTCCCTGGCCCGCTCGATCTCTCCGAGGGACATACTGGCAAAGGCATATATCAGTCGCGCCGAAAGACGCAGCATATCATCCCTGCTGTCGAGATACACCTCCGTCAACTCGCATGCCTTTTCCGACTGCCCGCTGAAATAACAATATTCCGCCTCGGATATAGTTCTCTCATCGTAATCACCTATGGCAGCGATAAATTCCCGGCACTTTCCCGGCACAAAACTGCTGCTCATCAAAGGCATCAGCACGTGCGCATTTTCCACCACTGTTTCTTCCCTGCCCGGATCCGCATCCGTCGGTATGAGCCAGTCGCGCCCTGCCTTATAGGCGCCCTGAAGTCTTCCGTCCCGGGCCCAGTTCTGTATCGTTCTGGTCGATACTCCCAGTCGTTCCGCCGCCATTTGCACCGTTTCCATTTTGACATACATACGCCTGCCCTCCTAACCCCAATATATCATTATCATCCCGCTATTTCAACTTTTTTCATTTGACCAGCGGCAAAATACAACACCTGATCAGATCATCAATCGCCTTCGTGTTGATACTTCCACCTATCCGATCCGCCGTGATCACCAGATTGTCCCCCGCGCAGATGCCGTTAAAATGATAAAGCAAAAGCTTTTCAATAAATCCCTTCATATAGCTATCCTTCTCCAGCTGCCCCAGATGCTCCCAGTAAATCACCCTTCCACTTTTTGTCAGAATAGTAAAATCAGGATATCTCGTCACCTTATACCCATCCTTGTCTATCAGCACCAGCTTGCTTTCATACCTGAACGGTATCCCATAATATACAAGCATGTTATATATTATTGCCTCACCTTTGGACCTTACCTGCTCTCCCGTCACAGTAACATTTGCCAGCCTCGGCATTTCTCTGCCATTCCTGACATACTCCTCACGTGCCCATTCCTTCAGCTCTTCATACCTTTCATCAACAAAACACTCCCTGGGCAGATCCATGTATGCATTGGGAAGCTCCCTGTATACAGCCACCGGTGAATAATCCTTATAATTGCCGCTGATTTTTCCCAGCAAAGATCTGTTGGACTTTAGCCGCTTCAGCACCTCGTGATTGAAACGGCTGACCTTGATCGACTGCACAGCTTCGCTGTACTCGTCACCGATCACTTCAGTCTTATGAACCCTTTTCCCATCTTCACTGGAAGAATTAGATACATAGTATGACAAACTGCCATTTCTCTTTCTGAAACCCAAAGAACCTCTTATACAGTCATGCGGTTTCTCCTCATACTTCGCTATTAAATAATCCAGGCTTTCGATTTCATCTTTAATCATAGAATTAAAGCAATACATAACATCGCCTCCTTCCCCGTAATCAGTAGACTACTACATTAGTATGGGGAAAGAAAGCATTATTTTTCGACTTGTTGATATTTAATACTTTAATGTTCAATTTCAGGGCTTAACCGTATTTGAGGCCGGCAGTCAGCCGCCACTTTCTGGCTATCATCTTCTCATTTCTTTCGATATTCTGGAACATCGCCGTTTTATCCTCGATGATAGCCAGTTCCGATCCTCAGCCGTTACTTTCTGGCTATCATCTCCTCATTTCTTTCAATATTCTGGAACATCGCCGTTTTATCCTCGATGATAGCCAGTTCCGCTCCTCAGCCGCCACTTTCTGGCTATCATCTTCTCATTTCTTTCGATATTCTGGAACATCGCCGTTTTATTCTCGATGATAGCCAGTATCGATCCTCAGCCGTTACTTTCTGGCTATCATCTCCTCATTTCTTTCGATATTCTGGAACATCGCCGTTTTATTCTCGATGATAGCCAGTTCCGATCCTCAGCCGCCGCATTCTGGCTATCATCTTCTCTTTTCTTCCGATATTCTGGAACATCGCCGTTTTATTCTCGATGATAGCCAGTATCGATCGTCAGTCACAGAAAGCCGCCCGCACACGGCATAAAAAAAACGGGCGGCCATACGGCCGCCCGAAAAAGTAGTCTTTTATCGATATTACTCTGTGAATGCTGCTGGTACAGGGATGCGCTCTGACATCATGTTCATCAGAACGTCTGTGCACGGCAGCTCGTCAACCAGTTTCGCGTCGGAAACTGCAACGAACTTAGGCTCGTAAGGGATGAATACTCCGCCGAGTACTTCGCCTTCCTCTGCGTATTTGTACATAGGAAGTGAATCGTTCATTTCATCGGAGATATCGAACTCGTCTTCGAATCCGAATTCTTCCTCGAATACGTGGGCCAGCTCAGCTGCGATCTCCCAGTTGCTGAAGTCGACTTCTTCGTCGATTGCCTTTTCTACCAGCCTTCTGCTGCGTTCAGTGTTGGTGAACGTGCCCTGAGTGCTGGCAAATCCGGTTCCCGGCAGGAATACGTCGGCATTGCATGCTGTATCGGTCAGGAATATGTCTGAAACTCCCAGGAACTCAAGACCTGAGAAGTCAACTCCCTTAGGATCTTCGCCGAAGATCATCAGGCCTTTGACGCCTTCCATGGCCTCTGCGCCTGCGTAGATACCCATGTCAGCCAGACCCTGTGAATTGTTCTTTGGCTTAACTTCCAGTATGCCGTCACGAGGTTTTCCGATATGTCCGGAAACCAGAGCGATCTCAGCAATCAGCTCGGCTGCCTCATAGGACAGAACATTCTGCTGGAATACGAACATTGCCTTCTTGGCATTGGCGTACAGTTCAGCAACAGCTTTGCTCTCTTCGCATGGCTCGACACCTGAAATGCTCTGTTTGAATTCTTCGAATCCAGGTACATCGCTGGTCTTGCCCATATCGATTAGGGCCTTGGCCATTCTCTTCAGGAACTCAAGGCTGTTATCTGCATCGATGACCTTGGCGGCAAAGTCGAACTTGGTCTGTGCTTCAGGTGTGTTGATGACAACGACCTGAGCACCTGCCTCAGCGGCCTGCTTGATCTTGTTCCAGATAACTGCGTTCCTGTTCTTCAGGAATCCAGGTACGATTATAACGTTAGTTGAAAGCAGCTCGTCGATGGTGTTAGGGGAAGCCTCGTGGCCCATTCCCAGAACAGCGTTGACTCCGCTCTTTCTCTTATTGAACGTGAAGGTCCTGGCACCGATGACATCAGCGAACTTCTTCATTGCATAAGCTTCTTCGTTGGTGTATCTGTCGGAGATAGCCACCGCGATAGCGTTCTCTCCGTGTCTTACCTTAACAGCTTCCATCTTCTTGGCAGCAAGTACCAGAGCCTCATGATAATCAGTAACTCTGAACTCATCGCCGTCCTTGACCATAGGATCTACCTCTTTGCCCTCGAGCAGTGAAGCATCAAATCCCCATTTGCCCTTGGCACAGCAGATTCCTGCGTTTACAAAGCCTTCCTTGTCAGGATTTGCCTTGATCAGCATGTCGCCGTATGATTCCAGCTCGAGTGAGCAGCCAACGGAACAATATGAGCAGGTTGTGTAAGTGATCTCAGTCTCCAGAGGTACTTCCTTCTGTATGGTAAGTCTTTCCTGCAGAGCACCGGTCGGGCAGCAGCTTACGCACTGTCCGCAGGATTCGCATCCTGACTCGGCCAGCGGTTTCTCCATAGTCGGCTTAACTACTGTATCGAATCCTCTGTGTACAAGGCCAAGAGCACCAACGCCCATTACCTCGTCGCAGACTCTTACGCAGAGTCCGCAGAGGATGCATTTGTCCGGATCTCTGACGATGAACGGATGGTCGTCCTCAAACTCAGTCAGGTTCTTGTCGCCTGCGAATCTGTCGGATTTTACTCCATACTCGTTAGCCAGCTCTACAAGTTTGCACTCATAGTAGTCGTGGCATCCGCACTCAAGACATCTGCTGGCTTCTGCAACGGCCTGCTCTTCAGTAAGTCCGTCAAATACTACTTCTGAGAAGTTGTCTTTTCTCTCGGAAGGAGTCAGCTGATCAGCCTTTTCTCTGCAGAGTCTCTCTCTGTCTTCAAAGGTCTTCTCCGTGATGTCGTCTCTTTCAACAAAGAAAGGCTTCTCGTATTTGATCTCTTCTCCATTGAGATAAGCGTCGATGACTTCTGATGATTTCTGTGCGTCGGCAATTGCCTCTACAGCAATGGAAATCTTGTCATTTCCGCAGTCACCACCGGCAAATACGCCAGGGATGCTGGTCATGAAGGTCTCAGGATCATATGCGATGGCATTCTTTCTTGTCTTGTCACATTCAAAGATGCTTGCATCTACTGCCTGTCCTATAGCCAGGATCATTGTGTCGATCTCGATTGTCTCAGTCTTGCCCTCTACAGGTACAGGACGGCGACGACCGGATTCGTCAGGCTCGCCCAGTTCCATGCACTGCAGTACTACCTGCTTTACATGACCGTTCTCATCCTTGACGATCTCCAGCGGATTGGTCAGGTTCTTGAAGATAACGCCCTCTTCCTCAGCCTCTTCGATCTCGATGGCATCAGCAGGCATTTCATCCTTGGTTCTTCTGTAAATATTGTAAACTTCTTCTGCACCCAGTCTGATAGCAGTTCTGCACGCGTCCATGGCAGTGTTTCCGCCGCCGACGATGGCTACCTTCTTGCCGAAGTCGAAGTCTTCATTTCTGACTACCTTGCGCAGGAAGTCGATGCCGCCGATAACTCCGTCAGCATCCTCGCCCGGGCAGCCGACGCCTGTCGAAACCCATGCTCCGATACCAAGCAGTACCGCGTCATAATCGTCTCTGATAGTTTCAAAGGCGATGTCTACGCCAACCTTGGTGTCAGGTATCATCTCAACGCCCATGGCCTGAATGACATCGATCTCGTCATCCAGAACTTCCTTAGGAAGTCTGTACTCAGGGATGCCATATCTCAGCATGCCGCCGAACTTAGGCATTGATTCAAATATAGTTACCTGATGTCCCATTCTGCGCAGGAAGTATGCTGCGGAAAGTCCCATAGGGCCGCCGCCGATGACAGCGACTGATTTTCCGGATTCCTCGTCGATTTCTGGAACAAAAGGTTCGATGCTGGCAAGATCCATATCGCCTGCAAATCTCTTGATCGCTGCGATGCTGATCGGCTCGTCGATCAGTCCGCGGCGGCATTTGTCCTCACAAGGATGAGGGCATACACGGCCGATAGCTGCAGGAAGTGGTATTCTTTCCTTGATCAGCTCATTTGCCTTCTCATATTCGCCGTTGGCAACCAGACCTACATAGCCCTGGCAGTCGGTTCCTGCAGGACATGCCAGTGAGCACGGTCCCTTGCAGTCGCCGTTATGGTTGGAAATCAGCAGTTCCAGATTTGTCTTCCTTGACTCAAGGACTCTCTCTGTGCTGGTCATTACCACCATTCCCGGAGCGATCTCAGTAGCACATGCCTTGCAGAGTTTAGGATTGCCCTCTACCTCTACAACGCAGAGTCCGCAGGCTCCGTATATCGTTGTTCTTTCATCAAAGCAAAGAGTTGGAATGAAGATGTCATTCTCTCTTGCAACCTCCAGAATCGTCTGTCCAGGAAGGCCGAATACTTCTTTGCCGTCAATATTCATTCTAAATTGTTTCATAGTAATTCCTCCTTCCCTACTTTCTGATTATTGCATCGAACTTGCAATGCTCTTCGCACTTGCCGCACTTTATGCACTTCTCCTGGTCGATGACGTGAAGTCCCTTGACCTCTCCGCTGATAGCGTCGACCGGGCAGTTCCTTGCGCAAAGAGTACATCCTTTACAATTATCAGTGATCTCAAAGTGGATCAGAGCCTTACATGACTTGGCAGTACATGTATGTCTGTAAATATGATCCTCATATTCATTTCTGAAATATCTGATCGTTGAAAGTACAGGGTTTGGAGCTGTCTGTCCAAGTCCGCACATAGCGCCGTCCTTGATCTTCTGAGCCAGCTCTTCCAGCTTCTCGATGTCTCCATCTTCGCCTTTGCCCTGAGTGATCCTCTCCAGGATCTCCAGCATTCTCTTGGTACCGATACGGCAGTAGTTGCACTTTCCGCAGGATTCCTTCTTTGTGAAATCAAGGAAGTATCTTGCCATGTCTACCATGCATGTATCCTCGTCCATTACGATCATTCCGCCTGAACCAACGATAGCGCCGGTCTTGACGATGTCTTCATATGTTACAGGAGTGTCATCCAGCGCTGCAGGTATACAGCCGCCTGAAGGTCCGCCCATCTGAACGGCCTTGAACTGTCTGTCGTTCTTGATGCCGCCGCCGATGCCGTAGATAACGTCCTTAAGCTTCAGTCCCATAGGAACCTCTACAAGTCCGCCCTTCTTGATCTTTCCTGCCAGAGCGAATACCTTGGTTCCGGTGGAAGGAGCCTTGCCCAGTTTGGCAAATGCTTCGCCGCCGTTTTCAATGATCCATGCCACGTTGGCATAAGTCTCAACGTTGTTGATGTTAGTAGGCAGCTGCCAGTATCCCTTTGCTGCAGGGAAAGGCGGCTTAAGCCTCGGCATTCCTCTTTCACCTTCCAGTGAAGCGATCAGCGCTGTTTCCTCACCGCATACGAATGCGCCGGCACCAGCCTTGATCCTGATATCGAAGTGTCTTCCCGTTCCGAAGATGTCATCTCCCAGGAAGCCCTTTTCTCTCGCCTGATCCATGGCGATCTCAAGTCTCTTGATAGCCAGAGGATACTCAGCACGGCAGTATATGATGCCCTCGGTAGCTCCCATTGCGAAACCGCCGATGATCATTCCTTCAAGTACTGAATGAGGATCTCCCTCAAGTACCGATCTGTCCATGAATGCACCCGGATCTCCTTCGTCGGCGTTACATACCATGTACTTTTCCCTGCCCGGATTGTTCTTGGCCGCGTTCCACTTGAACCATGTCGGGAATCCCGCGCCGCCTCTTCCTCTCAGGTTGGAAACCTTGATTATTCCGATGACCTCGTCCTGTGTCATCGAAGTGACTACCTTGCGGGCTGATTCATATCCGCCTACAGCAATGTACTCATCGATATGCTCAGGATCGATGACTCCGCAGTGGCGAAGTACAACTCTCTCCTGCTTTGCCAGGAACTGCTGGTCTTCTTCAGTTATCGCGTACTCCTCGACAGGCTTTCCGCCCTTGAGATGTTCAGCGACTATTTTCTCTACTCTGTCCGGCTGTACCTTGACATATCTGGTCATTTTGCCGTTGTCGTCATATACATCGACGATTGGCTCCAGATAACATGTACCTACGCATCCCGTAAGATCCATATCTACCGATACATCCTGCTTCTTCAGCTGTTCTACAAATTCAGCCTGTGTTTTCAGTGCTCCGGTGGCGATACCGCAGCTACCCTGTCCAATTACTACTTTCATATCCGCACCTCCTAAGCTCTTTCCCTGATGTCAGCCAGGATCTGCACTACTTTGTCCTTGGTCAGGTTTCCGTATGTCTCGTTGCCGTCGCCGCTTCTGACCATCATTACAGGAGCAAGTGAGCAGCATCCCAGGCAGGCAACGTTGTTCAGTGTGAACACGCCGTCCTCTGTGGTCTCGCCGTCCTGAATGTTAAGATACTCGCAAACAGCTTCCTCGATGTTGTCGGCACCGTTTACGTGACATGCCGTTCCCTTACACAGCATGATCAGATATTTGCCTATCGGCTTGAGTCTGAACTGTGCGTAGAATGTAGCTACTCCGTAGATTTTTGCAGGCTTTACACCCGTAGCTTCTGAAATATAATTGATGGTGTCAACAGATAAATATCCGTAGATATCCTGGGCCTGCTGTAAAATAGTGATCAGGCTCCCAGGCACCTTAGCGTACTTGTCCAGAACCGGATTCAAATCCTTAAATTCTTCCCGTCTGGTTGCGCCACAAGATTTTTTTTCACTCATGAATGATTCCTCCTGTTGCAAAATTAAACTATTACTAAAATATTATACTTAATTTTTACTAATAAATCAATGATGTATACATATTTATTTACTCAGATAAAGCATGAACCGAAAAGGAATCAGCGAATTTCCAGCTGATTCCTTTTTGTTACACACTATTCCTCAGGCAGCTCTTCCTCGGGCAGCTCCACCTGCGGCCGTTTTCTGGTGAACCTGCTGAAATCTATCTCCATGATGAACAAAGATGAGACCATGAGCAATTCTCCCAGGTAACCTCTTGCCGTCAGGATCTCTCCCGCGAGGAAGAAAGCCGTAACTCCTGCGAATACCGGTTCCAGTGAATAAATGATGCCCACATGAGATGCTTCCGTATACTGCTGCGCTATTGGCTGGATTATGAAGGCCAGTCCGGTGCAGAACAATGACAGGAAGATGACCGTGCCCCACAACACAGGCGTGTCAGGTATCATCGGCGTTCCGATGATCAGACTCAGGACCAGCATGATCGTGCCTGTGACACCCAGTCCGAACACTCCCATCTGGTAAGGATCGACATCCTTGTTATTGACTGCTTTGTCTACAACAATAATATCGACCGCATAAGTCAGACCTGCCATCAGACTGAAGAGATCTCCCTTCAGGTTGTGCATGTTGAAGGAAAAGTCCTCCTTAAGGGTCAGCAGCATGATGCCGAACATGCATACAGCCACTGCCAGCAGTATCTTTTTTGACGTCTTCTTTCTGAAAAGAACGTACTCAAGTATCGGCGTCGCTATGACCGTTGTTGAACAAAGAAAGGCTGCGTTTGAGAGGGTCGTATATTTCACCCCCAGAGTAGCACCGGAGTACACGAATACCAGTGTCGTGCCTACTGCCAGACTATATAGCAGCGTGGTCCGGCTGACAGTCTTCAGCTTCTTGAAGGAAAACAGTCCCGCCACAAAAAACGCTCCCAGAAAACGGTATGCGTTGAGAGTAAAAGCATCCATTGCGCCGAGGCAGATGTCCATAAAGTAATATGATAATCCCCAGCACAGTGTTACCAGCACCAGCATCAT
>Ga0183096_1003215_pt1 | contig 10149 bp, 7 predicted proteins | sample Biomet5_FD_127791 | JGI IMG/M metagenome (GOLD analysis project Ga0183096, IMG submission 127791) | Microbial communities from bioreactor (seeded with sewage sludge) at LBNL, California, USA - Biofuel metagenome 5 (version 2) (version 3) | ecosystem: Engineered > Bioreactor > Anaerobic >...
GATCTTTCGGCTTCATACATGCAAGTGAAATTACAAAAGCTCGTGATTCGGCACTAATGTCTTGAGGTCTCCCACTTCTGGGCTTATCTATTAAACCTTCTTTAACCCCTAAATCTAAAACTCTTTTCATCCATTTTCTGACAGTTGTATAATCTACTTCCAACTCTCTGGATATTTCAGTATCATTTTTCCCCTGATAGCTTAAAAGTATGATTTTAGATCTCTCAATAATACTTGCTGCTTGATTTCTAGATCGGCTAAGCTTGATAAGATAGTCTAAATCTTTTTGAGTAAATGATAATTTGGGGCGACGGCTTATACGAGACATAAGGTTAGTTATAGAACAATTAAATAATTATTTTTATGGGTAGATATCAGAATCTAACCACTAGTATTAAAATATTAAAATGTAATTGAGGAATTAAGTTGTCCGTAATTTAGCTATCAGTAAGTAATTTAGCTATCAGTATTTTCGCTATCAATAATTTAATTTTCGATAATTCTTGGCTGGTCATGAAATATTAATGATAGAAAATGAAAGAAAAAGGAAAAATAAAGAGTTGTACTGAGGATCATGTTAATATGCTTCTTCTGTCAAACGGAGTGAAAATGAAAATCGGTCTGGTAATCCATGGTCCCGAAGTGATTGATTCGGGAGAGGCTAAAAGAGTTTTTGAAAGATTTTCCTGCGTGGGCAAAGTCGAGGCGAAGCTTGGCGGAACAATGGGAAAAGTAGCTGTTCTGGATGCCGGACTTGAAAACATTATAGACATAAGCCAGCACCAGAAGCCAAGTGCCTGCATTGAATCGCTTTTCGAAGCCTCAGACCTTGTATGCCTCCTGAACCGGGGAAAAAACATTGAAACAGGGAAGGTGTTTGGAGAAATGGTTACTTATCGGCTTAGAGAGCCGGAGATAAAACCTCTTGTCCAGATCGAAAGTCCGGAAAGTACAAATGGAATTTTGATACCTCTCAATAAAAAAGCCCGAGAATACGGAGAATATCTTGAAAAGCTTTCTGAAATCCTGGGACTTCCTGTGGAAAGTCCTTTGCCCCTTCAAAGTTCGAGAGTTCAAAATTCTGTTCTTGTAAAAAAGTGCCCGGCAACAGGCAAAATCCAGGTTATACGCAAGCTTTCAGGCGTTTTTCCCGGAGAAAATATCCTGGTAAACGGAACCGTGATTGGAAAAGCCTTTTCTTCTAAAGTAAGCATAATCTCCGAAAATGGTTTTATTGTCGCAATCGAAGGGGGAGAAATAAAAGAACATGGGCTCGAAAAACTTCATAATTATGAAATAAGAGACCCTGTTGACCTTGCAAAAGCCTGGGTAAAAAGCGGCGGCCTGAGAAGAAGCAATTTCTCTCCCCTGCAAGCCCGGAAACCGAAAGTGTGCGTCAGAGATTCTGGTTTTTCTTCCAGACCAGCCACAGGAAGAGTTGTACTTATAGACCATGCTGCGGAAGATACTTTTGAGCTAGTTGCTGATGCCGAACTTGTAGTTACCGTGGGAGATGACACCACAACAATAGCAGGCGACATTCTCTCCAGGCTTGGAATTCCCATTTTAGGGATCACGGATGGAGATTGTGACAGGCTTGCTTGCCGAACGGCCATTTTTCCAGGTTCTATTGTGCTCAGGCTGGCAGCGGGAAATGACGATATTCTGGGTAAAAAACTGAAACAGGAACTTTTAGGGGGAGAAAATTCTGCGGTTTTAGAGGATGTGTATGCTTTTAAAGAAGATGTGATTAAACTTGCAGAGCCCTTGATTGAAGCTGTTTTTGAATACTGATTAAAAGTAGCGTACGGTTAGAAATCCTAAATTCTGACCTGTACAACATCATTCGTCGCACTGTGTCGTTCTTGTCACGCTCGACGCAGGAGAGCGGCCTTTCAGACATGAGTATATAAACTCGGATTGAGAACCTAAAAAATTATTTTATTTTTTCATATAATTTGGGGAGTGGGACAAACTGGATTATGTTTCAAAATGCAATTTTGAGTTTTCTGCAGGTAAAATTCTTGATTAATAATCACGCATCTTGGAAATATTCGTCAAATGTATTATAAACTTGAAATGCATATCTTGCACATTCATCCTATTTGCCAAATATTATATTATAAGTATCTCCCTGAGTAACGAATTTCATATCGTTCTCTGCTTCTCTAATTTTAGTTGCAATGTTTCTGACTTCATTCGTTAATCTCTCTGGTAATATCTCGTACACTTCTACAGAAACATCGATGAATAGCTTTGAATAATTCAACAGTATATCGCTAGTGTCGAGCCAATCATCAAAGATTCAATGATTCCGAATAATTGCAACCGATTTTATACGACATTTTGCGGTGGACTCGACACTAGCCCATTTGTATCCATGTCGACCGCTATTCCTGTAATTTCAGTAAAGCTTTTTTAACTATCCCTTTCGCAATATTTAGTTGCTCGTCTTTGTCTTTTCTAGTGCATCGATTCTCAAATACATACATAATAAAAAAATAATTACGGCTTATGACGCAAATATTATTTTAAAGTCACATGGAATTTTGTAACACGGAAAACGCAGCCGGTCACAGAGTTATTCGATCTGGTTTTCAAAAAATTCATTTTGAACATACTTTGGAATCGATTCACTCGACAGCCTGTAAAGATCTAATATTTGTGGCTCTCCGCATTACTCCATGAAAATAATTATAAAATAATAAAATAATATTACAAGGTATCTTATACTATAACACTATTTTAATGCTGAAACTCAGATCACCACCAATACTATTCTGTTATCTGTGGTAACAGGATCGTGTGGACAGATTTTCGTAATGGCTGTATTATATCTACGGACAAGTCAACCTAAAACAGACATGATGAATTATTTCTGTATGAATCTTTAAAGCTTTATTAATTGTAAACAGGCGGGTAAAATGTCAGATAACGTATTTACTCACATTATCAGGATTATTTGGCTAGTTGCCGTTATAATTTTTTTTTTGTTAATTACTCTTCCTTTTATAGCGGAATATATCTCAGGAGACAATATTTTAAATGAGTCCATTGGGCCATCAAAAGACCTCGAAGCAAACATATTGCTAACTGAAAATGAAAAAGTAACCGTTGTATTCAAAACAGAAGAACGGGCTTTAAATTCAGAATCGCTGAATATATCCTTAGTTGATCCGCAAAAAAAAGAGTTTTTCTGGGAAAAAAGTTTTACTCCTACTCCATCTGATGAGACTGGAACACAAAAGGAAGCTATGGAACAACAAACCATCGATTTCTTTTCATTTATACCGAAAGCATCAGGAATATATCATATCAAAATAAGTAACGCTGATTTTCAAACAGATGTCAAAATAGTCTCAGGAATGATAACTCCATCCGAACAACCTTCCTACCTACCCTTACTATTAATATCTCTTATAGTCATGTTTGCTGGCTGTTTATTCAGGAGTATCAGAATGGGCTTTAGAAGATTTTCATTTAGAGCCTATCCGAAAAGTGGTTACCTGCTATAACTTTTACAATATGCAATATGCAAAACCGGAACGGATGCCCGAACATTTAGATTTATTGCAACTTTTCGATATGCATTACTGACTTTTCGGATAGGTTCTTAGTGGAGCAATCAATTTTATTATATCTCTATCTCTGAGTCTGATTACAATCTATAAAATAATTGGTTTATAATTTAGATTGACTATGCCACATTACAAGGTAAAGCTTCATCATTAGACTTCATAACCAAATATTTGTTTGTGTTAGAATAGAAGTTGATAGGGAAATGGGGGGTCTTATTTGAATATAAAGGTAAAACTTCAGGATGCTGTCAATGTCCTTAGTTATAGCAGTCTTTCCGTATCGAATAAAAAAGAAGAAGAAACCTGTGCAATTCTGGGTCTTCCTTGTAGAAAAGTGAAGAAAAATAGTTGACAAAATTACAAGATTTGTAAACTGAGCATTGTATGAGAATCCGATTTTACTATTTTTCAGTTTTATACTGGTACTGCAAACCTTATAAAAAACTCATTTCCAGAATCTCTTTTTAACTCAACTTCTCCTCCTAACTGATCTACCAGGGTTTCCGCTAACTGTATCCAAGAGAATTGGAGTTTTCTAAACTAAAGTCTTCAGGAATACCAATCCCGTTCATCCACATGCTGAAATGAAGATAACAATGATAGTGCTTGAGGGAGAATTTACTAACAAAAACATGTGAAATAAAGGAAAAGAAAAAGGAGAAGGTACAGAGAAGAGGAAACAGAGAAGAGGAAACAGAGAAGAGGAAACAGAGAAGAGGAAACAGAGAAGAGGAAACAGAGAAGAGGAAACAGAGAAGAGGAAACAGAGAAGAGGAAACAGAGAAGAGGAAACAGAGAAGAGGAAACAGAGAAAAAGAGGCATTAAATGAGTCAGGAGCAGCTTGAGAGAGAAAGTGACAAAAATGAGCAACCTCGGAGAGGAAGTGATGGAAAAAGGGAGCAATCAGGAGAAATTGAACAGAAACAAACTCGAAGAGGAAGTAATGGAAAGCATGGATCGTCGGAAGAACAGGAACAGCCTGAAAGAGGAAGTGACAGAACGCCAGATCAGCCAAGGGAAGTTGAAGAAGAACAACCTGGAAGAGGAAGTGACAAAAAAGAGGAGCAGCCTGGAAGAGGAAGTGACAAAAAAGAGGAGCAACTTGGAAGAGGGAGGGGCTGAGGAATAGATAACCATAAAAAAGCATAGACTGAAGTTAAATGCAGAATCAAAAGGATTCGACAGATATCAAAGGCTGGACTGCAGTTGGAAACAAATTGAAGTGAGAGGTAAAAATAGTATAGAGAGGGATTTTCTCTCACTTCTTTTTGCTTCTGATATCCGGAACCGGAATGAGGAATGGCGAACCTCATTTCCGGTTCCCTTGAAACCTCTCCGAACTAAAGCTTGAGGAATGGCAAAAAACCTCAGTAGCTTTTCCATTCAGGCGGGGTTTCGGATTTGTGGAGGGCAGGGCTGAGGAATGGCGAACCTCATTTACCTTGCTCTACATTTTTGCTAAATGCTACTCATGAACCCCATTCAATATTAGCATTTAGAACTGCATGATATAGAATATCAATCACATATAAAACATAAGTGGAAATGATTTTTCTTTTTCTTTGATGTAATAAAGAACACTCAAAATTTTCAAGCGGCTTATCCTCTGATTGGACTAATATTGTTTAAATCAGCAAATATTTATTAAATACTTCTCGACTTAACCACAAAGATTTTATATTATAAATTTCAAAATTACTTAGCTAAATTCTACTGCCTGTTCAAACTAATTTTCTTACTACCTCTTTTTACTACTTCCTTTTATAATTCGTTCTCCGTGAGAGCTCATTCCAGAACCAATTTTATTTTTAAATTTAAGAATCTTAATTAAGATATCAATTGTTACTAAAGTTTTTACTGTTTCAAGAGCAAGGCCATTCCCTTTTGTCATAATCTGTTCTCAGCAGAGCGTCCCCATATATCCGCAAGATTTCTCGCCTTAAGCTCCAATGACCCCGGCTGCATGCAGGCAAGGTGACTGGCATCTAGCTGGCTTTTTTAGTTTAGATTAATTAGAAATATCTATAATTTAGATTTATATAAAAATTAGTCATATTTTAATTTCGTAATGAGTAGGCTGGTTTTAATATAAAAATAGTAGTCTAAGCAGTCGAAAGTTGTATGATTTATAAGAGTAATATAATAAAGAATGGCGTATAAATAGTAATTATTAGTTTCAACTTAATAAAGATACACGACATTAATTTCTTGGACCCAGCTTATAACACTAATTTTCGGTCTGAAGGTTTGAACCTCGAAAGACTTGGTAAATCAGGAAACAGGGTCAAAAATTCTGGGGAAAGGGGGCAAATTTAGCGTGCCTGATACATCTGATATGTTGATTTTCTGGGCTGTAGTTATGTTACGTTTCTTTATACCACTCGCCATTCCCAGATATCCTCTGCCGGCAGTAATCGCTTCTATGGTCCTTGATACCATAGACCAGACAATTTTCCAGCAGTTTACGAGCCTGCCTCTGGAAGGTTACCAGGGCTATGATAAGGCGCTGGACATTTATTATCTGGCAATTACATACCTTTCAACTCTTCGAAACTGGCCGAATCTTTTTGCCTTTAAGATGAGCCGTTTCCTTTTTTATTACAGAATGGTCGGAGTAACCCTTTTCGAAATAACACACCTGCGTCCATTATTGCTTATTTTTCCCAATACCTTTGAGTATTTCTTCTATTTCTATGAAGGAGTCCGCCTGAAATGGAACCCTGCAGTGCTTACAAAAAAGAAATTAATTACGGCTGCGGCCCTGATCTGGGTCTTCATAAAACTTCCACAGGAATACTGGATACATATTGCCAAACTGGACACAACCGATTGGATAAGAGCCAATCCCGCAAACGCCCTCATTCTGATTGCATGGGCTCTTTTCCTGCTCGGCATGGCATGGGCGCTGCTGAGAGACCTGCCTCCAATGAAGCCTGGTTTTGCAATTGAAGCCGACCCTCTTCCTGCTGCTCCAGAAGGTTTTTCCGGGCAGGTAAGTGAAACTAATTTTCCGGTACTTGATTCTGCAGAACGTTTCTTCAATAATGCGCTTGTCGAAAAAATAGTGCTGGTATCCCTTCTGAGCATAATTTTTGCCCAGGTCCTTCCCGGGGTACGTTCAACCAACCTCCAGCTAGCGATAGGTATGGCTATCATTATAATAATAAACACTGCATTGAGCCACTGGCTTGCAAAGCATGGGACTCACTGGAGGTCTATAATCCGGGAATTCATAGTAATGACCATGGTGAACTTCGGCATAGTCCTTGCATTCGATTTCCTGCTGCTCAGATACGACGGTTCGATCAACCTTTTTACCACGCTCTTTTTCGTCCTCCTCCTGACCCTGAACGTAACGCTCTATGACAGGTATCGTGTAGTACATATAAGGTATAATGTCAAGTGATGAAATTCTGGCAGAACAGGAGAAAAAGAATGACTTATCCATGAAACCAGTGTATAAGGTGTTTTATCTAGACACGAAAGGATAATTTGGCTTTGGCTTTTATTTATAGCCGCAGGGAATCGGTAGAACGATTAGACATGTATCAAACATGTATCTGAAAAAAGCAAGTATGAAAAAAACTGCAAAGAACGACTCTGAATTAAAACATAACCTTTTATTTACTCTTATTTACTCTTATTTACTCTTATTTACTCTTATTTACTCTTATTTACTCTTATTTACTCTTATTTACTCTCCTTTTCTTTCAGCCCATAATAAATATCCAGTAATTTGAGGGTGTTTTCAGAGACCCGTACCTTCATTTCCTTACCCGGTTTGAAAAACGCAAAATGGTGGATCTCACTTTTTGGCTCTGGCATTCCTTTGGCCTTAATCTTGAAGACCTTGGACGCATGAAATTTGAAAAGGTATCTTACATCGTATGCCCGAAGCCCTGTTTCTTCCCGAAGTTCCCGGATTGCGGCTCCGATGCTAACCTCCCCTTTCTTCGGTCTTCCTCCGGGGAGCCTGTAGTAAGAGCCTGAACTGCTCACCAGCAGGATTCCTTCATCGGTTTCAAATATTACCGACCCTCTTCGATTGTCGTATGCGCTTGGAATATTTTTGCCTTCTTTGAAACGGTTGAGTTTTATGGGTTTACTACTTCTTGATAGGGACTTTATTTCTAGAATTATTTAAAATTTCCACAGGTCGATTGCTTTCCTTCTTCGGTCGAGAATCACGGAAACTTTTTATTTCCTGTTAAGTTTTCAATAACTATATCAAAAGAGTTATGCCCTGAATAACTCCACTTCCATTCTTTTAGCAACTTTTATATGTTAATCCATAATGAAAGGCAGAAACAAGTTCAAAAGAAGATGTGAAAATGGCAGGCAATAATAACGAAACTGAAAATAGGTTATGGGACGTAGCGAATGAACTTCGGGCTAATTCCGGCTTGAAAGCCTCGGAATATTCTGTGCCTGTACTCGGATTAATTTTTCTAAGGTACGCTGAATTTAAATTCGCCAGGGCAGAAGAGGAATTGAAACTGGTGCTGGAAAATAACTTATCCAGTCGCAGAAGGAAAAAAGAGCTCTCAAAAATTGATTTTCAGGCAAAAGGAGTCCTGTATCTTCCGAAAATAGCCAGATATTCGTATCTGCTGAACCTGCCAGAAAGCGAAAACATAGGGAAAGCCGTAAATGACGCAATGGAAGCAATTGAAGCCGAAAATCCAGAACTGACCGATACCCTGCCAAAAAACTACACCTCTTTTGAAAATGACCTGCTTGTTGCTCTTTTAAAAGCCTTTAAACTGCCCCCGGAAATTAAAGGCGATGCTTTCGGAAAAATCTACGAATATTTCCTCGGCAAATTCGCAATGGCCGAAGGCCAGAAGGGCGGGAAATTCTTCACTCCTACATCCCTTGTCGTATCCATTGATAAGCTTACAACGGTCAGGATGTACGATAAAGTCCAGAAATACTGGAAAATGCATATTAACGAACTCAAAGAAAAGAGAAAAGAAATAACTGAAGGCGAGAAAGCTATAGATCTGGAAAAACAGATCTCCGAACTTGAAAACACTGATATGGCAGTCGTTATCAGCGAAGGGCAGAATGAGGTAAAGAAATTTGAGGAAAACGGGCTGGATATAAAGCCGCACAGGAAAAGAATAGCTGCGGAAGATCTTGAGAAAATTTTCAAGGATTCAAAGAGCAAGCTCAAAATTGCTTTCGTGTACAGCAAATGGAGAGAAGGGTTCGATGTCCACTCGCTTTCAACAATTTATCTTGACAGGCCCATGAAAGACCACAGCCTCATGCAAACGATTGCCAGGGCAAACAGGGTCTTTGGAGATAAACCAGGAGGCTTCATTGTCGACTATGCTGGTATTTTCAGAAATCTTGAACAGGCCCTCAAGATTTATGCAATGCCCAGATCCGGCGGAGTTGAAATCCCGATCAAGCCGAAAGAAAAACTTGTGGAAGCCCTTGAACAGAAGCTCAAAGAAATAAATAAATTCCTTTCCGGCCTTTCGGTAAGTCCTGACAAAATCATCAAGACGAAGTCGAGTTTTGATAAAATAAATCTCTTGAAAGATGCAACTGATGCTATTCTCATAAACGAGTCAACAAAAAAGAAGTTTTTAACCGAAGCTGAGACTGCTCTAAAAATATACAAATCTATACTTCCCCACAAACGGGCCTCAGAGTTTTTTCCGCAGGTAACTCTTTACGAAGAACTTGTAAACGAAATTCGTTCTCTTGATCCTGAAGTCGATATCTCAAGAGCAATGAATGGTATACAGCGAGTCCTCGATACATCGATTAAGCCCAGAGAATATATAATTGAGGAATCAAAAAAGGGCAGAATAATTGCTCTTAGAGACATCGACTTTGATGCCCTGGCAGATAGATTTGATAAGCAGCATAAGAACACTGAGTTTGAATGGCTGAAAAATCTTCTTTCTTACAAACTAAAAGAAATGGTTAAAATTAATAACAGCCGCCTTGATTACCAGAAAAGTTTCGAAAAACTGATCGAAACTTATAATTCAGGCTCAGCTAACGTAGATTATCCTTACAGAGAACTGATCGAATTTGCTAAAAAGCTGAAAAAAGAAGATGAGAGAGCAATAAAGGAAAATTTAACTGAAGAAGAACTCTCCCTCTTTGACAAGCTAAAAAAACCTGATCTAACAGAGAAAGATAAAAAACAGGTAAAGCAGGTTGCAAGATATCTGCTTTCCACACTAAAAACTGAGAAACTCGTTCTGGACTGGCGGAAAAAACAGCAGGCAATGGCCGCAGTTAAAAAAGAAATTGAAAATGAACTTGATAGGGGACTGCCCGAATCATACGACTCCAGAATCTATGAAGAGAAATGCAATACAGTCTTCCAGCACATTTATGATTCTTATGCCGGTGACAGCCATAGCATTTATGAGGCAATAGCCTGAAAAAGAAGATTATACTCGGATTAATACTTATAACCTACATTCGGCAGCAAGTACATCCCAACATTTAAATATCCTTAATTGTTATTTTTTGTAGGTTCAGTTATAAATCAGTATCATGCAGACTGCATATCTAATTTCATTTGTCATTTTTCCCATTTAA